>JGI24699J35502_11133716_pt1 | contig 14134 bp, 12 predicted proteins | sample TergutMp193P4_FD_35502 | JGI IMG/M metagenome (IMG submission 35502) | reverse complement strand
AACGAAAGCAATAAATCTCAAATCAAACAAAATCAAAATGTCAAAGAACGCTTATTATTTTAATTAATATATTTTAACTATTTAGTGCATCAGTAATATTTATTAAGCATTTTTTCTTTCGTTTGATGTAAACAGAAACTTTATAACTTTTCTTTAAGGTCATAATATTAGGACATACTAATAGTAAATATCCTTTTATGCTATTTATTAATGTATGTTTTTTTAAGTCAATTTGTTTTGCTAAACTATCAGAATTCTCACGAGAGTGGAAATCGGAAAGAGTCTCATCTGTTAGACGCTCAAGGTATGTCCTATACGCTGGACAATTCCACTGATACTTGCAACCGGGTCCGAATGCCCCATCGCATTTTTGTAAAGACGGAAAGCCGCCATATATACACTCCGACCCTCCTCCATGCCCAACATTAATACGATTGTCCTGATACCTACGATTGTCTTGATACTGACGATTGTTGCTTCCATTTGCTGTTTGACTGTGGCTATCCTTATCACCAAAAAGCCATTTTAATAAACCCATGATAAACTTCTTTTTATTTGTTAATTTGAATTTGCGTATTATTGTTCCCTTTCGCGGTTTGTGAATAATTACCTCCCTCGCTACTTTCGTTATTACTCTTTTTACGTTTTCGTGCTATTGTACCGATAATTGCGGCAATAATAACAGCAACTGCACCAATGATAGCAACAATAATTTCTATTTCCATATTCAATTTGTTTGCAATTAATTAATCAATTGTGGAATTAAAACCCATAAATAAGATTTTGCGCCTTCGTCATCGGTTCTTTTTTCAATTTCCATAAATGCGTTTTTTAGAAGTAAATGATAATTTGCTTCTACATTCGTAACACATACTGTAATAGTAGTTGTGTCTGGGTTTTCTGACGTTTGCTTATATAAAGCGGGGAGTGAATATTGTACAAACTTTCTTAAAGTTGCTTCAAGATTGGTAAGATTATAAAAATCAATCATGTCTTTCACCCACTTCATAAAACCCATAAATTTTACATTAAACACACTTGCTGGTTCAAGTTCATGTTTAATTGTAATTGAGCAATTTAAACTGCTTCTCTCGTTCTTTGAATAATTTATCATATTTTACTATTTTACCCAACTCTTACGGCTTTGTTGGTCTTGCTTCGTTGTCGCAAGTGTTAAATTTTGCGATTTTGTCCACCGCACTATTGCCAGCTGACGCCTAACTCTTAAATACACGCAAAAATACAATATATTTTTAACGGTTATGACATGTATTTGAAAATATTTATACACCAATTATTGTTTTTTTTATTTTTTATGCATAGTTGGTGTATTTTCTTTATGCTTTTGCTAAAATTTATATTAAAAATGCGTATTACATTTAATTATCAAAATTATCAATTCTCAATTGATGAATATCAAAACAAAAATGTCATATTTGTACATTTTACATATAATTTGATATTGCAAAAAGAATTGAAGGAAAAATTTTAAACAGCAAAATGGAGTATATCGAAAAAATGTTGGTATTTGCCCGATTTCAATGCAGTCAGAAACAAAATGAGCCATCGCACAAAACAGAGTTGGGAAAAGCTATTATCACCAAATTCATACGCTTAATCTTGCTGCTCTTAAATGAATGCATGAATTACTTTTGTTCAAAACCTGCATTCTTGTTCCAATTTACTTTGATAACATGTTAAGCTTGACTTGATAACTTAAAATTAATCGCATGTAATGCGCCGGCTTTCGTGAATTTTTTACTAAGAAATTTTAATATCTGTCTAATATCTCAATAAAAACTATAACTTTGCAGCGTAATAATATTTAAAATATAAAACTAAGAAAATGCATTACATTGTCGCAGTAATAAGCATATCGCTTGGGGCGCTCGCTCAATATTTTTTCAAAGTAGGCGTAACTGACGTTTCGCAAAAAGCAAAGGGAATGGGTGAAATCATTAAATTGGGGATGATAAACTTTCATCTCTGGTGCGGATTGGTTTGTTATGGAGTCAGCTTGCTTATGTGGTTTTATGTTTTATCGCGCATGGAATTAAGCCGGGCTTTTCCGTTAGTCAGCATAGCATACGTTTTTACCTTGCTTTTAGGTTATTTTTTCTTGCATGAACCATTGACTGCTTACAAAATAATCGGAATATCTTTGATAGTAGCCGGAGTGATTTTTGTGGCGAAATAGATTGCATTATTATTCCCGTCCCTTTAGCATAGCCTCAACAATCGCTTGTGCAGCACGTTCCGAAGCTCCGGGCGCTCCCAATTGTTCTATTACTTCACTGTATCCGGTTTGCATAGAATCGATATATGAATCGTTATATAATAAATCAGTTAGCTCGTTACGAATGTTTTTCTTCGAGAAATTTTCGTTAAAGAGTTCACGAACGAGTGACCGGCCTGCTATAAGATTGACTAATGAAATGTATTTTACCTTGAAAAAATGCCTCCAAGCAAATCCCGACAAGTACTTTAATGGCGTTTTGTAACAAACAGCCTGCGGAACACGCAAAAGAGCAGTTTCCAAAGTAGCGGTGCCGGAAGTAACCAACGCTGCCTTAGATTGTTGCAAAAGACCGTAAGTTTGGTCAAAAACAATGGCAGCAGGGTGTTTCTTCAAAAATGAATGATAATAATCAGGACTAATTCCCGGAGCGCCTCCAACAACTATTTGGAAATCAGGAAAAACAGAAGCTGCCGCCAGCATTGACGGAAGATTATCCTTGATTTCCTGCTTACGACTTCCCGGCAACAAAGCAATAATCGGTTTTTCAGATAAATGATTCCGGCAAGTAAATTCTTCAAAAGTTTCTCCCGCGTTTTTTATTGCGGCAATCGCATCAACTGTAGGATTTCCTACATAAACTACCGGATAAGACTGTTGTGCATAAAACTGAACTTCAAAGGGAAAAATGCAAAACATCCGGTCAACATACTTCCTGATTTCTTTTATCCGCCAAGTTTTCCATGCCCATATTTTAGGTGAAATGTAATAAAAGACAGGTATTTCCGTCTGCTCTTTAACAAACTGGGCAATTTTAAGATTAAAACCCGGATAATCGACTAAAATTACAACATCGGGTTTATACATTAAAATATCGTTTCTGCATAAACGCATATTATTCAGAATCGTTTTCAGGTTCAATACGACCGGAAGAATTCCCATATAAGCCAATTCGCGGTAATGTTTCACCAAGACGCCTCCTTCGGATTGCATCAAATCGCCTCCGAAAAAGCGAAAATCAGCTTCTTTGTCAATTTGTTTCAGCGATTTCATCAGGTTCGATGCATGCAAATCGCCGGAAGCTTCACCCGATACGATGTAATATCTCATACGTTTTCTTTCTAATTCTTTACAACAAAAGTACAATTTTGTATGGAAAATATGATAATATTTATTCTCCCATCATGTCTTTGCCCATTTTGATTAGCTTGACTGGTGTATAATGGAAGAAGTAAAGCAAAATTCCAATTAATAGAATAATGCCTAATATAACCATCCAGCCGGCAATGGCTTTAATGCTGAGTGTTGCCGCCTGTATTTGCACCTGACGATACAGCGTATTGGTTGCTAATTGTTGAGCGTTCTCAATACTCCAACCTTGGGCAAGAGCAGTTTTAGCAGAAGCGGTAAATTGGCTCATTGCTGTTAAGTTTTGTGCATCGATGTCGGCTGAGAGAAGCATTGTGTTTTTTTGTTGCAATACATTGAGCCAGTTGGTCAATATTGAAGCGCCTACTGCCGGAGCCAATGCCGAACGGGTGCTTACAATGAAAAAACCGTTGTAAGTAATCTGTTTGGGTGTAAGCCCGTAAATTCCATAAATAGAAAAGACCGTAAAAAGAATATGCATGCCCACACCACGCAAAAACATCAAAATAAAAAGGTCTTCATACAAACCGTAAGGTGTTACCAGAAAATAGAGAAGCGCAACGGAGAGTGTCAGACAGGCAAAGCCTAAAAAAATAAGCCATGCCATACGGACTTCTTTAATAAAAAAGAAATAACTTAAAAAACCGCCTACCACAAAACCGGGAATCATAAGAAGGTACAACCGGTTCATGTGGGCATTATCAAGTTGCAATACCGATGTGGTGTAAGAAGAAACCAAAATGGAAAATGAAAGAAAAAACATTAAAAGAAACGACAGGATATAAACCACCAATGAACTTCTGTTTTTTAACAGGGAGAAATCAACAAACGGACGATCGGAAAATTGCCGCCTGATAAAAAGCCATCCGGTAATAATGCTTAAAGCAATGGCAAACACTATATTTTTTGACGCAAGCCAATCGTTCGTTTTTCCGTATGTAGTAAAATAGATAATGGACATATAGCAGACCGACACAAGAAAAAGGCTTATCCAATCAATATCTTTAAAAGGAATCCTATCCAATTTGCGGGCATATTTCATGCAGATAAGTACGGCAATAATGGCAACAAGCAGCAACGCTATCATAAAATAGTACATGTGTTGCCAACGGTAAAGATTAGCCAATTCAGCCGTAAGCACTAATGATAATTGTCCGCAAGCTAAAGATATTGGGAAATATTTGGCATAAAATTCGTTACGAGTTCCGCTGGGACTGAAAATCGGCATCAAAACGGCAAATACTTCCACCAATGAAAACGCTTTAAAATAGCCGATCAGAAAACTGCAAACTGTGATAATTTCTATGTAATTCGTTCCGGCACAAATAGCGCTGAGAATAATTTGACACAAAAGACTGATGAGAATAACGGTTTTAGCGGTAGCTATCGGTCGCACTTTCGGAAGAACTAAATAACCGATCGCCATTCCCGCCGAAGCGGCATAATAGGCAATATTAATATCTTCTGATAACACCCCCAGAAAACTGGATATATCAATATTGCTTCCGGTGTATGCTCCATTGACCAACATGATCGGAATAAGGATAATGATGGCTACGGTGGCTTTGAGTCCGACGGGAACCCAATCACGGAAAGGATCTTGCCGCGTACTTTTTAGCAAATGAACTACAAGTGCCATTGATTATCGTTTTTCGGCTTCGGTGATAACCATCATTCCGGCACGCAGTTTTTGCATATCTTCGTCGGATATGTTTTCAAAGTCAATGCGGACGGGAATCCGTTGTTGTATTTTTACGAAATTTCCGGCTGAATTGTCAGTTGGAAGCATCGAAAACTTCGAACCTGTGGCTTCGGAGATAGCAGTTACACGCCCGTAGAATACTCTTTTACTGATTGCATCGATTTTGATATATACCTTTTGTCCGATATATATATTTTCAATTTGCATTTCACGATAATTGGCTGTGACCCATTTTTGTTCATTTTTAATCAAAGTAGTAATGGTTTGTCCTGCCTGTACCAATTGTCCCGTTTCAAGTGTACGCCGTCCTACATAACCGTCGTAAGGAGCCAAAATCACCGTATAAGAAAGGTTTAGTTTAGCCATTTCCAGATCGGCTTGGCGGCGCAGAATATTTGCTTTTATATTGCCTTGTCGTTTCTCGATTTCTATTGATGTTGATTTTAAAGCTTCTTTCTGTTTCAGAAGAGCTTCGAGATGAGCTTTTTGGGCTTCATAATCACTTTTAATCTGGTCGTATTGCTGTTGCGACACTGCTTCGGCATCCAACAGATTTTTATATCGCTTGATGTCTTGTTCCGATTTCCACAAGCGGGCTTTAGCTTCTTCAATATTAGACTCGGAAACAGCTACATTGGTAGAAGCAGTAACAATGTTGGAGGAATTAACCGACGCTGAATTATTGGCATCCATCAGAGCAGCTTCTGCATCCATCAACTTAATATGGTATTCTCTGTCGTCGATAATCAGCAAGGTATCTCCCTCGTGTACAAACTGATGCTCCATAAAACGAATCTCTTTAATATAACCCGAAACCCTCGCATTGATTGGGGTGATGTATTGTTCCACTGTAGCATCGTTCGTAATTACATACCGATAATATCGAAAAAAATAATTACAAGCCCATATTATGCCTCCCAAAGCGAGTAAGACACTTATCGTATTAAGAGTAATATTAAGCCGCCGTCTTTTGACTTTAGAATTTTCTTCCTCTTTTTTATGGTGTGTTGTGTGCGGTGAAGTTGTTTTTTCTGCATCCATAATTTATAAGTTTCCACTTGATTTCAATAATTGATAATAAGTATATATAGCATTGGTTTTGGCCGTTGTGAGTTGCAATTCCACATTGAGTTGCGTTGCGGTTGCATCCAACAAATCGGTTAAAATAGACAATTGATTGAAATATTTATTTTTTTCAATACGATAATTCTCTTTCGATTGCACCAATGACTCTTGCAGTGCTTTTATCCGATCTTCCGCCTCTCTGTGCTTAAGATAAGCTGATTTTATCTCCGTGCGGATCGTCTGTTTCTGTTGTTCCTGAAGCAAGTTTTGCAGTTGGATCTGTTGTCTGGCTACATTGCTGTTATGTTTGATATCGAACAATGCCGAAAGGTTGTATGAAAGATTGAGCGATACCCCCCAAGTATTAATAAAGAAATCCTGAACAGGAACAATATACGGAATCGGACGAATAAGCGCCGTACCTGCCTCCAAAGAAAGAGACGGCCTATAATCGGCTTTTACAAACTGTAATGCATTTTTAGCCAATGAAATATTTGTTTGCGCTATCTTCAAGTTGGGATGCTGTAGATAGGCTTGATCAACATACTCATTTTCCGGCTTAATTTCTGCATAAAATGTTAAAAATGAGGAATCAGGTTGTAAAATGATTGATTCATCCATTCCCATAACGATATCCAATTGCTGAGACACCAATACAATGTCGTTTTCTATTTCTTTATGCGCCAAATCATAATTAGTTAGCAACAGTTTACTGCGCAACACATCATTAGTGGTAACAATTCCTTGTTCTTTCATCTTTTCTATGTCGTGCAGCCGTTTTTTTGCTTCTTCTATATTTTGAGCATAAACATCCTGTCTTTTATATAAGTTAAACAGGTCTAAATATTTACCAATCAACCAAAGTTTTAAGTCAGATTGATCCTTTTGTAGTGATAGTTGTGCAATCTCGCGTTCTAATTCGCTTTTTTTAATCTCATTTCGAATGCGTCCGCCTTCATAGAGCGGTTGTCTGCCTGCAATCTGATAGTTCTGTTCCCAGTTAGGCCTTTCGGAACGTTCCAAAAACGAAAGATCTGGATTTAATATAACAGGAGTTCCTACATATCCGAATTTTCCGCCGACGGCAATATGAGGCAGGCGATTGTTTTTTGCAAGGATTATTTTTTCATCTGATATTTGAGCTTTTACTATTGACGCTCGGAGAATGACACTATTTTCTATACTTCGATCAAACAATTCTTGAACTGAAAGAGTATAAGTTGTCTCCGCCGCGAGCGATAATTTGAATAAAAAACACAAAATGATATATACACTTCTTCTCACTTTTTTCTCTCTGAATATTCCACTAAATTTTTGATAACCATAATCGTGGCGTTATTTTAATTTTTCGAGCGGCAAAGGTACAAAAAAATTTTGTAATTGAACTGATTTTTGTGTACCTTTGCATCATGCAAAACATTTCTTTTCATATTGCTTATCTTCTCACACGACATGAATGCGTGATTATCCCGGATTTAGGAGCTTTCGTCGTTTCTCCATCTAATAGAAAAATAACAAGCAGGTGGGAAATTTTATCTCCTCCGGAGAATTTTTTAGGATTCAATTCCGAAATAAAACACAATGACGGATTATTAGCTAATTCTATCGTAAAAGAAAAAAAATGTTCTTATAAAGAAGCAAATGCATTAATAGAACAATATGTAATTCAAGTATTGCATTCTTTTGATGAAGGAGAAAAAGTAAATATCCCGTGGGTAGGAAGTTTATATTCGAAAGATAATAAAATTTTATTTCAACCGGGAAGAACATTGAGTTGTAACGCTCTAAATTATGGATTAACCAGATTTTCGTTACCTTATCTACAAGACATTCAAAAGGAAACAGTTGCTTTTCCACAAAAAAATAATAAAGAAGTTGTTTGGATTCCGATTAACCGGAGAATAATTGCTTATGCAGGTTCTGTTGCTGCGGCTATATTAGCTATGTGTATAATCCCTACACCCCTGAATGATGGTCATTTAGATACGGCATCTACAAAATATGCAAGTCTTCTCCAGTTTTCTAAACAAAGCCCTGTCGTTGAGGAAACAGCAGATGCCCCTGAATCAACAATTCAATTGCCGATAGAACCTGTTGTAATGACTACAGAAACTGCGACTCCTATTCCGGAAACAATAAATCAGGCTGAAACGACAGCATTTCACTATTATATTATTGTCGCCAGTTTGCCTAATCAAATTTCTGCAAAAAAATCCATGTCTGAATTTCAATCTAAAGGTTTTGAAAATGCAGCTATTATTTCTACCAATGGAAAACATCGGATTTATACAAATAGTTTCGAAAATAAGGCAGAAGCAGAAAAATTTCTCATTCAATTCCGAAAAGATTATCCAATTTATGCAAGCGCTTGGTTGTTGAAGCAATGAGATTTAGAGTTACATTTGTTCTGTTGTTAATATGCTTCCAAACGGCATATCCTATCTATTTTAAGCGTATTGAAAAAGAAGATGGGTTGTCGCAAATTTCGGTTATGAGTATTAAGCAGGATAAATTAGGACGTATATGGTTCGGAACCGAAGAAGGTCTTAATATGTACGATGGCGAAACAATTACCACATTCCAGCCATCGGACGCAAAAGAAAATAATGATGATAATTCAAGCAGAACGGTTCCCGGAAATCAAATTTCGATGATTGTTGAAGATTCGGCAGGTAATCTTTTCTTCAGGTCTGATATGGCGTTGGTAAAATACGACTTGAACAAAGCCCGCTTTTATACCTTGAGAGAAAATGGCATCACTGCTGTTGCATCCTACAAAGGAGAAATTTGGACAATCTCGTCCGACTCTGTTTATAAATGGAATGAAAATAGCAAGCAATTGGAGTTCTTTTGGAAAACAGGTTTACAAAGTATTGTCAGAACTATACATTGGGATAAAAATGGTCGTTTATGGATTGGAACCACCAACGGATTATACCTCATGGATAAAAATAAATCAATCACTTGCGTTATTTCCGATTATTCGATTTATGAAATATTTGAAAGTCAGAAAAACGAAATATGGGTGAGTACCCAGAACAATGGATTATTTCATATTAGCCAGTCAGGTCATATTACGGCTTATTCCCACGACACATCAAACACTAATACAATATCTAACAACCAAGTACGTGAAATAGTAGAAGATGATTATGGTAACCTGTGGATTGGCACTTTCAAAGGTTTAAATAAATACAATCCGAATACCAATCAGTTTTCAGTTTACGTAAAAGACAATACGCCCGGAAGTCTTGACTATTCGTCGGTATTTTCCTTATATAAAGATAATCAAGGTACAATTTGGGTTGGAACTTATTACGGAGGCGTAAACTATTTTAATCCGGAGAGCGATATTTTTACCTATTATGCTGAAAGTCCTATTCGGATTATACATAATGGCTTATCCAATTCTCAAACTTCTTCGGGATTATATTTTGGAAATCTCGATATGAATAATTTTCTAAATTTCCCATATATAGGCAATATGATAGAAGATAATGCGGGAAATATCTGGATTTGCACAGAAGGAGGAGGTCTTAATTTATTAAACAGGAAAACAAGAAAATTTCGCTACTTCACTGCCGAAGACCATGGAATAACATTAAAACATAACAATTTGAAAAGTATTTGTTACGATTCTATAAGAAATAAGTTGTACATTGGAACTCATACGAGAGGATTGAGCTGCTATGATATCGAAAAAAATACATTCAAAAATTTTCTGGATGATCCACGTTTATATTCCATCATTCAAGATATGCAGATTTATAAAAACAAACTCGTTTTTATAGATAGAGGAAATTTATTTCAAATGGATTTGGATACTCAAACAATAATTCCAATGTACTCGAATATATCTAATAAAGAAAAAGTTGGAGGCAGTGGAAATAATTACTTCCTAATCGATTCTAAGGGATATTTGTGGTTAGCCAAAGACGACCGTATCGTTCGTATTTGTTTGAAAGACAAAGGGAATGAAGAAGAAGTATATATGAATGGAACGAATGGGTTGGGGAAAAGAGAAACGCTTAAGATAATCGAAACTAAAGACGGGAAAGTTTATTTCGCTACACGAGGCTCTGGATTGTTTTTATTCAATGAAAAAGATCGAACTTTTACTTGTTATTCGGCAGAACAAAATCAATTGTTAAGCGATTATTGCTACAACATTGCTGAATCGGAAATGAGATATTTAATCATTTCCGGAGATAAGGGTATTTCATTTTTTGATCCTGAAAAAGGTTTGGTTAAGCAAGTGGCTTTAGGTTCGGGACTACCTATTAATTCGATAAATAAAGATTGCGGATTGTTGGTTTGCCGTAACGGTGAAATATTTGCAGGCGGGACAGATGGATTAGTTTCATTTTTTGAGGCGGATTTATATAGAAAAGAGAAAGAATATCAACTTTACTTTTCCGATTTGTATATTAATAATGTCAAAGTGATTCCAGATGACAATCAACGAGTTTTATCCAGAGTTTTACCTTTTACCGATGCTATAGACCTTAATTACAAGCAAAACAACATTATGCTCGGTTTTGCTTCCAACAATTATATCAGTACTCAAAGGAATACGTTTTACGAATATAGATTGGAAGGTTTTGATAAAGAATGGATATCTACAAATATAACGCATTTGAACTATACGAATTTGGATCCGGGAAAATATGTATTAAAAATCAGAGAAAAAGATGTTTATAATCATAATATATTAAATAACATTCAATTAGCGATAAACATTCATTCTCCATTTTATGCAACGCCATTGGCATTTTTGATTTACTTTACACTTATTTCAATTATACTTTACAGTATTATCAGTTTCAGAAGAAGTAAAATGCGATTGGCAATTTCATTGGAATCAGAGCGGCGGGAAAAAGAACGAATAGAACAGTTAAATCAAGCCAAATTGATGTTTTTCACCAATATAAGCCATGAATTTAAAACTCCTCTAACATTGATTATTTCCCAGATCGATTTGCTGATGCAAAACAGTTCGCTTTCGCCTTCAATCTATAACAAGTTTTTGAGAATTTATAAGAATGCCTACCGTATGCGCGACCTTATTAATGAATTATTAGATTTCCGTAAATTGGAACAAAAACACGTCTCGCTGAAAGTATGTGAACTAAATCTGGTGGACTTTTTAAAAGAAGCTTATCTATCGTTCTATGAATTTGCACAGAGCCATTCCATTACATACAAGTTCGAAAACGAAGAAGATAATATACTTTGCTGGTTCGACCCTGAACAGTTGCAGAAAGTATTTTATAACCTCTTGTCTAACGCATTCAAATATACCAAACCGGGGGGAACCATCAAAATAGTAGTTTCTCAAAGTGCTGATGAAATTATAGTCAGGGTAACAGACACAGGAGTAGGAATAGAGAGTAAAGAATTAGAACGAATTTTTGACCGGTTTTATCAAGCCGGAAATGAAATAGAATCATTTCATACTGCGGGAACAGGAATTGGACTTTCCATTACAAAAAATATTGTTGAACTGCATCATGGAAAAATTAAGGTGGAAAGTCATCCCGAATACGGAAGCATTTTTACCATTTATCTACCCAAAGGATGTGAACATTTCGTCAGAGACAGTGCGGTAACTTTAGTCTCGCAGCTGCCGGATAAAGAAATGATAAAACCGGATACGCTCCCGGACCCTGTTTTTCTTGAACAAATGACGGAAATTTCCGGCATTCTTCCCGAATTGAAAAATGAAAAACGTCCTGTAATTCTGATTGTTGAAGACAAGGAAGAATTACTTCAAATGTTAGCGTCGCTTTTTTCTCCGTTATATCATGTATTTTTGGCGCGAAACGGAGCGGAAGGACTGCAAAAAGTACAGGAAGAAAAACCGGATATTATTCTGAGCGATGTAGTGATGCCGGTTATGTCGGGGAAAGAAATGTGCCTGCGAATCAAAAATAACATTGACCTTTGCCACATTCCGATTGTATTGTTAACAGCTCTCACTTCTGCGGAACAAAACATTGAAGCTCTGCAATTCGGGGCTGACGATTATATTGGGAAACCTTTCAATGCAAAAATATTGCTGGCGCGGTGCAATAATTTGATACGAAGCCGTTCGCTTTTTCAGGAACGACTGAAAAACAGAGCCGATTTCGATGTTCAATTATTGGCGAATAATCCTTTGGATAAACAATTCTTAGAAAAAGTAGAAAAAATCATGGAACAGCATTTTTCTAATTCCGACTTCGGTATTAATACGCTGTCTCGCGAACTTGCTATGAGCCGTTCATCGCTTTTTACAAAATTCAAAGCTTTGACTGGTCTTACTCCCAATGATTATTTGTTAAACAATAAATTAAAACGGGCTGCAATTTTACTCAAAAACAACCCCGAATATCAAATTGCTGAAATATCAGAGCAATTGGGATTCAACTCTGCCCGATATTTCAGCCGTTGTTTCAAAGCTCATTTCAACAAATCCCCTCAAGATTACCGGAAGAACGATTGACAGAAAAATTAATTAAGGCGCAATAACGCCAATATATTATCTCCCAATACAGCATCAGCAACTTTATAATTGTTCGCCAATTTCCTTACAGCATCAAGTGCCAATTGTAAATCTCCATAAGGCATATCAACGCCAAAAATACATTTAAAGGGCAATTCATTGATTGCCATTTTCAATACCAGTGTTGAAAAGTAAGCGGAAATATCTAAATACAAATTGGGTATTTCCTTAACTAATTCAATTGTTTCAAGCCAATTACTTCCACCTAAATGACCAATGATAACCGGTACGGAAGGAAATTCTTTTGCAAATTGAGCAATTTCTTTTATATCTTGCAATATTAATGGATTAAAGGCATGTATCCACAAAGGGAGGTTTCCAAAGTTAGTAGAAGCCTTAAAAATAGGCTTAAGTAATTTTATGGAACCGGATGGTAAAGTAAATTCGCCTAAACCTACAAATCCATTTCCAATAACCTCTTTTTCAATATATTCATTTACTTCATTTTCTGTATTTAATGTAAGTGGAACAGCCCCAAAACCGATAAATCTTGTTGGATATAAATCAATGGTTTCTTTCTGTTCTTTTAAGCTGGCAAGTCTTGCGGCAATAGCTGTATTTGCTTGCCCTCCGATTATTTCATTCAAACGTTGCATTTCTTTCTGAAACCCGGAAAGATCAGTCGCAATTTCGGGATGTACTAAGGTTGAAAACAAAACTGTTTTGTCCACCCCTGCTTCATTCATAAGTTCAACATGTTTTTGAGAAGGTAAAATAACATGGGAATGTCCGTCAATAATCATAATTATAAAATATATTTAAGAACAAAAGTACAAAAATCAAAGAAATCATAAAATTTTTCTGAAAGAAAAAGCAAAATTGTTCAACAGGGATAGTGTAAAATCATTTATTTTTGCTTATCTTTGCCCCGATTTTTGGTGGTGTTTTTTCCAATCGGGAAAAGCACTGAAAAGGGAATCAGGTGAAAATCCTGAACAGTCCCGCTGCTGTAAGCTCTTCAAAACGCTTTGCACAAACTTTGCCACTAAGGTTTAACCCTTGGGAAGGCGTGCAAGACGAGAGTAAGTCAGAAGACCTGCCAAAATAAAAAACTTTTTTCTTTTATTTTTCCTCTTGGAGGAAAAATACTGAAGGGAAAGGGAGTGTTTAAAGCTTTCGAGGAATGGAGCTTGAGGCAAACCAAAGCAGGATTTTTTGATTTCTGTGGATGTTTATCCCAACATTTTTTTGAAAGCTGTTTAATTGTCAAATTAAAACGGCTTTTTATGTTTTTAAACCGTGCATTTTGCGTAAGTATATTGCTTTTGCTATATACAATTGCTTTAGCGCAAAGCCAATCGGACACTCTCCGGGCTTTGAACGAAGTTGTGGTTGTTGGTAACCGTTACCAAGAAGTCATTCCTTCCCAAAAACTTTCAGGCGAGAAATTGGAAGCGTTGAACAGTTTTTCCGTTGCTGATGCCATTCGCTATTTTTC
>JGI24699J35502_11133717_pt1 | contig 14136 bp, 14 predicted proteins | sample TergutMp193P4_FD_35502 | JGI IMG/M metagenome (IMG submission 35502) | reverse complement strand
ATGTCGGCCTGGATCTGGTGGAGATCGCACCGACTGCACGTCCGCCGGTTGCGAAGGTGATGGACTACGGGAAATGGAGGTATGAAAATGCCCAGAAAGCCCGCGAATCCAGACGAAACCAGACGAACACCGTCATCAAAGAAATGAAACTGCGCCCCAAGATCGACGCGCACGACTACGAGACCAAGAAGGGTCACATCGTGCGATTCCTGAGAGGCGGCGACAAAGTGAAAATCACCATCATGTTCCGAGGACGCGAGCAGAGCCGCCCAGAGTTGGGCTTCAATCTGCTGAACAAACTCGCCGAGGATGTCACAGCAGACGGCCTCGTGGAGTTCGCGCCGAAACAGGATGGACGAAACATGATCATGGTCTTGGCGCCGACCAGGAAGAAGTCGGAAGCCAAGGTTGAGGCGAAAGCTGAAAAAGACAGGAAGGCAGCCGAGAGGGCCGCCGACCTCGAAGCAGAAGAAAAGGAATTGGCTGAATCCCGGGCACAGGCCGCAGAGCGGACGAAGAAGAAGCGCGGACCAGCCGACAATATGGACCCCGACATCGACCTGTGACGGAGTCCCACAAGACGCGAGGAAAGAAGGAGCAAATATGCCGAAGATGAAAACCAACGCGGGAGCGAAGAAGAGATTCAAGGTGACCGGCACCGGAAAGCTGGTCCACCGTCAGGCTGGCAAGAAGCACTTGAACGAGCACAAGTCGAGCCGGCGGACCCGTCGTCTCATGCCCGACGATGTGCTGTCCACGGCTGACGAGCAAAGAGTTCGTCGGATGCTGGCGATCTGAAGAAGGTAAGGAGAAACTGAAATGGCTCGTGTCAAGCGTTCTGTCAATGCCCACAAGAAGCGCCGCGTCATCCTGGAGGAAGCCTCCGGCTACCGCGGTCAGCGTTCGCGCCTGCTGCGCAAGGCGAAGGAGCAGCTTCTTCATTCGTACACCTATGCGTACCGCGACCGCCGCGCCCGCAAGGGCGATTTCCGCGCCCTGTGGATCCAGCGGATCAATGCGGCCGCCCGTGCCGAGGGGATGACGTACAACCGTTTCATCAATGGTTTGAAACTGGCCGGTGTCGAGGTGGACCGCAAGATCCTCGCCGACCTCGCCGTACGCGATCCCGGCGCTTTCAACGCGCTGGTCGCCGTCGCCAAGGATGCGCTGCCCGCTGAGCATGTCGGGTGACATCACCGTCGCTGGCTTGAAACTCGCTCGCCGTCTTCTGAACCGAAAATTCAGATCCACGGCGGGCGAATTTCTTGTCGAGGGTGCCCAATGCGTGCGCGAAGCCGTCCGGGAAGGGGCGGCGTCGCGGATTTTGGCGACGTCCGAGGCTGCCCATCAGTTCCCCGATCTCGTGGCGCAGGGCTACGAGCGGCTGGTTGAGGGGCAGGTACGCCAGTTGACGGACACCGTCACCTCACAGGGGATCTTCGCCGTCTGCAGCCTGCCGTCGTATGGATTCGACGACGTGTTCGCCTCAGATGCGAAACTTGTCGTGGTGTGCGCCCAGATCCGTGACCCCGGGAATCTGGGCACCGTCGTCCGTTGTGCGGACGCGTTCGGCGCCGATGGGGTCGTGACGACCTCGGGCTCCGTCGATCTGACCAATCCGAAGACGGTGCGGGCGTCGACCGGGTCGATCTTCCATCTGCCGGTGGTGTGTGGGGCCGACCTTGAGGACACCGTTCCTCGGGCCCATGAATCGGGTTTCACAGCACTGGCCGCCGATGGGTCAGGAACCGATCTCAACACCCTGGCTGCAACAGGTCGCCTGGACGGCAAAATCGCCTGGATCCTCGGCAACGAGGCATGGGGGCTTCCTCCGGAGCAATTAGAGTTGGCCGACGAGGTGGTACGCATCCCCATGTGGGGCAGAGCCGAGAGTCTGAACCTCTCCACCGCCGCCGCGGTGTGCCTCTACGCGACGGCTTCCCGTCAGCGGGGCTGAGCCGGCGGCAACCAACAACCGACTTTCATTTTCTGTGTCGGGTGTCGTCTTATTCAGATTTGAAACCGGTTTCAACGTGAATATGGCGACACCCGATCTCGCTGATCAAGAGTGATTGTGGCGACAATGTGGAGCGGGAGGACCGGGGCGACTTTGGGAGGGTGACGGGCCAGAGCGATCAATCAACTAAACTGGTGGGCGGAATTATGGAGCGGGCTCCATGGTGGAAGGAGAATTGTGAGTGATCTCGTACCGGACAGGGGCGAATTGGCACGGTTGGTGAGCGAGGCTGAAAAGGCGTTCGCCGCCGCGGCCACGATGGATCAGCTGCGTGCCGCGAAGTCGGCCCATATCGGAGAAACCTCACCCATCGCATTGGCGAACAGGGGGATCGGGGCCTTGCCCCGGGAGGAACGCAAAGAGGCCGGGCAACTCATCGGGGCAGCGCGGGCCACGATTTCCGCAGCACATGCCAGAAGGGAAGCCGAGGTCGAGGCGGCCGAGATGGAGGACAAGCTCGTCCAGGAGGCGGTGGACGTCACCCTGCCGGTGAGCCTGCACCCTGAGGGGGCCCTGCATCCCATCACAGCTTTGTTCAATCAGATGTGTGACCATTTCGTGGCGATGGGCTGGGAGATCGCCGAGGGTCCGGAGGCCGAGGCGGAGTGGCTGAACTTCGACGCCCTCAACTTCACCCCCGATCATCCGGCACGGTTCATGTCCGACACCTTGTTCCTCGATCCGCCGGGCGACCACAAGATATTGAGAACCCACACTTCGCCCGTCCAGATGCGCGTCCTGTTGGAGCGCGACCTGCCGGTGTACGTGGTCGTCCCCGGCAAGGTCTATCGGGCCGATGAGTACGACGCGACCCACCTGCCGGTCTTCCACCAGATCGAGGGACTGGCAGTGGACAAGGGATTGGGGATGGCGGACCTCAAGGGGACCCTGGACCATCTGGCCGCTGCGATGTTCGGTCCGGGGACCAGAACCAGGCTCAGACCCCACTATTTTCCCTTCACAGAGCCTTCTGCGGAAATGGATCTGGCATGTTTCGTCTGCCACGGCGAATCGGTGGGCAACCCCGCGCGTCCCTGCCGTACCTGTAAATCCGAGGGATGGATCGAATGGGGAGGCTGCGGGGTCGTCAACCCGCGTGTCCTCAAAGCCGCCGGGATCGACACGGACGTCTACTCGGGATTCGCATTCGGAATGGGCGTCGACCGTACGGTCATGTTCCGCAACAACGCCTCGGATCTGAGGGATTTCGCCGAGGGGGACATCCGATTCTCACGTCAACTGGTAGGAGCAGCAAGATGAAAGCGCCGTATTCGTGGCTGACCCAGTACGCCGAACTGAGCCCGGAACTCACCGCGACGATGTTGGCGGACGCCTTCACCGAGGCCGGTTTGCAGGTGGAGAAGATCGAGGATCCCTCCCAGGCGATATCCGGTCCCGTCGTGGTGGGCAAGGTTCTCGATTTCGCAGACGAGCCCCAGAAGAATGGCAAGGTCATCCGGTGGTGCCATGTCGACCTCGGGGCGTACAACCCGGAAGGCGAGCCCTCCAGGGGGATCGTCTGCGGGGCTCACAATTTCGAGGCGGGAGACTTCGTGGCCGTGGCCGTCCCCGGCACCGTCCTGCCCGGCGGTTTCGAGATCGCCTCCAGGAAGACGTACGGGCACATCTCCGATGGGATGATCTGTGCCGAGGACGAACTGGGGATCGGGGGGGACCATTCGGGGATCATCGTCTTCGACCTGGAACAGGACCCCACTCCCGGGGAGGACGCTCTCGCCCTGCTGGGCGCCCGCGAGGCTGTCTTCGACATCGACGTGACCCCTGACGAGGGGTATTGCCTGTCGATCAGGGGGTTGGCCAGGGAGGCGGCCCAGATCACCGGGGGAGTCTTCACCGATCCCTACTCGGCTGGCGTGCCCCAAGAGAGGCTGGACGGGTATCCGGTGGTGTTGGACAGCGAGGATTGTCCGCTGTTCGTCGCCATTTCCGTGACCGGGGTGGACCCGACGGCTCCCACCCCCGAGTGGATGGTGTCAAGGCTGCGGGCCTGCGGGGTGCGATCCATCTGTTTGTCGGTGGACATCACCAACTATGTGATGCTCGAATCCGGCCAGCCGCTCCATGCGTACGACATGTCGGCTTTGTCCGGCCCGATCCGGGTGAGGAAAGCCCGGGCCGGGGAGAAGATGACCACCCTGGACCATGTGGAAAGGGTCTTGTCACAGGAGGACCTGCTCATCACCGACGACACCGGCCCGATCGGCCTGGCAGGGGTGATGGGAGGGTTGACGACCGAGTTGACGCCGACGACCACGCAGATCCTGATCGAGGCTGCCTGGTTCAATCCGGTGAGCATCTCCCGAACGTACCGCCGCCACTATCTGCCCTCGGAGGCCTCCCGTCGTTTCGAGCGCGGAGTGGACCGGGCAGTGGCGTACGCGGCTGCCCGCCGTGCGGCCGAGTTGCTGCGCGACCTGGCGTCGGGCCGGATCAGCGAGGAGTTCACGGTGGCGGGAAAGACTCAGCCGATGGCCTCACTGGTGTTCCCGGACGTGACTCTGCCCGGCCGCATCCTGGGTACGGAAGTGCCGTGGTACACAGTGGTCGACATCCTGACCGACTCCGGGGTAGAAGTGGAGACGGTGGTGAAGAGGGGCTTGGAGATCTCTGATCTGGACCCCTCCATCGCTGTCGGGATCGGGGGTGAGGAGGTGCTCACTTTGACGCTCACCCCGCCCACGTGGCGTCCCGACCTTGTCGACCCGTACGACTACGTCGAAGAGGTTGGACGCAAGATTGGTTTCCATGCCATCGAGCCTCGTGTGCCATCCTCGCCGGTCGGGATGGGGTACACCAGGGCCCAGAAGATGCGCCGGGCGGTGCTGGACGCCGTCGCGGCAGCCGGATTCGTCGAGGTCATCCCTTTGCCCTTCATCGGCGAGGAGGACCTGGACCGGATGAGTCTCGGTGCCGACGATCCGCGTCGGCGACTGGTGAGGATCGCCAATCCTTTGTCGGAGAACCAGCCGTACCTGAGATCCACCCTCTTGCCGGGGTTGTTCGCCTGTGTGAATCGCAACACCTCGCGCAGCCTGGACGACCTGGCCTTGTTCGAATGCGGATCGGTGTTCCTGGCCGATGGTTCCGGGGCTGCGATCATACCTGATGTGTCGAGGCGTCCGTCACAGGACGACATCGCCTCGCTGTTCACCCGATTGCCGGACCAGCCCCGTCATCTGGCCGGTGTTCTGACAGGGGACTGGGTGCCGTTGTCCGCCCGAGGGCCCGCCCAACCCGTCACATGGATCCATGCGGTCTATCTGGCCGAGACCGCCGCCCATTCCCTGGGGGCGACCCTGGTTCGGCGTGCAGCCGCCCAGAAGCCCTGGCATCCCGGCCGGTGTGCGGAACTCGGGGTGATGGCGCACCATGAGTTCGTATCGATCGGATGGGCCGGTGAGCTTCATCCGCAGGTGGTAGCCGCCTGGGATCTGCCCGAACGGGCCTGTGCTGTGGAGTTGGATCTCGACGCCTTGATGGCCGCCGCGCCCGCGTCGGGACAGATCCTCCCCCTCTCCCGGCATCCTGCGACCAAACAGGATGTCGCCCTGGTCGTCGACGCCTCGGTTCCCTCAGCGCAGGTGCAGGCCGCATTGGAGGACGGCGCAGGGGAGTTGCTGGAGTCCATCGCCCTGTTCGACGTGTTCACCGGGGCTCAGATCGGCGAGGGCAAGAAGTCTCTGGCCTACAGCCTGGTCTTCAGGGCTGGCGACCGCACATTGACCGAGGTCGAGGCCAGCGAAGCCCGGGACAGGGGAGTCGCCGAGGCCGCACGGCGCTGCGGTGCCGCGATGAGGTCGTAGCCGCGTCTCAAAATGTGAATATCTATGCCATATGTGGCATACTTATTCCCATGAGTTTCACAGTGGCAGTAGCCGGATGCACCGGGTACGCAGGGGGGGAGATCCTTCGAATTCTGGCCCGGCACCCGGATGTGGAGATCGGAGCGGTGACCGCGTACTCCAACGCCGGTGCGAGATTGGGCGAGGTCCAACCTCATCTGACGTCGCTCGCAGATCGTGTGGTGGGGAACACGACCGAGAAAACGTTGGCGGATCATGACGTGATCTTCCTCGCCCTGCCTCACGGGGCCTCGGCTGAGATTGCCCGTCATTTCGGTCCCGAGGTGCTGGTCCTCGATTGCGGGGCGGATTTCCGTTTGTCCAGCACCGAGATGTGGGAGAAGTTCTATGGAATCCCTCATGCGGGCACCTGGCCGTACGGACTTCCCGAATTGCCGGGTCAGCGTGAGATTTTGGCGACAGCCCGCAGAATCGCCGTGCCGGGGTGTTACCCGACGGCGTCGACCCTGGCCCTGGCCCCCGCGATCGCAGCGGGGCTGACCGACGCTCATGACACGGTCATCGTCGCAGCCTCCGGCACCTCCGGGGCGGGGAAATCGGCCAAGACCAACCTGCTGGGCTCCGAAGTCATGGGATCGGTCAGTGCCTATTCCGTGGGGGGGACCCACCGCCATGTGCCGGAAATCCTCCAAAATTTTGAGTCCCTGGGCGCGAAGGATCCCAGCCTCAGTTTCACCCCGCTTCTGGTACCCATGCCCCGAGGAATCCTCGCCACCTGTACCGTGCCTCTGCGCGGTTCGGTGACAGAAGAAGATGTACGGACAGTGTACGGCGAATATTACAGCCAGGAGCCTTTCGTGACTTTCCTCCCCGAAGGACAATGGCCCATGACCGGATCGGTGCTGGGGTCCAACCAGGTCCAGATCCAGGTCGGGGTGGATTCCGGCGCGGGGCGGTTGGTCGCCGTGTCCGCGATCGACAACCTGGTCAAGGGGACAGCCGGAGGAGCCGTCCAGTCCATGAACATCGCCTTGGGGCTGAAAGAAACAACAGGATTGACCACAGATGGAGTAGCACCATGATCGACACCGCATCAGGAGTGAGCGCCGCACAGGGATTTCTGGCGACAGGAGTCGCTGCCGGGCTCAAGAAATCAGGGAAGAAAGATCTGGCCCTGGTGGTCAGCGAGGGCCCGAAGTACACAGCTGCAGCTGTTTTCACGACCAACCGCTTCCCCGCGGCCCCGGTCCAATGGTCGAGGGAAGTGACTCAGGACTCCATGCTGAAAGCTGTCGTCCTCAACTCGGGGGGCGCCAACGCCTGTACGGGCCGGCAGGGCCTCATAGACGCGCGCCTCATGGCCGAGACGACCGCCCGCCATGTGGGGTGCAGACCCACGGATGTCGCCGTGTGCTCCACCGGTTTGATCGGTGAGTTGCTGCCCATGGACAAGGTCGTGACGGGAATAGTGTCCGCAGCCGGCTGCCTCACCGACGACGGGGGACCGGGCGCCGCCGAGGCGATCATGACCACCGACACCGTGCCCAAACAGGCCGGGTTCTCCTCCGAGGACGGCTGGAGCGTGGGGGGGATGGCCAAGGGGGCCGGAATGCTGGCCCCGGGATTGGCCACGATGCTGGTCGTGATCACCACCGACGCCGACCTCACGGACGACCAGGCGGCGGACGCCCTCGCGCAAGCGACGCATGTCAGTTTTGATCGAGCCGACTCGGACGGATGCATGTCCACCAACGACACGGTGATCCTCATGGCCAACGGGCGAAGCGGGTGCCACCCCGGGGAGCGGGAGTTCGTCGAGGCTCTGACGACGGTGTGCGTCAGCCTCGCGAAACAGTTGATCGCCGACGCTGAGGGGGCGGAGCACGCCATCGCGGTGACAGTCACCTCGGCGGCCACTGAGGAAGACGCCCTTGAAGTGGCCCGGGCGGTCGCCAGGTCGAATCTGTTCAAATGCGCCGTCGCCGGGAACGACCCCAACTGGGGAAGAGTCGTCGCCTCGATGGGAACGACGAAAGCCCAGTTCGACTCCGATGAGGTCGACGTGGCGTTCAACGGCGTACCGGTCTTCTCCGCCGGAGCCCCCGACCAACCCCGTGACCGGGTGGACCTCACCGGATTCGACGTCGACCTGCTCATCGGCCTCCATGCCGGAGACGAGGAAGCAACCATCTGGACCAACGACCTGACTCACGGATATGTCTCAGAGAATGCGGATTACTCATCATGAACACATCAACACTGATTGCCAAGGCTGCGACCATGGTCGAAGCTCTGCCGTGGATCGAGAAGTACACCGAACAGATCCTCGTCGTGAAGTACGGCGGAAATGCCATGGTCGACGACCAGTTGCAGCAGGCCTTCGCCGATGACATCGTCTTCCTTCGCCGCTGCGGGGTCAAGGTCGTCGTCGTCCACGGCGGGGGGCCTCAGATCACCTCGATGCTGTCGAGGCTCGGAGTGGAATCCAGTTTCGTGAACGGGAGACGGGTAACCACCCCCGAGGCGGTCGAAATCGTCCGTATGGTCCTGGTCGGCCAGGTCGGACGGCGTATCGTGAACCTCATCAACGCCCACGGCCCCCTGGCTGTGGGAATGTCGGGGGAGGACGCGGGGCTGTTCACCGCCATCAAGGCCAGCGTCGAGGTCGACGGCAACGACCTGGACCTGGGTCTGGTCGGCGATGTCGACCAGGTCAACCCGGCTGCGATCCTCGATCTGATCGAGGCGGGCCGGATCCCCGTCGTGGCGACCGTCGCCCCCGACGAGGACGGGACTGTGTACAACGTGAACGCCGACACGGCCGCGTCAGCCCTGGCCATCGCCCTGGGCGCCAAGGGCCTGGTGATGCTCACCGATGTGGAGGGGCTCTACGCGCACTGGCCGAACCGCGACGAGATCCTGCCCTTCATCCACCTGGACGATCTGCGCCAGCTGCTGCCCAAACTGGACGCAGGGATGAGACCCAAGATGGAGGCCTGTGTCGAAGCGGTCCAGGGCGGTGTGGACCGGGCAGCCGTCATCGACGGACGCGTGGAGCACGCCGTCCTCCTGGAACTTCTGACCGATTACGGTATTGGAACGATGGTGATCAAATGACGATGCTCGAGCGATATTCCACGGCCCTGATGGGAGCCTTCGGGACTCCTCCTCTGGTTCTGACAAGGGGGAAAGGGGTTCATGTCTGGGATGAGGATGGGAAGGAATACCTCGACCTGTTGGCAGGGATCGCCTGCGTGGGCCTCGGCCATGCCAACGAGGCGGTGGCCCAGGCGATGGCTGACCAGGCCCGTACCCTCGGACATGTCTCCAACTTGTTCGCAACTGTGCCCCAGATCGAACTGGCTGAGAGGCTGACCGGGTTGCTTGGCCACGGCTCAAGAGTCTTTTTCACCAACTCGGGCAGCGAATCCAATGAGACCGCCTTCAAACTGACCCGGCTGACAGGACGCACGAAAATCGTCGCCGCACAGGGATCTTTCCACGGGCGTACGATGGGGGCCCTGGCGCTGACCTGGACTGGGAAATACCGGGCGCCGTTCGAGCCTCTCCCCGGTGAGGTCGTCTGGGCGCCCTTTGGAGACGCGGAGGCGCTCGAGGCAGCCGTCGACGATTCCACAGCCGCCATCCTGCTCGAACCCATCCAGGGGGAATCCGGGGTGATCGTCCCCCCCGACGGATATCTGCGTGAAGCCCGCAGGATCGCCGACGAGCACGGGACCCTGCTCTGGCTGGACGAGGTCCAGTCCGGGATGGGGCGCACAGGGGCTTTCTTCGCGCACACCAGGGAGGGGATCGTCCCGGACATCGTGACCCTGGCCAAGGCGCTGGGCAATGGCTTCCCCATGGGCGCCGTGCTCGCCACAGGACGTGCGGCCGGATTCTTCACACCCGGGTCTCACGGTTCGACATTCGGCGGGAACGCCCTGGCGAGCCGGGTCGGGCTCACGGTGGTCGACCAGATCGAACCCTTGTTGCCCCACGTCGCATCCATGGGAGCCTGGCTGATGGACCGGCTGCGCACTCTTCCGGGGGTGAGGGAAGTACGGGGGCGCGGGTTCTTCATCGGCGTAGGACTGGACCAGCCCGTCGCCGCTGCGATGTCGAAGGCAGCCCTCAACCATGGGATCATCGTCAACGCCCCCCGTGAGGACACGCTGCGCCTCGTACCCCCGCTCATTCTCACTCAGGACGATGTGAGCCCGTTGCTCGAGGCCTGGCCCACACTCTGGACGGAGGCGAGCCGTGGCTGACATCACCCGTACCCGGCGTCAGGCCGCCATCTCCGAACTGATCTCTCGTGGCCTGGTCACCTCGCAGTCCCAATTGAGGACCATGCTCGCCGAGCAGGGGATGGTCGTGACCCAGCCCACGCTCAGCAAAGATCTCGCCGAGATCGGCGCGATCCGTGTGCGCAGTTCCCAGGGCGGCCTGGTGTACACCCTTTCCGACGAGACCGGGATCCCCGGAGCGACCCTGGACAGGTTGTGCACGGAGATGCTCGTCTCGGCCAGCGCCGCCGCCAACATGGTGGTCGTCCACACCCCGCCGGGCGGAGCTCAGTACTTCGCAACCGGACTGGACAAGGCAGGATGGGATTCGGTCCTGGGCTGTGTGGCGGGCGACGACACCGTGATCATCGTGGCCCGCGACCATCACGCCTCCCAACGGGTGGCGGCACAATTATTGTCTTTCGCAGGAACAGGACAGGCAGAGGAATGACACAAGGAGTTTTGTGGGGCGGGCGCTTCGGGGCCGGGCCCTCCCAGATGATGTTCGCGCTCAGCAAATCCACCCAGTTCGACTTCCGGCTGGCTCTGCTGGACCTGAGAGGTTCGGCTGCTCATGCGAACGCCCTGCATGGGGCGGGTCTGCTGAGCGATGAGGAAGTACGGGGGTTGTTGGACGGGATTTCCCGCCTGTCTCACCTGATCGAAGAAGGGAAGTTCGCTCCGCTCGAGTCCGATGAGGACGTCCATGCGGCGTTGGAGAGGGGATTGACCGAGATTCTCGGGCCCGAACTGGCCGGCCGGCTTCGGGCGGGCAGATCGCGCAACGACCAGATCGCGACCTTGATCAGGATGTACCTTCGCCAGGAGAGCACGACTCTCGAAGCCGGTTTGCTGGACGTGATCGACGCTTTGTCGGCTCAGGCCGAGTCCCACATCGACGCGGTGATGCCCGGCCGTACCCACATGCAGCACGCCCAACCCGTCCTGTTGAGCCATCTCCTGTTGGCCCATGCGTGGCCCCTGGTGCGGGATCTGGAGCGGATCGAGAATCTTCGGGGACGTCTATCCTTCTCACCCTATGGTTCAGCCGCCCTGGGGGGGACGACTCTCGGGCTCGATCCCGAACAGGTGGCCCACGAACTGGGGTTCGCCGACTCCGTGCCCAATTCCATCGACGGCACCTCCTCTCGCGACCTGGTCGCCGAGGCGGCGTACATCTGCGCCCAGATCGGGGTGGACCTTTCCCGGCTGGCTGAGGATGTGATCTTCTGGTGCACCCAGGAAGCCTCCTTCGCACAATTGGACGACGCCTGGTCGACCGGGTCGTCGATCATGCCGCAGAAGAAGAATCCCGATGTGGCCGAACTGGCCCGGGGCAAGGCGGGACGGCTGATCGGCAACCTGTCCGGGTTGATGGCGACCTTGAAGGGGCTCCCCCTGGCGTACGACAGGGATCTCCAAGAGGACAAGGAACCCATCTTCGACTCCGTGGACCAGTTGACGATTCTCCTGCCCGCCATGGCCGGGATGGTGGGGACCCTGAGGTTCGACACCGAACGGATGCGTTCCCTCGCCTCGGCGGGTTTCTCATTGGCAACAGACATGGCCGACTGGTTAGTGCGGCGTCACGTGCCTTTCGCCCGGGCCCACGAGATCACGGGGGAGGCGGTCCGATTCTGCGAGTCCCATGGGCTCGAGTTGGATCAATTGAGCGACGAACAGTTGGCTGAGATCTCACCCGACCTCACACCTGAGGTGCGTACGGTCCTCACCGTCGACGGCGCCATCGCCGCCCGAGACGGCAGGGGAGGGACCAGTGTCGCGCGTGTACGTGAACAACTGCAGGAACTCGACCGGGCCACACAGCCCTACCGTTAGTCTTCCGTACACCCGTACGTTCATGGCTCTGGGCTGGGTCTCGTACTCCCATTCATCCTCGTTCGACAGCCGGAACCAGGAATCTTCATGTTTCCATCCTGTCATCGGCGGGGCGCCAATCGGGGATTTCGGGTTCTACATACCCCGATTCGCGCCCCGGAAGAATTCGGCGGGGCGGTTGGCGGGGTTTTCGGGGTTCGAACACCCCGGTTCACGCCCCGCAAAGACCGTGTTGATTGACAACGACGTACGGTAAAGTTGGATCTCATGAGTTTGTACGACGACCTTATCTGGCGGGGACTGATCGCCCACAGCACCGATCCCGAAGATTTGAAGCAGGATCTCGACCAGGGGTCGATCACGTTCTACGTGGGGTTCGATCCCACCGCACCCAGCCTGCACATGGGAAATCTCCTCCAACTCATCACGGCTCGCCGTCTTCAAGACGCCGGACACCGTCCCATCCTGCTCGTCGGGGGGTCCACCGGGTTGATCGGCGATCCGCGTCAGAATTCTGAGCGCAGCCTCAATCCGGTCGATGTGGTCCACGGCTGGGTGGAACGGATTCGTTCACAGGTGGCGAAGTACGTCGACTTCGATGGAGACAATGGCGCCATCCTGGTCAACAATTACGATTGGACGGCGGATCTTTCCGTCTTGGATTTCCTGCGTGACATCGGCAAACACTTCTCCGTCAACCGCATGTTGGACCGAGAGGTCGTCAAGACCCGTTTGGAGTCCGGGATTTCGTACACAGAGTTTTCCTATGTGCTCCTCCAATCCCTGGACTACCTGGAGCTTCACCGCCGCTACGGCGCCACCCTGCAAACCGGAGGCTCGGACCAGTGGGGCAACATCACAGCCGGTGTCGAGTTGATCAGGCGGGCCACGGGTGACAAGGCACAGGCCATGGCCACCCCGCTCATCACCAAGGCGGATGGCACGAAGTACGGCAAGACGGAGTCGGGCACCTTGTGGCTCGACCCCCAGATGACCTCCCCGTACGCCTTCCACCAGTTCTTCCTCAACGCGGAGGACTCCATGGTCGGGTCCTATCTGAGGGTTTTCACCCGCCGTACCCATGAAGAGATCGAAGAGTTGGAACGCCAGAGCGTGGAGGCTCCCCATCTGAGGGCCGCTCAACGGGCCCTTGCCGATGATCTGACCGATCTGGTCCATTCGGCTGACCAGCGGATCGCGGCCACGGCCGCCGCGTCGGCCATTTTCGGCCAGGGAGATCTGCGATCTCTCGACCCCGCCACCCTGGACGCCGTCGTCGGGGAGTTGCCCACGGTGGACTGGGACCGTCTCGGGGGTCGTACAGTCCTCGACGCTTTGTCGGAATCGGAGATCTTCGACTCCAAATCAGCCGCCCGCCGAGCTGTCAAGGAAGGCGGGGCCTACCTCAACAATGAACGGGTCACCGACCCCGAAAGGGTGTTGTGCGATGCCGACCTGCTCTGCGGATCCGTCATGATCGTCCGCCGCGGCAAGAAAACCCTCAGCGCTGTCCGTGTCGGCTGAATGGCACACCAGTCATGTGACGGGGATTTCTGTCACATTTCAGTACATATCTGAGTACTCGTTCTAGTGCTGGATGTGGGCAGGCGCTAGAATCGTCTCAGAACGGAAGGAGGAGTCATGGCACTCACCGATGCGGAGCGAAAGCTCCTTGATGAACTCGAGGCGACGCTGACTGCTCAGGATCCTAAGTTGGCCAGCAAGTTCTCCCAACCCCATCGCCGTGTCCATCCGGCGAAAGCTGTCGGCGGAGTGGTGGGTTTCCTCATCGGTCTCGTCGGTCTCGTCGCAGGGATGATGTCCTATTGGTGGGTGTCGGTGGCAGGGTTCATCGTCATGCTTGCCTCGGCTATCGTCGTCATATCCGCCTGGTCGAAGACGCCTGGCGATGTCTCCTCTGTCATGCCGCCGCCCGCCAGCGAGTCCATGATGACGAAATTGGAAAAGCGTTGGCAGGACCGCCAGCAACCATGACCTTTGACGCGTGAGCGGCCATGACCCTGTGGGGCGTGGCCGCTTTTCATTTTCGACACATTTTTCGCAGTTTGAGACGAAAGTGAAATTTCGTGGGTCTTATCTTTGATGTTTCTGCTTGTCGGAGTGTGTTTTTTGGGGTGTATTAGGGTTTTGGGTCTTAATTGGCGGG
>JGI24699J35502_11133718_pt1 | contig 14148 bp, 14 predicted proteins | sample TergutMp193P4_FD_35502 | JGI IMG/M metagenome (IMG submission 35502) | reverse complement strand
GTGTAAAAGTTAAAAAAGTGTATCCCATTTGTAGATCGGGGGTAAAAAACAACCTGAAAATGACCCAAAAGCAGACCACAATATGATACCAATTAAAATATATTTTAGAAAATCTTCAAGAGAAAAAACAGACGAAGGTTTCGTTTGGGTGAGTTTCTATGTGAATCCGGTTCCGACTGAATTAATCTAAGTGGGCGCACTTGTGTGAGGACTACTATGGAATTGATATAAAAAAACGCAAAGAAATTATGTCAAAATAACACTAAATTCTTTGCGTTTAATTTAGAATAAATGAAATTCAATATTTATCAAATCTCATTTAATTTCTCCTTTCACCTCCTCGATTAGCGCGATTGTTTCGACGTTCTTCCATGAACTTTTTATAAACTTGTTGTTGTTCATCTGTCAAAATCTTTCCAAATGCCTCAACACGTTGTCCTTCTAATTTTTGAAATTCTTCACGCATGGAAGACCTATCGCCATTAGCGTTTTCTCTCAATTTAGCTTGAGCTTTTGCAATAACCAAGTTAACTGAATCAACCGGAGCTATCTGATCTGAAGTTAAATTCAATTTCGTTTTCAACATTTCAGTCAGACGTTTAGCATTGTCTTCCGGAGATTGAGGAGTTCGATTCCGATTTCCGCCCGGCTGTGCGGATACAGCTAATGATACACCTAAAAAACAAACAATTACAAATAAAAACTTTTTCATTTTACACATAACTTTTAAATAACACAATAAAATAATAAACACATTACTTTTGATTAATAATATTGAGAAAGGTTTAAAAGAAATGTGGTTTTTACAAGCAAGATCATTTCAGCGCTTCGGAACCCCCTATAATATCGAGTAATTCGCTGGTAATTGCCTGCTGGCGCTGCTTGTTGAATTGAATTGTCAAGCCGTCAAGAATTTCATCGGCATTATCAGTAGCAATCTGCATGGCAACCACTCGTGCTGCCTGTTCAGCAGCCGCTGAATCTAAAAGTATTGCATAAATCTTACTCCGTAATGAACGTGGAATCAATGTCTCCAACAAAGTTTTCCTATCGGGTTCGATAAGATAATCTGTAGGAAAAGCTTTTGCTTCCATCCGACTCGACAAATCAACCGGTAAATATTGTTCTTCCGTAGGAACCTGAACGCCTGTGCTTTTGAAATGATTATAAATTAAATCTACCCGGTCTATTTTATTTGCAAGAAAATCATTCATTAAAAGGTCGGCAATTCCCTTTGCGCCTTCAAAATTAGGTTTATCCATCAATAAAGTATAACCTCCTCTGATTTCAACCGGAAGCGTCAGTTTGTGAACGGCTGCTTCTATTTTTTTCCCAATCGGATAAACCGTTATTTCGCATTTTAAATCTTGGTATTTTCGAATCCATTCATATAAAATACGTATGATGTTGGAGTTAAAAGCACCGCATAAACTGGAGTTGGAAGAAAGTACAACAATTGCTATTCGCTTTATTTCCCTGACTTCCGAAAGAACCGATGAAAATTCTTCTTCACTATATCCGGATAGAAAATCATTTAAAATATTCGATAAACGCCGCTCGTATGGTAAAAATTGCTCAATCTGAGACTGCGCTTTACGAAGCTTGGCGGAAGCAACCATCTTCATCGCCGACGTAATTTTCTGTGTCGATTTTACTGAGGCAATGCGTCCTTTTATTTCTTTTAATGAAGGCATCGTTCTTCTTTAATTACTTTATTTTACCCGCTTTATAGTCTGCAACCAATTCCGTAGCCGTTTGTGTAAGCAGTTTTTCAACATCTTCATTGAGGATGCCTTTCTGGAGCACATCTAATACTTCGCTGCGATATTTTAATTCCAATCTTTCAAGAAATTCCTTTGAAAATTCGTTTACTTTCTCTACCGGAATATCAAATAGTAATCCCTTAGTTCCAATATAAATAAGTGCTATTTCATTTTCAACGGAATAAGGCTGATATTGCGGCTGAATCAACAAAGCTGCATTTTTCTTTCCTTTATCCAAAGTCATTAGTGTAACGGGATCCAAATCACCGCCGAATTTAGTAAATGCTTCCAATTCCCTGTATTGAGCCTGATCGGTCTTCAATGTGCCGGCAATTTTTTTCATTGCTTTGATTTGGGCGTTTCCTCCTACGCGTGATACCGATATACCGACATTAATAGCCGGACGAATACCAGCATTGAATAAATTTGTTTCAAGGAAAATTTGTCCATCAGTAATCGAAATCACATTGGTTGGAATATAAGCCGAAATATCGCCGGCTTGCGTTTCGATAATTGGTAAAGCTGTCAACGAACCGCCTCCTTTTATAAAAGGTTTCAGGTTATCCGGTAAATCGTTCATGTGCACAGCTACATCATCATTGTTGATAATTTTGGCAGCACGTTCCAACAAGCGTGAATGAAGATAGAAAATATCACCCGGATATGCTTCACGTCCGGAAGGACGACGAAGGATAAGAGATACTTCCCGATAAGAAACCGCCTGTTTGGAAAGGTCGTCATAAATAACCAAAGCGTGCCGACCCGTATCGCGGAAAAATTCGCCGATAGCAGCTCCTGCATAAGGTGCATAAAACCTCAAAGCAGCCGGATCGGATGCCGAAGCGGCAACGATAATAGTGTATTCAAGCGCTCCTTTATCTTTTAATGTATTCATTATATTAGCAATAGTAGAACCTTTCTGTCCGATAGCAACGTAAATACAATAGACAGGTTTCCCTGCCAGATAATTATCACGTTGATTTATTATGGTATCTATGCAAACTGCCGTTTTACCTGTCTGACGGTCGCCGATAATCAATTCGCGCTGACCACGACCAATGGGAATCATCGCATCAATAGCTATAATCCCGGTTTGCAGAGGTTCATTAACCGGCTGGCGAAAAATAACTCCCGGAGCTTTACGTTCCAAAGGCATTTCCAGCAATTCACCCTCGATAGGACCTTTTCCATCAATGGGCTGTCCGAGTGGATTAACCACACGTCCTAAAAGACCTTCACCGGCGGGAATTGAAGCAATGCGTCGTGTACGTTTGACGGTATCGCCTTCTTTGACCTCATCAGTATGCCCCAACAAAACCGCTCCGACATTGTCTTCTTCCAAATTCATCACTACGGCCATTTCTCCGTTTTCAAATTGGAGAAGTTCTCCAGATTCGGCTTTACTCAAACCGAAAATACGAACGACTCCATCGCTTACTTGAAGCACAACACCCACTTCTTCAAATTTCACGCGGGTATCAATGCCTTCCAATTGCATTTTCAGTACTTCCGAAATTTCACTTGCTTTTATATCTGGCATAAATTTTTATTTTTAGTTATAAAGGATGAATTAATTCCAACCGTAATTGATTCAATTGATTTCTAATGCTTGCATCTAAACGGAGGTCTTCTATTTCAAGAATAAATCCGCCAATAATGTCATCATCAATTTTCGCGTCAAAATCGACTTGTTCTTCATTTTTATTGACTAAGTTTACAAGTTTCTTTTTCATTTCTTCGCTTGCTGGTTCAGTTGTAACCAATTTCAATATTACTTTATTTTTCGCTTTTCTGTAAGTTTTATCATACATCAAAGCAATAGACTGCATGTAGTGCGCACGTCCGTTTTTAACAATCATACTGATAACCTGCCGGTAAGCATCGCTAATTTTATTTCCTGTTTTATTTCCTGTGGCAGTAGTCAACACGTCTATTTTTACAGCCTGTGAAACTGTCGGATCGTCTAAGACCTTATTCAGCATAGGAACAATAAGAAACTCCTCCGACAAGATTTTAAGCTCTTCCCGTAGCTGATCTTCTTTCTTACGCTCTAATGCAAATTGAAAAATAGCTTTAGCGTAACGATTCGAAATAATTCCTGCATTCATTCTTTTAATTTTTCTGCGCTTCTTCTATCAGCTTTTGTACCATTTCACTTTGAGCGGGACGATTTTCCAGATCTTTGCGAAGGACTTTTTCGGCAATGTCGAGCGATAAATCAGCAACTTGGTTGCGAATGTCGCGGATAGCCATTATTTTTTCTTTTTGAATGGCTGCTTTTGCCTCCGCAATAAGTTTTCCGGCTTCAACTGTCGCTTGTTCTTTTGCTTCTCCAATAATTTTACTTCGTGTTTCTTGGGCTTCTTTCAGAATACGAATTTCTTCGTCGTGGGATTGTTTCAAAATCCGTTCGCTTTCTTCCTGAATTCCTGCCAGACGTTCATTAGCAGCTTTAGCAGCTTCCAACGACTTGTCGATAAATGCTTTCCGTTCATCTACCATTTTCACGATGACAGGAAAGCCAAATTTGGCAAGAATAAAGAATACGATCCCGAACGAGACCAGCATCCAAAATAAAAGACCGAAATCGGGTTGTAACAACATAATTTATTGAATAAGGAATCCACAAACAACAACGGAAAACAACGCAACCCCTTCTACAAGCGCGGCTGCAATAATCATATTCATACGAATATCGCCGGTTGCTTCCGGTTGGCGGGCAATGCCGTCCATTGCCGACTGTCCGATTTTACCAATTCCCAATCCTGCTCCAATAACAGTTAATCCTGCGCCTATTCCTGCGCCTAATTTAGCTAACCCTGCGCCTGTTGTCGCTGCTTGCAATAAAATTGACAATAACATAATCTTTAAAATTTAAATTTATATTTTTTAATTCTTAATTAACTCTTCACATGGTGCGGTTCCACTTGCGATAAGCCGATGAATACCGCCGAAAGCATAGTAAAAACGTATGCTTGGATAAATGCTACCAATAATTCCACAAAATCAATGAAAATAGTCATTACCACCGACAGAATGCCCATTCCGGTATTCATTGCCGCACCCAAACTTACCGTAAGAAATATCATGCAAGTCAATCCCAAAACGATAGCGTGACCTGCTAAAATATTCGCAAACAAACGAATCATTAAAGCAAAGGGCTTAGTGAATACACCTACTAATTCAATGGCAGGCATAATTGGAATAGGTATTTTCAACCACATAGGAACATCAGGCCAGAAAATTTCTTTCCAATATTCTTTTGTTCCGTATATATTAACGATAATAAACGTGAAAATAGCTAATACACAAGTTACGGCAATATTACCGGTAACATTGGCTCCTCCCGGAAAAATAGGAATAATTCCCAATAAGTTATTGAAAAAGATGAAGAAGAAAACGGTTAGGAGATAAGGAGCATAACGTTTGTAGTTTTTGCCGATACAAGGCTTTGCAACATCATCTACAATGCTCATTATCAGCATCTCTATTAAACCAACAAATCCTTTGGGAGATACTTCCTCCGGTTTTCCTTGACGCTGCTTATACCAACGGGCACAAGACAGTACCAGAATAATCAAAAAGGCACTACTTAATAGCAAAGAACAAGCATTTTTTGTAATTGACAAGTCTAATGGACGTACTTCTTCACCGGAAGCGTCTTTTTCTACTATTTTACCTTTATTAGCTCCGTGTTGCGACAGATAAAATCCTTGATATTCAGAATGACCATGTTCAAAACGAGACGAAGAAAAGATATGCCAGCCGCTGTTTTTTCCTTTTACGATAACAGGCAAAGGAATTGAGACTTGGGTATGTCCGAAACTTGTGATATGCCACTCGTAAGCATCACCCACGTGGTCCATAATCAGTTCGGTAACATCTAATTTTTCTTTTTCCGGATCAGCTGCTCCGTTAGCTTCTTCTGCATAGGCTTGCATTCCGACGAACAGGAATACTGTAAGGATAGTATTTCGCAATAAATGATTCATTTTTTATAATAGTTGCTCAGTTTTTCAATTTCTTTATCTTTATATTGTTTTGTTTTTAAACTTTTTTCCCGACTTGTTAAATAAACCGTATCAAACAATAAATAAATTAAATAAAGTGCAAGAAAAACCAAGATGAATTGTTTTATTTCCACTTTAACAATAATCGCATAAAAAGCAATAAACAAAAGCGATAAAATTATTTTGCCCACTTTGAATCCTAAAAAAAGATTGATAGATTGCCGCGGGCTTATGATTTCACTTTTATATTCCGCAAATAAAATAACAAATAATTCGTATAAAAAAAATAATGCCAATGCAAAAATTACTCCAACCATTGAACGGACATCTTTAAAAATAACCTTCCAATAGAGTATCAACAATACAGTTAACATTCCATTCAGGGATGCCAAATAAAGGATATATTTATTTTTATGCGAGATCATTTTTATTCAATACAAACGGAGACATTGTTTTTTTTCGCTTCAACAAATCCGCCGTTGATAGTTATTTCTTCATTTTTCCCATCGATACTGTAACTTACTGCGCCTTTTTTCAATGCTGAAATAATCGGTGCATGACGGTCAAGAATCGTAAATAAACCATTTAATCCCGGCAATGTCACCAATTCGGCTTTACCTGAATAAATTATCTTTTCGGGAGAAATAATTTCTAAGTTCATTATTGTTTATTATTATCAAACTAACTTACTTTCATTTTTTCCGCTTTAGCCATGGCATCTTCAATAGTTCCTACATTGAGAAAAGCCTGTTCGGGTAAATGATCGACTTCGCCATCCATAATCATATTGAAACCTTTAATGGTATCTTCAATGGAAACCATAACTCCCGGTACGCCGGAAAATGCTTCCGCCATGAAGAAAGGCTGCGATAGAAAACGTTGTACGCGTCGTGCGCGGTTTACCACTAATTTGTCTTCGTCGGAAAGTTCTTCCATACCTAAAATCGCGATAATATCCTGTAATTCTTTGTAACGCTGCAACAACTTTTTCACCCGTTGCGCCGTATCGTAATGAGCATCTCCAGTGATATTCGGGTCGAGGATACGGGAAGTGGAACTCAACGGATCAACTGCCGGATAAATCCCTAATTCTGAAATTTTACGATCCAACACAGTGGTAGCGTCGAGAAAGGTAAAAGTAGTTGCAGGAGCCGGGTCGGTTAAGTCGTCGGCAGGCACATATACTGCCTGAACTGAAGTGATTGAACCATTTTTAGTTGAGGTAATCCGCTCTTGCATGGCTCCCATTTCCGTAGCCAATGTCGGCTGATAACCTACCGCCGAAGGCATACGTCCCAGCAGAGCTGATACTTCGGAACCTGCCTGCGTGAAACGGAAAATATTATCCATAAAGAACAAAATATCATGACCGGAATCACCGCCTTGATCACGAAATGATTCGGCAATCGTCAATCCCGACAGCGCAACCGAAGAACGTGCTCCGGGAGGTTCATTCATTTGTCCAAAAACCAAAGTAGCCTGCGATTTAACCAATTCGTCGTAATCAACTTTTGACAAATCCCATTCGCCGCGTTCCATTCCTTCTTTAAATTCTTTACCATAGCGAATAACTCCGGATTCAATCATTTCGCGAAGCAGGTCGTTTCCTTCACGGGTACGCTCCCCTACCCCTGCAAAAACGGAAAATCCGTTATGTTTCTTAGCGATATTATTAATCAACTCCATAATCAACACCGTTTTTCCGACGCCGGCACCACCGAACAAACCGATTTTTCCTCCTTTTAAGTAAGGAGCCAACAAATCGACGACTTTTATTCCGGTGAAAAGTATTTCATTAGAGGTAGCCAAATCCTCGAATTTAGGCGGAAGACGATGAATCGGTTCGGCTCCTTCCATACTGACAGGCTTCATTCCGTCAATAGTATTGCCAATAACGTTCAACAACCTGCCTTTCACCTGATCGCCAACAGGCATAGAAATAGGCGCTCCCAGACTTTCGACTTTCATTCCTCGGCTAATTCCATCGGTGGAATCCATCGCTACCGTGCGAACAGTATCTTCGCCGATGTGTTGCTGAACTTCCATTATCAACGTTTTTCCATCGGGACGGGTTATTTCGAGCGCATCATAAATTCGTGGGATTGAATGTTCAGCTCCTTCATACGAAACATCTACTACAGGACCAATCACCTGCGAAATATATCCAATATTTTCAGACATGAGTAAAATATAAAAATTCTTAAATATATAAAAAACCTAATAATTAGTACTTAACAATTCATTAAGAAGTTTGGCAAAGTTACTTATTCAAATTCAAATTACAAATAAAACTTAATTTTTTTTCAAAAAAAAATAGATTGCAATTTCATAATATATTGAAACATAACCTAATTTTAAAAATGAAGACTTTTAGCTTTTGATTTTATATAAAATCATATAAACCGTTGAATTTTATCTTCCGTTCCTGCAATCCAAACCAAATCGCCTTCTTCGAAAATAAACGACCTGTCGGGATTGACAAACGATTCTTTTCCACGGTCAACTTCAATAATAAGACAACCCAAATCCCTAAATCCAATCTGAGCTAAATTCTTACCCGCAATAGGAGAATCTTCTTTGACAAGAAAGGATTTTAACACGATTTCCGATTTTTTAGTTTCCGGCTCTTCTGTATCCTGTATTTCCATTATTTTTGTGAAAGCAGAAATTTGCTCATCTGTACCAATCGCGGTAAGATGGTCGGATGGATATATAAATTCATCTCCAACAGGAAAATAAATTTCTTTATGCCCTCTAATTATTTTGACGATATTGACATTATAATTTTTCCGCAAATCCAACTCTTTCAATCGTTTTCCAATAAACGGCGAATCTGGCGATACGATTATTTCTGCCAAGTGAATATCACTGTACGACATTTGAGAAATGATTGAACTGCGCAGTGGATTTTTTTGCCGTTCTTGTTCCTCTACTTGATTTAGATTCGACAAAAAACGGTCTTCAATGATATGGTGCGCTTTAAAATTTTTATGAGCAAAGAACAAAAATACAATGATTGATAGCGAAATAATGACAATAAACCAAGAGGTCGTATCGAAATTAATGAATAATACCACTGTAACAAAAAATGTAGCCAGAAATATGCAGAATAACGTCAATGCTTCCAACATTCGACGATTTCCTTTGTACCCGCCTGAAATCAATTTTTCGACAATTTCTTTATTTTTTCGATTAACGGACATTAAGCCCATTAGAAACGGAATCATCACAATGATTGTCAGCAGCGAATTGATGAAATTGATGAGCAAATCGGGAATATGACCCGATAACTTGCCAGTGATAAAAGGATACAGAAATTTGGAAAATCCGAGAATTACTGCAACCAACAAAACGCTGTAAACAATAATATTAGTCAAAAAATTTTTCATCAGTTTTTTCCAATCGCTTTCATTTTTTACAAGATCACCGCCGGAAGAATAATTGTCTAAAAACTCCTTGAATTTGGATGGAAGTTTGGGATTTAACCATTCGTAAAAAGGATTGGCGAGACGGATGAAATAAGGTGTAGTAAAAGTAGTTATAACCGATATCGTAATGATAACTGGATAAATAAATTCACGCATAACCCCCAGACTATAACCCAACGAAGCTATGATAAAGGCAAACTCGCCAATTTGCGCCAAGCTGAATCCCGATTGTAGAGAAACTTTTAAAGGCTGTCCTGAAAGAAGAACGCCGGCTGTTGAGAAAAATGCTTTTCCAAAAATAGTAACTAAAGTGAGTATTAAAATCGGCAACCAATACTGTACCAATGTATTTGGGTTTACCATCATTCCTACCGATACGAAGAAAACAGCACCGAAAAGATCTTTGATATTTTTAGTTAGATGCTCGATATGAACTCCTTCGATAGTTTCCGCAAGAATAGAACCCATGAGGAAAGCGCCCAATGCAACGGAAAATCCGAAGTAGGAAGCCAATACGACTAATCCGAAACAGAGACCAATGGACATAATCAAAAGTGTCTCGTCGTTCATTACTTTGTGGAATTTGCGAAAAAATGTAGGTATTACATAAATTCCTACCAAGAAACAAAGCGTCAGGAAAAATAGCAATTTCAATAAGCTAAATATCATATCGCCACCGGCAAACTGTTGGCTAACAGCTACCGTAGAGAGCATAACCATCATTAAAATCGCTACAATATCTTCGACTACCAAAGTACCAAACACAATGGAAGTAAATTTCTGATTGCGAAGATTTAAATCGCCAAACGCCTTTATAATGATGGTTGTGGAAGACATTGAAAGCATACCACCGAGAAAAATACTTTCTAATAAAGTCCATCCTAATAAATGTCCGACAAAAAAGCCGATGCAAAGCATGGCGAGTACTTCAGTAATAGCTGTTATTAAGGCTGAACCACCGACATTAAGCAGTTTTTTGAAACTAAATTCAAGACCAAGTGCGAATAATAAGAAAATAACCCCAATTTCCGACCATTCTATTATTCCTTCTTCGCCAATGATTGTTGGAAATAAAGAAAAATGAGGACCTATTAAAAATCCCGCTACAATGTAGCCTAATACCAATGGTTGTTTAAGTAGTTTGAAAATAAGAGTAATAACACCCGCCGAAATGAGTATCAACGCTAAATCATGAACTAAATTTATATCTTCGTGCATGAGTCTTAATTCTAATTTGCGACAAAGATAATAATTTATTCAAATCAGTAAAATAGTGTAAATTACATTAACCGTTCTATTGATATGGAAATGCTACATTTTGACTATTTGTAATTTGTAACGGTTGCGAATCCTTAGCTGTTACTTGAACATTTGTAAAGCCCCAATCTTCGGCATAATCTATTTTTCCCATTTTTTCGACATCGGCGCTAATATTATTAAAGAAGAAATTTTCCATCAGCGATTGTTTGCTTCCTTCAACATTCATAAAAGATTTTGCTTCTCCTATTTTGAAATTAGACAGATATATATTTTTAAAATACGGGATTCCTTCCAATTCGGGAACTTTTTCCAGCAGTTTTTCCCAATGCTCAGGTAAAGCTTTTCCTTCATATTCTTCAGGCAATTTTGAATAACTATAAGCCGGATTCCAATTTGTTGAGGCTTCAAAAACGGTGCCAACTTCGTCCATTTCCACGTTCCGCACATAGATATGTTCTGTCGTACCTCCTCTCGTCATTGCAGATTTAAGGCGAACGCCGACAGTTGTTCCTTTGGCTTTCAATCCATCGGCAAGAACGTAGCGAATGCCTCCTGAAGTCTCACTTCCACAGGTTAATAAACCATCTCCTGCGCGGGAAATGCAATTACGAATAACTATATATTCAGTCGGACGGTTTACTCGTAAGCCGTCGGCGTCGCGCCCTGCTTTCAGACAAAAATTATCATCGTTACAATCAATATCACAATTTTCTACTAAAATGCGGGAGGATGAATCGATATCGATACCGTCAGTACTTGGTCCGTGACCATCTATATTATTTTGAATAACAACTCCATCAACCGTACAATAAGAAGAATACAATATTTGTATAGTCCAAAAACCGGCTTGTTGAATCGTCAGTCCTTTGATTGAAACATCGGAAGATTCAGAAACAAGTATTGTACGCGGCCGCTTACAATCGTAATCTACTATCCATCGGAGGCCTTTGGCATCATATTCTTCGCGCATTGCCCAATATGAATCCCAAAATATTTTGCCTTGCGCAAAAATTGTACCGTCTCCACTCAGTATCACATTTTTCTGATTTAAAACATTGATAAGTGCTGATGGCCAAATCATTTCAATTCCTGCTACCCGTGTATATATTTCTGGATAATCTTTCAAGTCGGTACTTCCTAATAAAGTCACTCCTTGCGGAATATCCAAATGAACGCCTTCTCTTAGATAAATCGAACCAGTCAGATATTGTCCGGGAGAAAAAGTAACGATTCCTCCGCCTTTAGAAGCACAATCGTCTATTGCTTGCTGAATAGTTTGTGTATTAAGCGTTATTCCATCACCTACACTTCCATAATCAGAAACATTGTATGTTTGACTGCCTTCCGGAAAAGTTCTGGCTCCCACATCTTTTGCCCAACTTAAATCAGGACTTTTTACCGTCGTACACGATACCGGAATCAATATACACAAAAAATATAATACCCGGTGCAGAAAATTATAATTCATAATATAAAATTTATTATTTTGATTTTGTCAATTTCATCATCTCGATACCCGTATCGATAATTAATCCGAGTCCGTGTTTTTCATTTTCCCCAACCGGACGATTGAAATAAAACGGAAGATCGTCGCTGATTCCAGTGCCTATGCATACATTTTTGAAATGTCCTTCGGGAGTTATTTGAGTTTCTTTCAGCGCTCGCCATGAGGCTTCCGCTATCCGGGCGTAAGCCTTATCAATCCACTTGTTATTGACGGCTTTAGCGATGCTGAATGTAAACATTGCCGTAACAGATGATTCATCATAAGATTCGGGTTTATCGAGAAGCTGATTCCACATTCCATTTGCATTCTGGTATCGTGAAGCTCCCACAATTTGTTTCTCCAGAATGGAAATCAATTCGCCGCGTTTCGGATGATTTTCCGGCATCGCATCTAACAATATAGTCAGCGACACCATTATCCATCCATTGGCACGTCCCCAGAAAGCAACCCCGTTTCTTTTCAAATCTGTATAATAACAGTGATAAAATAACTGCTTTTCCGGACACCATAGATAATTAGTGATATTGATAAGCTGAAGTGCGGCTTCATCTAAATATTTGACATCTTTAGTCATCCTGCCCATTTGAGATAAAAAAGACACGCTCATATAGGCATCATCAGCCCAGACGGTCATTTCGCGGGGAAATGTACGGCAAAGCGTTCCATCGCTCAATCGGGTTTGATCATTCATAATGTGATTTGCCGCCATTTCAATGTAATCTCTATATTCTTTTTTTGCATCTAATTCATATACGTTGATTACGGCAGCGCCCATAGCTCCACAATCATCCAACTCCTTCATGTTCCATAATTGTCCAAATGGCCACAGCCAATGCTTACGGTCGTTACGAAATGTATTTTTGAAATATTCATAATTAGCAAAACCAAAAGCGACATGATTTTTGGCATATTCAATATATTGGGGTTCATTCAAATAGTTACCCAAGTGTATCATACTCATATCAAGCACTCCATTAGAATAATGCCACTCCATCAAAGGGCTACCGAACTCTATATCTTCACCTTTCGGTATTTCGCTCGTACTGTTATAGATTTTTCCTGTTTTAACCCCGACAAATTGGGTTACCGGTTGTCGTAATATATTGTCTGCCACAGCCCGAATACATTCTTCATCCGATTTTTTTTGTCCAAAAATCGTAACAGATTGCAACAGGAAAACTATCACTAAAAATTGAAATTTATATATCATATTTTTTCTCATAAAAACGAAAAACTAACAGTTGAAAATTAAAAATACATAATTCTTTCACTCCAAATGAAAAACTTCTTTCAACGGAATCGATACAGGGGAATGGTCGGGATTAGTATCCATGATATCCGCCATATATTTCCACCATTTCTGGACAATAGGGTTTTCGCCTAAGTCTTGAGAGGATGCTTCTCCATCGACAAGCTGATAAGCAAACAAAATATTTGTTTCTTTATCCCAGAAAATAGTATAATCCGATACGCCGGTTTCTTTCAATAATTCTTTCAATTCAGGCCATATCTCGTTGTGTCTTTTTTCGTATTCGGCTTCAAAACCCGGCTTCAAATACATTTTAAAAGCTTCTCTCCTCATAGCAATTTATAATTCATAATTTAAAACTAATTATCAACGCTGAATATCGGCGCTTTAGACGTCTGAGGACTTGCGTAATACTGAATAGCGCTGTCGTTCATACGGGGATAAAAATTCTTCAGCAATTTAATCATTTCTGCTCCCGCTAACAATACAGGACCATAACCATGTGCGGCATATACATTTACCGGACGATAGTAATAAAAAGCCGGATCGAATGCCATTCCGGTACCAACACAAGTGCCTTCCACTTGTCCCTTATCGTTTATTTTTGATGTCACAGCATTCCATCCCAATTGTGCTACAGGACCGTATGCCAAAGGGTCAATCCACCCCTTATTAATTGCGTGGGCGATACAATACACATAGATAGCAGCTGCTGAAGTTTCGAGATAAGAATCATTTCTATCCAACAACTGATGCCAAAAGCCTTCGCCAGACTGACAGGAAGCGAGCCCCTGAATATGAGCCTGCAACAGTTTCATTATATTTTGCCGGTCAGGATGATTTTCAGGAAGAACGTCCAGAACTTCCGTGAGGGTAAGAATAGCCCAGCCGTTTGCCCGTCCCCAGAAAAATGCAGGGTGCTGTTGCATCG
>JGI24699J35502_11133719_pt1 | contig 14166 bp, 12 predicted proteins | sample TergutMp193P4_FD_35502 | JGI IMG/M metagenome (IMG submission 35502) | reverse complement strand
TGCTGATCTGATCGCCGATGAGCCGCCGCCGCGCGACACTATGCAACTGACGCAGTTGGCGACCAAGCGGCTGGGCAAGGACGTGCTCGACCTCGAAAACGTGACCTTCAATTTCCCGGTGAGTGCTGGTGAGATTGCGGGTCAAGCCCGCAATGACAACCACGCTAAGCCACCCATCCTGGTTGACCAGACTTGGCGGCTTGGCCCCGGCGACCGCTACGGCATCGTCGGCGTAAACGGTGCGGGCAAGTCCACGCTGCTCGCCCTGCTGACCGGTCGGTTGAACCCCGAGAAGGGCCGTGTCAAAAAAGGCAAAACGGTACAGGTGGCCGAGTTGAGCCAGGGTGGCGATGAGTTAGACGAGACGGCCAATCTCACCGCCGTTCAGGTCATCGAGCAAGAAAAACGCAGTTTCACGCTGACCAAGGACACGCCATCGTTTATGGGCCGCAATGCAAGTGGGGGCGGTACGCTGGGGGAGTTGACCGCCGCGCAGTTGGTGGAGCGGCTGGGTTTCACGCGCGAGCGGGCGCATACGCAGGTAAAGGATTTGTCGGGCGGTGAGCGGCGGCGGTTGCAACTGGCGCGGCTGCTTGTGCAAGGTCCTAATGTGCTGCTATTAGACGAGCCGACTAACGACTTGGACACCGACACGCTGGCCGCCATCGAGGATTTGCTGGACGGCTGGCCGGGCACGTTGGTGGTGGTGAGCCACGATCGTTACCTGCTGGAGCGCGTGGCCGACCGCCAGTGGGCGATGTATGGCGATGGGCGCATCGTGGACCTGCCTGGCGGCGTGGACGAATACCTCACCAAGCGGCGCAATCTCAATGCAGATGATGTTGACCGGGACTCACAACCGCCCTTGGTTGTGATCAGTCAACCCACTGCTGAACCATCCCAAGCCGACATTCGCCAAGCCAAAAAAGACCTCGCCCGCATCGAAAAGCGGCTCGCCAAAATCGAAGCAGAGGAAGCGAAACTCCACGACGAAATTGCGGCCAACCCAACCAACCATCAGGCCGTCGCCAACGCCGACAATAAACTAAAAACCCTCGCCACTGAACGCACTACCCTAGAAGAAGACTGGCTAACCGCCGCCGACATCGCCGGTTAAATTGAGTCATGCGGCCAGCAGGCCATTAGCAATACTAGAATAGCCCTAATGTCATCTATTACCTGGCCAAGTATAGTAATGGCCTTTTGCGGCGGAGTCTTAGGTGCTGCTATTGGGGGCTTACTTTCTTTTGTCTTGATGGGACTATTAGTGTTGGCTGGCGTTTTGATTACGATTGGGGGCGCTGGGCCGGAGTTTTTGGTGAACGTCGCTTGGGGGCCTGTCTTTGGGCCGCATATCGGCTTGCTTGGCGGAGCAATCGCAGCCGCCTACGCTTATCAGCGTGGCTATTATGTTGATGGGACACAAATTAATATCCCGTTGCTAAAACTGCGCAGGCTTGATGTGTTATTAGTTGGTGGCATCGTCGGCATAATTGGCTATTTGGCGGTAATCGGGCTAGAGGCAATTCCAATTTTCGGTAATCACCTTGACGCAATTGCGGTGGCTATTTCATTGACGATGATAGCTGGGCGACTGGCGTTTGGGCGCAGCGGTCTGCTAGGTTTTCGCAACCAAATACCTAGGGCCTTTTCGCCAAAATTGGCGGGTAAGCCAGCCCCAGGGCGAAAGCTCTGGCCGTCGCCGCCCACCTTTTGGCTGCCGTATCAGCGGCGGTGGTTGGATGTATTGGGCCAGGGCTTAATTGTCGGCGCACTCGCAGCGGTGATTACCCTGCAATTACTAGCCTACTTCCCCGCCGCTGCCGGTGTAGTACATGAATTTGCCTTCGCGATATCTGCCATTGCGTTAATCGGGTTAATGTTTCGATTTACCATCCCCATCACGCATCATATTACTTTGCCAGCAGCGACTGCAGTTAGCTTATTTCTCGTCCCATTATCCATGCGCTTTGGCACATATACCACTCTAATTGTGGCTACGGTTTTAGGAGCAATAGTCGGCGCCATCAGCGGAATTATCTGCGAGCTATCCGCCCGCTTGTGGCTAACTAATGGGGATACGCTAATTGACCCGCCCACGCTTACCAATGCTATATTATTGAGCCTATTGCCATTAACCGCGGCGGTGTTGCGCTAACATCAACCGCGCGCATTAGTCTAATCACTATAATAACGCTTAACCTAGCAGCGTTTGGGTGCCGAGTCGCCTAGCTGCGGATGGCGCGCCAAGGGATGCCAATCTGGGTGAGCAGGTCGCGCACTAGGGGAAGCGAGATGCCGACGACGTTATGGTAGTCGCCCTCAATGCCAGTGATATAGGGCCCGCCGATGCCGTCAACAGTGAACGACCCGGCTACTTGCAGTGGTTCGCCAGTTGCCACGTAAGCAGCAATTTCGGCATCGTCAATGTCGCCAAAGAACACTTTGGTGGAGCCGGTCGCGCCAAGGGTAGCGCCGGTGCCCCCATCGGCTGATTCGCGGGTGTCAATCAGCCAATGCCCGGTATGCAGGATGCCCGTGTTGTTGCGCATTTGTTGGATGCGAGCGGTCGCCTCGGCGGCGTCTTTGGGGCGCCCATATGCCTTGCCAGCCATTTCGAGGATGGAATCGCAGCCGATAACAATGCCGCCCGCATGTGAATGATTTGGCGGGCTGACATGCGCTTTGGGCTGGCTATTCCCGTTCTCCGTCGCCCGCGCCGCCGCAGCCTCGGCTTTAGCTTGGGCGAGCAGTAAGGCATTTTTGGCGGGGGAGAGCGGAGCTCCCAACCGTTCCTCAGCTTGCTTTGTCAGCGCTCGCTCATCAACGCCAGACACCACCACTTGCGGGTGGACGCCCGCCCGGCGCAGAGTTGCCAACCGTGCGGGCGAGGCACTAGCGAGGATGACCGGAATATGTGCCATGAGGCGCGCATCCCGACTAGGGGTTGAGAACTGTACTTAGTAGTTGCAGCGGAACCGAACCCATATCAAGGGCTTTAGCGTGGAAGGCCTTAATGTCAAACTCCTCGCCCCGCTCCTCAGCTGCAGCTTTAGCTCGGTCGCGCGCTTGTTCCCAAAGCCGCTGGCCAATGAAATAGGCGGGCGCTTGCCCTGGCCAACCGAGGTAGCGGTTAAACTCAAAGCGCGCGTTTTCCTCGGCGAATTTGATGTTTTTGCGGATAAACTCCCAGCCGACCTCGGCATCCCACGGCTTGCCGCCCCACTCCTCTGGAGCATTCAGCCCGAGGTGCATGCCAATGTCGAAAACGACACGCGCCGCGCGCATCCGCTGGCCATAAAGCATCCCTAAACGGAAAGCCGCGTCTTTCAAGTACCCCAATTCGTCCATCAACTTCTCGGCATACAGCGCCCAGCCTTCACCATGCCCGGACACGAAGCACATGCTGCGCCGCCAGCTGTTGAGCTTATCTCGGTTGGCAGTCTGGGTGCCCACTTGCAGGTGATGGCCTGGTACGCCCTCATGATATACGGTGGTGAGCTGTTGCCAAGTTTCGAACTTGTCTATGCCCTCAGGTACCGACCACCACATCCGGCCTGGCCTGGTTAGGTCATTCGATGGCGGCGTGTAATAGATGCCACCCGTGTGCGTGGGGGCGATCTTCGCCTCAATCGTCTTAATGCTATCGGGGATGTCGAACTGGGTGCCATCAAGTTCGACGATCGCTTGGTCTGCGGTTTCTTGCATCCACTTCTGCAGATTTTCCACGCCGTGGATGGCGTATTTCTCGTCCGCGTTGATCTTTGCGAGCGCATCTTCAATGCTGGCCCCCGGCCCAGCGATCTCTTCGGCGAGCGCTTGCTGTTCGGCAATAATGCGTCGTAATTCGTTAACCCCCCACTGGTAAGTTTCTTCAAGGTCAACCGTCTCGCCTAAGAATAGCCGTGAGAACCGTTGATATCGCTCCTTGCCAAAGCCGTCGGCTTGCCGCGCTTGTGGGGAGAGTTCTTCGCGCAAGTATTTTGCTAGGTCGCGGTAAGCCTGTCGCGCCACATCGGCTCCGTGCGTCAGCGCACCTGCCAACTCCGGGTAAGCTGCCTCGCCACGCGCTGCGACGGCGTTGAACGTGGAATCTGGCCCCCCAATCTGATCCACTTGGTCAAGCACCGCATTGACTTGCCGGATGGCTGGCGCCAGCCCGCGCTTTACCCCTTCGCGCAGGGACTCAATATAGCCCTTAATGCCATCAGGGATTTTCGCCAACCGGGCAGCAATATCTTCCCAATCAGACTTTGTTTCCGTAGGCATTAGGTCAAAGATGTCGCGCATTTGCTGAACCGGTGATGCCAACACATTCAACGAAGCCAGGTTTTCACCCGCGTCGTACAACTCCAAATCCAAGCCAATCCGCTCCCGCATTGCGGCCATCGTGACCTCATCAACATCATCTTGGATGTCAATGTCATCAAGCTTTTCCAGCGTTTCGCGGTTGAGTTCCGCCCAAAGTGCATCCCCAGCAGGCGAGAAGTCGGGAATATCGCCACCCTGACCCGGCACACCCATCGAGGTGGCAAGGAATGGACTGAGAGCGATTGCCTTTTGGACATATTCTTCGCCGAGGGCATCAAGGGGCGTAGGTGTGCGAGTCACGATTCCATCCTAGTGTCATCAATAGTGCGGCGCTTGCGCAAAATCGCACCGCCGATAATCACCATGCTTGGCGGTGCCTCAGGCATCCAAGGCATCCAAGGCGTCCAGCACAAATCGCCGCGTTCCATCTGGCGCAATCACAGCGTCAAGTTGCCCGGCAAGCAGAGCCTGTTGTGCAGTTTGGGTATTTTGATAAGCCGTGACATAAGCCGTGTGGGCGGCCGCAGCGGCAGCTTGCCCGTCGGCGGCGGCCAGTTCGGCAAGTTCGCGACGATGCACGACGCCTACCGCGCTGGCCGCGTCCATGATGCCGATCTGGGCTGTTGGCCACGCCGCCACCCAATCGGCGCCTAACGACTTTGACCCTAATGCGATATAGGCACCGCCAAAGGCTTTGCGGATAATCACCGTAACTAGTGGCACGATATCATTGGTTTTGGCCGAAACATACGCTTGCACCAAATCGGCGCCAGCTTGGATAATACCGGCCTCTTCTTGTTCCACGCCTGGCAGAAAACCAGGCACATCAACAAACGTTATTATCGGTAGCCCCAATCTGCTACTCGTCGCCACAAAACGAGCCCCTTTGTGTGCAGCTTTTGCATCCAAAACTCCAGCTAATTGCATCGGCTGGCTGGCTACGATAGCAACTGATTTACCAGCTATGCGGGCATATCCAGTTATTAGGTTAGCCGCATAATCGGGCTGTACTTCTAAGAAACTGCCTTGGTCAAAAACAGTGCGCAAGACGGTACGCATATCGTAGGGTTGAGCGGCTGATAATGGAATTGCCACATTTGAGTTCGGCTCGACATATTGCGGCCTAGTGGGGCAAGTGACGTAACTTAGCAGGTTTCGGGCATAAGCAAATGCGGCCTGTTCATTATCGGCGCCGTAGTGGGCGACACCGGAATTGGTAGTATGCAGTTGGCAACCGCCAAGTTGTTCGGCAGTTACATTGTCCCCAGTTAATTGTCGGGTAACCTCGGGGCCGGTTAAGAACATCCGCGATTTGTCCTTGATCATAATGATAAAATCAGTTAGGGCAGGCGAATAACAAGCACCTCCAGCGCAAGCCCCCACTACCACCGAAACCTGCGCAATATGGCCAGTTGATTTAACATTAGCGCGAAATATGTTACCGAAAGCAGCTAAGGCTCCCACGCCGTCTTGAATTCGAGCACCACCACCATCCCAAATACCGATTATCGGCCTTTTCAGGTTTAAGGCATGTTGCTGCAACTCGGCTATCTGCTTGCCATCGGAAACACCAACCGAACCGCCAAAATAAGTGGTATCTTGCGCAAAAACACAAACCGGCACTCCGTCAATTGTGCCTGTCCCAGTTACTAAACTTTGCCCTGCTGCTGCCCCATGCTGTTGTTGGGGATAGCTGCGAAATGTATTGTCGTCAAGCAATGCCACGATTCTTTGTTGGGCGCTGGGAAGCAGTGCGGCAGCAGAATATGGCATAGTTGAATTATGGCCGAAACGCAGCAAGAATCGCAGTTGGACACAAACTGGGTGATAGAGAGGGTGGCATCAAGCCCTTCCACTAATGTGGAATTACTCAACCGTGCCATGGCTGGCGAGGTTAAGGCGCCATTCGTATTGGTAGCCGACTACCAGACTGCGGGTCGTGGCCGAGATAATCGAGAATGGATAACACCGCCGCATGGCGCGCTCACCATGTCGGTATTAGTCAATCCGCATTTCCCGATGGCAGACTGGGGTTTAGTGCCATTATGGGCGGGGCTAGCCTGTCAAAAAGCGTTAATATCGTTAGGCTTTGCTGCTCGGCTAAAATGGCCAAACGATGTGCTGCTACCGGCAGGTCAGCCGATTGCCAGGTTAGGGAATTGGCGAAAAGTGGGCGGGATCCTGTGCCAAAGTGCTGCGCACGTCGGCATTGTGATTGGCATCGGGATAAATGTGACACAAACTAAGTTGGAACTGCCCGTACCGACTGCAACATCATTGGCGCTTAACGGCAGCCCCCCAACCGTAATCGAATTGCAAGATGCTATTCTCAACGAGCTAGCGGCGTTGCTCAACAAATGGCATAGTGGGGTGGGGTTAGATATGCGCCGTGACTATCAGAAGGCGTGTATCAGCATTGGTAGCGAAGTCACGGTAACGGACGATGCCATGGGGCAAGTGAGTGGGTTAGCTGTGGGTATTTCTGCTGCTGGTGCTCTGCTTGTCCGGCAAAGTGATGGCGAGGTAATTGAATGTCACGCAGGTGATTTGTCGTTGCAAGTTTGAGAGCAGTTTCGGCCATAAACCTCGCGTAATTTGATCGCTGAATTGGCGCATATTTACGGATATGTAACGTTGGTGGCACAGATTGACGTGTTGGGCGAGAGTTTGTGAAGTACATCACATATGATAGTAGGATGATAGGGCAGCCGGAACCACTAGGGCCCCAGGGATTACCTGTGCCTACCGGTTCTGATGCTGCCCAGAATAATCGCATTGTGCCCGACATGACGGCAATTCGAACTGCCATGCAAGCAATGGGTGATGATCCAAAGTATGACATTCTTGAATTAGCTGAGCGCACTGGCTTGTCCGTGGAAAAGGTGCAAGACTATTGGACTTGGTTGGGTATTCCGATAAAGCACTTGGACGGCCCGCTATTTACCGACTTTGATGTTGAGGCGCTATCAGACCTCAATAAGATTGTGCAATCAGAACAACTAGAGGATGCAACAATCGCATCTTTGGTGCGTTCCGTTGGACATAATGCGGCGAGGATGGCCTATTGGCAGTTTGAATCCCTTGTTGAAAACACCACCCAACGGCTCAAAATTGACGATGCTGCCGCCCGGCGGATAGTAGTGCAACGGTTCCCGCAAATTGCAAAAGAGATGGATAAGCAAGCAAAACACGCTTATCTAGTGGCGGCTACCCGGGTTATCCAAGAAAATAGCGAACCAGAGTTAGTGCCCACTCGGCCAAAGCGCAATAACGATAATTTACCAGCACCTAGAGTAGTTGGTTTTGCCGATATCGTCGGTTTTACCAAACGAACCGCTTCTATGGAACCGGGTCGGTTAACCGCATATATTCGAGATTACGAAGCCAGAACCAGGGATATCGTTATCGGCGGTGGTGGCCGAGTAGTCAAGATGATCGGCGATGCGGTCTTGTTCCTGGCAGATAGCCTCGAATCTGGTGTAACTATCGCGTTAGCGTTAGCCGAGCCAAAATCGAACGCAAATGCGGAAACTCCAATGCGAGTTGGTATGGTGTGGGGACAAGTTGTGCAGCGATTTGGTGATGTTTTTGGCTCTCGGGTTAATTTGGCTGCTCGGCTGACCGATATTGCGGCGCCCAATACGCTTTATGTCGATCCCAGCACGGCTGCATTATTGGTTGGGCATAAAGAATATCAGTTATCCGTAATGCCAGAGGCGCAGATTCAGGGTTTAGGTTCCATGCGGCCGGTCAAGGTTAGTTCGATATCACCACCGGATGCCGTGGATGAAGCGATTATTAGCACGGGCGCCCCTATTGCCGAAAACACTTTACCAAATGCGGCGCCAACAGCGGCCCAAAGCTAAAATAGGGTAAGTTTCGGTAATTCGATATTTGTCGCTTCAGTGGCCCCATTACTCTGAGATGCCAAATTTAATGGCACTACTTCCGTTATCAGGTCTGGGCCGTTATTGCCCACCCTATTTACCTTAGTTGACACAGGCTTACGGATAAGCTGGTTCCCACCGTTAAGAATCAGATGTTCCGCGCTAATTGGGTCGGCTGAGAACCAGATATCCATATCAGATTGAGCGAGGACAGACGGCATCCGATGATGGATTGGCGCCATCACTTCATTGGCAACAGTGGTGGTAATCGCCACCGTAAGTTCGCCATTAAAAACGTTGAAGATACCAGCGAATAACATAAGCTTTCCACTAGGATCAGTAAAATACCAGGGCTGCTTTCGGCTTAAGCCAACCGCGTTCACTTTTTGCCACTCGTAATACCCATTCACCGGCACCAAGCAGCGTCTATTCGCAAAAGCATCAGCGAAAGTACGCTTTTCGGCTACGGACTCCGCTCGCGCATTAATGATGCCTGCACCACCTTGCTTAACGGACTGCTTATGCGACCAGGGTGCGAGCAATCCCCAACGTGCAGTAGTCAATTCTAGCCCGCTGGCTGAGATGCCTGCATTTGGGGTGCTCGGTCTGCTTAGGCTTGGCTCTAAGTCAAGTCCCGGTTTTATGATTACCGGAATCTGTTGCGTGGGCGCGACATTCCAATTCGGGGGCAACAGCCGCGCGCCGTCGCTAATAACTTGCAGGGCCAACTGATCAGCGATGGCAGAAGCACTCGAAAACGCAGCGAATCTCCCGCACATGATTCTATTCTATGGCTTTTGGGGGTAAACTGGATGGCTGTGAGCACCGACCACTTAACCGAGTTACCTGCGTTACGAGCAGTTTTGGCGGAAATAGTGGCAGTGAGTGATGTTCCCGGCTTAGAATCTCGAATCGCCGAGCTATTGACCCAAGCTTCCCAACCTAATTTATGGGATGACCCCGATGCCGCGCAGCAAGTAACCACCGCCTTATCTGGCGCCCAAGCTGAATTGCGGCGGTTAACTGAGTTAGGAACTCGGCTAGATGATGTAGAGACGCTATTCGAATTAGGGTTAGAAGCGGGGGACACGCAAACATTAGCGGAAGCCGAGAGCGAATTAGCCGCAGTGCGCGAAGACCTCACAGCTTTACAAGTCCGCACGTTATTGAGTGGTGAGTTTGACGCACGCGAAGCCGTTGTGACTATTCGTTCGGGCGCCGGGGGAGTGGATGCGGCCGATTGGGCTGAGATTTTGTTGCGGATGTATTTGCGGTGGGCAGAACGCCATGATTATCCCACTAAAGTAGGAGATATTTCTTATGCCGAAGAGGCTGGGATAAAGTCTGCTACCTTTGAAGTAAATGCACCCTACGCTTTTGGCAATTTGAGTGTCGAAGCGGGCACGCACCGGTTAGTGCGGATTTCCCCATTTGATAGCGCGGCGCGTCGGCATACTTCGTTTGCGGCCGTTGAAGTTGTGCCCTTAATTGCCCAGACTGACCATATTGAAATACCCGAAAACGAAATTGAGGTTGATGTCTTTCGCGCTTCGGGCCCGGGTGGGCAGTCGGTTAATACCACAGATTCTGCGGTGCGGATGAAACACATTCCAACCGGCATCGTGGTTTCGATGCAAAACGAAAAATCGCAACTCCAGAACCGGGCTGCCGCTTTAAGGGTTCTGCAATCGCGCTTACTTTTGCGCCGTCGTGAAGAAGAAGCTGCGCAAAAGAAAGAATTGGCTGGCACTATCACGGCGAGCTGGGGCGACCAAATGCGTTCCTATGTGACACACCCATATCAAATGGTGAAAGATTTACGCACGGAGCATGAATCGGGCAATGTCACGGCGGTTTTGGATGGTGCATTAGATGACTTTATTGCGGCTGGTATTAGATGGCGCCGACAAACCTTGCATCCAGCCGCTGTGTAGCGAACCTTGGCGCAGTTCAGCGGCCAACTAGGCGGTAATCGGCGTGTCTGGCCAAATGTGCTTGGTGGGATGTGTCAATCTGGCTAAATGATTCGGTTCACCGATGTATCAAAGGTGTATTCGAAAAGTGCTAGACCGGCGCTTGACCAGGTAAGTGCCCAAATTGACGATGGTGAACTGGTTTTTCTTATGGGGGCATCCGGGTCGGGAAAATCAACTCTAATGCGCCTGATGCTGCGAATGGAATTGGCGACCACTGGGCGGATTCAAGTTGGAGGTTATGACCTCGCGAATATGCCAGCCCGGAAAGTGCCATATCTACGTCGGACAGTTGGCATGGTATTTCAGGACTTCCAACTAATTCCGAAAAAAACTGTTTACGAAAACGTGGCCTTCGCGCTAGAAGTAACTGGAAAATCTAGGCGCTTTATCAAGGCGAATGTCCCGGAAGTTCTTGAAATTGTCGGTTTGGCCGGTAAAGAAAAACGTAAACCGCATGAGCTTTCTGGCGGCGAACAGCAGCGGGTTGCTATTGCACGCGCTATCATCAATCGCCCGGCGATTCTACTGGCAGATGAACCAACGGGCAATCTTGATGCCGATACCTCTTTGGGGGTAATGAATCTGTTAGACATGATAAATGGCACGGGCGCTACCGTGGTAATCGCAACTCACGACGCTAAGTTAGTTAATCAAATGCAAAGACGAGTTATCCAATTAAGCGCTGGGCGGGTAATAGACGATTATCTCAGTGGCGGGTCAGCGCCCAGCAGGCCAGCATTAAGCTTGGTACCAGCGCCGCCAGCAATATCCGGCATAGATAGTAACGTTTCGGCGCCGGCCTATGGCATCCCGAGCAATCGCCGTCGGAATCGCCTGGATATCGCAGCCTGAGTTTGGGGGTACACGCTCGAATGAGTTTACGATACATTACTGCCGAGGTCTTTCGCGGATTAGTACGCAATAAGACGATGGCGGTGGCAATAATACTTGTCACCGCAATTTCCTTAACTTTTGTTGGCGCCGGGCTGTTAATTCACCAACAAATAACATTGCTTAAAGGCGAGTGGTATGACTTGGTCGAAGTTTCGGTGTTTCTTTGCCCTAACTACTCGCCGGCACCTAATTGTGTCGCGGGTGAGGCCACTGACGCCCAAATATCGGAACTCAACACAGTGTTGGAAAAGGAATTGGGTGGAAGATTGGCGGCGGTAACCTTTGAGTCTAAAGCGGATGCTTTGCTAGCTTTTGAACAATACGACCGCGCTGGGTATCAGGGTATCCAATTAACTGAAGACGATATGCAGGCCTCCTTCCGGGTGAAACTTACCGACCCCAGCGAGTTCACGATGGTAGCGGACGCCTTAGCAGGCCAGCCTGGCGTAGAAGACGTTATTGACCAACGCGCAGTATTTCAACCGCTATTCACCGTGCTTAATAAGATATCCGCCATGGCAGCAGGTCTGGCAGCTATCATGTTATTGACGGCGACCCTGCTTGTCGCAACAACAATCCGGCTCTCGGCGATATCACGCGAAAAAGAAATTGACATTATGCGGTTAGTTGGGGCCACCGACTTTGTGGTGCAGTTACCCTTTGTGCTAGAAGGCGTCGTGGCTGCTGCCATCGGTTCTATTCTGGCAATATCCGGGCTTTGGTTTGTGGCAGATGTGCTAGTTTCCGATTGGTTGCAAACCTCGGTTGATTGGATTGCTTATATCGGCGTTTCAGACGTGGCGACCATGGCTCCATTACTAAGTGGAATGGCGATAATACTTGCGGCCGGATCCGCTGCCTTAGCCTTGCGTAAGCAGATTAAGGCCCCGAAATGAAAAATAGGCCCCACTCGATGCTATCGCGAAAGTCGTTAGCCTGGGCTGCCGTTATCTGCCTGAGCTTAGGGCTAACCGGAATTAAACAGGCGGGTGCCGATGAGCTAGATGACCAATTAGCGGCAGCTCAAGAGCAGGCTAATCAAATAGCGGCGGCCCGGGCAGAACTCGAAAGCAATCTTGCAGGCACTACCGAAAAGCTCCAAGCTGCCGTATTGGAATTAAATGCAATAGAAGCGCGGTTACCAGTCGCAGAAGTAGAGCTAGCTCGTTCCCAGGCCGCCACCCAAGCGGCGGTAGCGGAATCGGAGAATCTCGCCGCGCAACTTACCAAAGCGCAAGAGGAATACCAAGCAGTTACTACCCAATTAGGCGAAAATCAAATCAACCAGAAAGCTACCCGCCAGCAAATAGCCGCCCGAGTGCGCAATACTGCCAAAGGGCAATCAATTAGTACGCTCGGGATAGTGTCCGGCGCGCAAAACCCCATTGAGTTCAAAGACAACTTAGCTGTTGCCACAACGCTTAATCGCACCCAAGCTCGGCAATTGGCGCAATTGCAAGATGCCGAGACGGCTGGCTTAGCTGCGCAAGCGCAATTGACAAAAGTTACGGAACTCATAACGGGCCTAAAAGTCAAAGCAGATGCCGCGCTAATTACCGCGCAAGAATCCCAACAACAATCAGCTGCCAGGCGGGATGAAATAGCTGACCTCAGGGCCAGACAAAGCAAAGCAAAAGCAGACATCGAAGCCCAGCGCGATATCGAACTGTTAGAAATAGAGAATGCGAAAGCGGACCAACTCGCTATTGCCGAATTGATAAAATCCTTAGCCGCAACACAACAAGAACGTGCGCGGCGAATAGAGATAGAGCGCCGCCGAGAAGCTAAGGAACGCGCCGCACTAACCGGGGAAATCTTGGAATTCGACGTTTTGTTGCCTCAAGGCCCACCGGCCACAACGTTTTTGCACTGGCCAACCACAGAACCAGTGATAACAAGTACCTATGGCGAAAGGCAGCATCCCACCTTAGGCATATCCAGATTGCATGCCGGTACTGACTTTCGGGCTTTTTGTGGTACCCCGATTTATGCCGCCCAATCTGGAATTGTGGTGAGTAGCAGTTGGTTTGGCACCGCCGGGAATATGGTTGTCATTGACCATGGCGATGACGGCACCGGGAATTACCTAATGTCCAGATATCTACATTTAAGTAAACTAAGCGTTTCAGCAGATCAATGGGTTAGTCAAGGCCAACTTATCGGCTATTCTGGGGCGACGGGCGGCATCTCAACTGGCTGTCATCTGCATTTCGAAACGTATGTCAATGGGCAAGTGGCAGATCCGATGACGCTGCTCTCTTAACGAGCTAAACAGGGAGTATGAGCTCAGGGAAGACTGATCGGTTGCCGGGCGCTTAACGTGTTCTGTGCCTTGCTTGCCGCTGAGCAGCCGAGATAGGCTATCATCGGACACTATGGCAAAAGGCGGCACGAAACAAGTTCCCGAGGCATGGGCAAATAACAAACCCAAATCTAAAGCGCCTAGCGGCCCGGTACGGAAAATTGTCGCCAATAACAAAAAGGCTCGCCACGATTATCTCATAGAGGATGTCTTTGAAGCCGGGATGGTGCTTTCTGGCACTGAGGTCAAAGCGTTGCGGATGGGAAGGGCGTCGTTAACGGATGGATATGTGAGCTTTGACCGGGGCGAGGCATATTTAGAAGGCGTGCACATCCCAGAATATTTCCAAGGCACTTGGAACAATCACGCCCCACGTCGCAAGCGAAAACTGTTATTGCGAAAAGATGAAATCATCCGGTTAACCCATAAAGCTGCGGAAAAGGGTCATACCGTTATTCCGCTAGCGCTCTATTTTCTGGATGGGCGGGCTAAAGTCGAAATCGCGCTGGCTCGCGGTAAAAAGGAATATGACAAGCGACAATCTCTCCGAGCCGCCGACGACGCCCGCGAGGCAGAGCGCGCCATGCGGCATCGAACCATCCGCGGGGAATAAGCCACATCTCGTAGGATGCGCGAGAAGCTTGCAATTCAGCGCGTTATCTGGTATCGTCTTTAGACGCTCCTAAATGTGGGGGCGGATGTTTGATAACCAAATATGGGGATGATCGGTTTCGACGGAGGTCGTAGCAACTGGTGAAGCGAGCCGAGAATGTAAGCTTATCTCGTTAACGATGCT
>JGI24699J35502_11133720_pt1 | contig 14193 bp, 11 predicted proteins | sample TergutMp193P4_FD_35502 | JGI IMG/M metagenome (IMG submission 35502) | reverse complement strand
TTCAGCTATCTCTTCCGCTTGCGGAAGAAGTAAAGAAACAAACGATTCATCGGTTTTTTTTCGCCGGCTCCGAATAATCTTTTTACCGTCGATATCTGAAACATCATCCTTTGAAAAATTAACCATATCTATGTATGCCAATCCTGTATAACACTGAAAAATAAACAGATCCTTAACATTACCAAGTTTTTTATTAACTGGTTGCTAATCTCTTATTTTTTCTATTTCTGATTCGATTAAAAATACGGGATCTTTACTCTTTCCTTTTTTAAGTCTGAATTGCAGGTAAGGATCGTATTTGCAAAGTCCCCGGTTAATAGCTTCTTTTATATACCTATGCAATGCTGAATGCCGCTTATATAAAGTTGGTTGAGATTTTATTGTATTTCTAAGATAGGCGTCAAAATCGACAATGTTTTCATAGGTAATGTCTGAAAATACTTTTATCTTACCAAATTCCTCCAACCTCCGAATTAAAGAATGATGATATTCCACTACATCACTGGACGGATTTTTTCTTTTCAATTCTGATTGAATAAATTCAATCACCGAATGTATTTCTGTTTCATCACTGTTCCACTTTTTAACATCGTCAAGACTTCTACACTCTTCAGATAAAACAAATGCTTCAACTTTCCGAAAAATTCGATGCGCTTTACCTATAACCAACATGGCAGAATTGTGGTTTTTACACGTAAATCCATTTTTTCCAGAAAATTGATTTTTATAGAGTTTAACTCCCGTTGAAATAAAAACACGTTTGGAAGAGCTTAATCTTCGAACTTCAATTTGCAGAAGTCCTGTTTTTGTTTCACTCGCTTGTTTTTTCCTGTCAAAAACAAACCTTAAAAATAGATTGTCCATTTCCTTACATTATAATAGTTTCCACTCTTTGTTACCGCTTTTGCTACCATTTTGAATTTTGGTAACAAAATAGAATGTTACTTAATGTAAATCAATGTCAATTAATACAATATAAATATTTATTTATTAGCTGGTTCCGGTATAAAATGCTTACTGTCAATTATATCTCAGCGGAGAGACAGGGATTCGAACCCCGGGAACCTCGCAGTTCAACGGTTTTCAAGACCGCCGCAATCGACCACTCTGCCATCTCTCCTCTTTCAAAATTTACTTTTCTCTCAGGCATTGCAAAGGAACAACTTTTTTTTGTGTTTTCAAAACGATTACTCTCTTATTTTACATTTTCCGACTCGAAAGCTTATTTGGCATAAATGATTCCTTGCTTAGTCAGGGTAATGCCTGCGCCAAATGTGTCGCCCCCGAAAAATTCGCCCGTATTGCCGGCCATAGATAATTTGATATTCCAATCGTTCAGTTGGGCAGGATGGTATATCAGTTCCAATTGAGAAGCAAATCCGCTTCTAACCGATCTATAAGGGACATAATATCTCCCCCATGTTTGTCCAGTTGTCAAAAGCAAACGATACTGAATCTTCGGATGACAATAACCTTCCAGACCCAAATGAAAAGAACAGATGCGGTTGCTTTGAAAATTCACTCCTTTTCCCGTATTGTACTCTGGAGAAAGGAAAAGCGGCGTTCCCATCGTTTTTCCGAAATACGACGGGCCTTGCGTATAATCTACGTTGTAATAATAATTGTCGTTGCCATTTCCTTTATGGATAAGCTTGCTCCGGTGTTCGTCGTCCATCGTAATATTAAAGTGGATAGGACCCGTTTGCTGTTTCGTATAAATATATTCAAAAACGGCTCCTGAAATCCAGTTTTTCTTCTTGGTTTTATATTCCAATCCCCATATTCCATCCTTGTAATTTTCAAAAACCATTCCCGAACCGTCCTCAAAAAAATGATCCAGATAAATGCTTAGCCGATCGTCATTGGCCAATTTATAATCCCACTTGAATAGATAGGTACCCCATTGCGAGCCAGCCGCATATTCCTGATCGGCAAGCGAAGACGAAGAAGCGCCTTCTTTGGCCACAAATATTCGCAGAAAATCACCGACTCCTTCTGGTTGATGCTGAACGGTATAATGCCATTCGCCTTCTTCCGATTGTTCGTATCGATACAGAACGCCGCCCCATTGGGCTACATGGACTATTCCGAAAGTAAATTGCATTTTATGTCGAGTTTCGATGTCTCCAAACCGAAAATAGAGCGATTTACTGTGCGACAAAATGTTTCTGGCATAATCCGAATTCGTTGGGAGCGCTTTGTCTTCCAGCCACTGTCCATCCAAATATTTTCCAATCGAACAATCGCCTTTAAAAAACATATTCCCTTTTGTATAAGGAATTAAGATAAAGTCAGGAATACTGCCTTTCAATTGAGGGATAGGTCTGGCATTGTTGGAATTGGTAAAATCGCCCGAACTTAAATACGGATTTAAATACGAAACGTACTCTTCCCGCGAACCCATATCTATGCGCCAGATTTTCCAGTTCAACCGGCCGTATAACTGTTGAACCCAAACTTTTCCGTAAGGAGAAGAAGAACCGCCGGCCAGATCAATCCCTGCATCCCACGACCAATCGTTGTTGATTCGTTGTTGGTGGAAAATGCCGCCCCGCACATGAAAATTATTGGCATCTAAGGCAGTCATACCCCAATTATGGTTTACCATCCAGAAGGGCGTATGTTCGCCAGAAGCCACAGAACCATATGCCGATGCCCGATAGGACGTTTCCATTTGACCGAAAACATTCAAAATGCCTGCAAAAACAGCTAAAGTACTCAAATATAGTTTCAATAGATTGTTCATAGTCCTATAGTCAAAACTTTACGAAGTTATATTTCTTTTCGTCTTGCCTCAGAATCAGCTCTTTGGAGCTTAACCGGACAATATCGTATTCGGTTTGCATTCCTTTCCATAATACCATCTCTTGGTAGGGAAGGTTTTCATACATCTTATCTAACTGAATATGCAACTTATCTTTCGCCGGAAAATCAATGTAACCGTAAACAATAACCGTAGGATCAGAATAGTTGCTCGTGTCGCCGTTTAAGATCGTACACGAAAATATCGCCTGTCGCTGAAAGCTATAAAAAATGGTATCGACTTTCTGTGTTTCTCCATTTTCATCCTGAATAGTTTTTAACTGCCACATTCCATTTACATTCGGGAGATTGGCGTCTAAACAAGAAATAAGAAACGGGATTAGTATTATTCCTAAAAGCAAGCATTTTTTCATGTGTATAAATATTAGAATTAAAAAGATTTGAATCCCATGATTTCCCGTACCTCTTTCAAGGTTTTACTTGCGCTTTCGCGGGCTTTTTCCGCTCCTTCCCTCGTTATTTTATGCAAGTAAGCGTCGTCATTCTGGATGTCGTTGATTCGTTCGCGAATGGGATTTGTTACTTTAATAATATCTTCGGCCAGTTGCTTTTTCAAGCTGCCATACCATTTAGTTTCTCCAGCATTCCAAAGATTATCGTAATAAGCCACCACTTCGGGCGTAGAAACTACTTTCAAAATAGTAAACAAATTTTCGATATAATCTGGTTTGGGAGTATTCACGCCTTCCGGCCCGTTGTCTGTCAGCGCTTTTTTTATTTTTTTCTCAATAACTTTTGGCTCATCAATCAGATAAATGCAATTTCCTTCCGATTTACCCATTTTGCCGCTACCGTCCAATCCAGGTATTTTGATTAATTCCTTGCCAAAATTGTAGGCAGTCGGCAGTTTAAAATAGTCCACCCCATACTTGTAATTGAAACGGTTGGCATAATTGCGGGTAATTTCCAAATGCTGTTCCTGATCTTTTCCCACTGGCACATAATCGGCATGATGAATTAAAATATCAGTTGCCATTAAAACCGGATATGTCAATAAACCGGCATTGACATTATCGGGATTTTGACGCGCTTTTTCCTTAAACGAAACGGTTTTTTCCAATTCTCCCAAGTAAGCGTGCATATTCAACAAAAGGTATAATTCGGCAATTTCCGGTACATCGCTTTGAACATAAAGGATTGCTTTTTCAGGGTCTAATCCACAGGCCAAATATTCTGAAAGAATCGTTCGAACATTGGCATGCAACTTATTCGGATCGGGATGCGTAGTCAAAGAGTGCCAGTCAGCGATGAAGAAATAACATTTATTTTCCTCCTGCATTTTTAAAAAATTAATCATTGCGCCATAATAATTCCCTAAGTGCAGATTTCCCGTTGGACGTATACCGCTTAATACTACTTTCATACCGCATTCTATTTTATTCGTTTTTTGCAAAGATACGATTTATTTTGTAAAAAAATGTATGTTTGTTTTGAATGGAAAATGTTCTCGGTCAGGCTCCGAATAGCGGCGCTATTAATATATACAATTGACAATCAAGATATAATATTTTTTATGATACTAAATGCTATAACAATGCGTTCGATGAAAAATAATATAATAATTTGTATATCCATTAATTATACCCGCATATTTTGTGAAATGCCGCCAAATTATAATGTCAGGCGATAGTTGAGGAATCCGGCCCATCGGACAGCGTATGAACAGGGCTGAACACTTGAGGCCGTTCGGATTAATCAATAAATGAATATCGGATATGCTTCTATTCCTCTTTTTTCGAGAAGGCATAGATGCAATATCCGATAATCACTTTTTAATATAAACCGAGTAGTTAAATCCCATAAAAGAAAACAAATAATTTTGTAAAGAATAATGACTTAGTATAAGGTTATTGGTCCGAAACAATCAATCATTATAAGAGTCCTCAAAAATCCTTTATTTTCCCAATTCGAATTCTCTTTTCCAATAAAATTTATTGAAATCTTTCAAAAATATTCATATCTCTACTACTCGGTTTTTAATAGTATTCGTCGATTTCCTTTGAAATCGCACACAAATCTATTGAATTTTTTTTAATGAAAAATAGAAAACAAGGGGAGTACAGTCCATATACAGTTTTTTGAATTTTATTTTCTATGTAAAAAGCTGGAAATCAGATGGCCTGTTTTTGATCTGTATAGTTCGTTGGCTGAAGATTTTTGGGGTTTTAGGCTAAAAATTGGAAATAAATTGAAGCGAAAATGAATAAAAAATGAATAAAAAGCGACAACAATAAAAAACTCTTTGCAAATTATTGCTAAATCTTTTGCAATTTATTTGCGTGAAAATTTATCAAATTCGTCAATTTATTTCCAATTATTTCTAACTCTTATTATTTATAAATACCTGTTACAAAATAAACCGGATTGGAGACCTTACTCTCGTTATGATATCGGTCGTATGAAGTAACGGCATAATAATAACCGCTTTCCATGAAATTGTCGATCGAAATCGACAATTTAGGACTGTCGATTCTCGCTGCAATCAAATTATTTGCGTCATTAACATTGACCGGTAATCTTTCTGAACGGTAAACATTGTAAAAAACTTCTTTGTTATTCGGTTGCCGCGAGGGTTTCCAACTCAAAAATAAACGTTCGCCCGAACTGACAGCCTTCAATTCTGCCGGAGGCAAGGGCGGGACGTCATCCAACCACGTCAAAGGAGGAAGCAGAGCCGGATGCTGGTAATAGTTATGCATCAGCTCGTTCAATATTCCCTTTTTGTTATCCAACAAATATTGAGCGCGATAAAGGGCATTTCCACCCATGTGATTGTCGCGCGAATACTGAATTTGTTCTTTTATCTTGGCGAGACTCCAATTGGATTCGTTTTCGTCCAATTGAAAAATGCCTAAACCCGGTATAACAAAGCGGCCGTTTCGACGCGCTTTCCAATCCTGGATAAAAGGAAAAAACAAATTGTCCTTGTAATACATCATGGGGACGATAAAATCGTGTTTCCCCTGTTGCAACCACCTTTCGGGATCCTGATACATGCTGTAAGCTGTCCAGTGTTTCCCTCCGCTCTCCTTAAGATAATTGTACATTCCTATTACCGAACTGCTTACTTGTACCCAACGCTTTTTCTTTTTGACAATGTCGTAAACATCGTAGACAAAGCGATTGATATTTTCCCTTCTCCAGTCGCTTTTATTCATTCCGACTCCATAACGCCTGAAAGTAGCGTCATCGGGAAAATCGGCGCCTGGATAACGGATGTAATCCATGTGAATCCCATCAATATCGTATTTTTCTACGATTTCTTCGATGAGCGAAATCAAGTAAGTTCGGGTTTGAGGATCGCCAGGATCCAAAAAGAATTCACCTTTGTGACGCTTCATTTTGTCCCTGTTTTTTTGAAGCGTAGGAGAATTATTTTCTTTTCCTCTGATTGTTTCCGGTCCCAAAGGATAAGTAACAAACCATGCATGACATTCCAATCCTCTCTTATGGCATTCTTCAACGGCAAAAGCCAAAGGATCGTAATTTGCAAAGGCATTGTTTCCACTCTGGATAAACGGACTTACCGGTTCAATTTTTGAAGGGTAAATGACATCCCCCCGCAAGCGGGTCTGAAGAAACACCATATTGAAATTGGCTTCCTTTAATCTGTTTAGAATGCCAATCAATTCATTTTTCTGCTCGTGAATATCATTTACGTTTTTAACCGGTTTGCTAGGCCAATCTAAAGAATAGTTTGTTGTCAACCATACTGCACGAATTTCATCTTTTGGAAATTGTGCAAACAATTCTAGACAATACCAAACAAAAATAAGTGTGAATATACTGTGTCGTTTCATAATGGCAAAGTTAAATTATTTTTTATACTTTACCAAAATAAAACCAAACTTTTTTTTGAAAAACGATAAATTTTGCTCTCTCCGGTAAGCTTTCTTGACTTTTTAGTACACAATCCAAAAATTTGGAAGAGTATAAATGGAGAGCCGCATCCAAGACCTTTTTAATAATTGTGTCGCTAAAAAAGTTTTTGATGCGGCTCTTTTTCTCAAAATATTTTAAAAAATTTATTTAGGATATTCAATTGCAGCTTGTGCTGCCGCCAGTCGTGCGATAGGCACGCGGAAAGGCGAACAACTTACATAATCTAAGCCAACTCTGTGACAAAATCTTACTGAACTGGGGTCGCCTCCGTGTTCGCCGCAAATACCGCATTTCAAATCGGGTTTAATTTCTCGACCGCGTGTGGTAGCCAATTCAATCAACTGACCGACGCCATTCTGGTCTAATACGACAAATGGATCTTCTTTCAAGATTCCTTTTGTCAGATAGATCGGCAAAAATTTGGCAACATCGTCGCGGCTGTAGCCGAAAGTCATTTGGGTCAAGTCGTTGGTACCGAAAGAGAAAAATTCGGCGGAAGTCGCAATCCGGTGAGCGGTTAAAGCTGCGCGCGGAATTTCAATCATCGTACCTACTTTATATTCAATGGAATCGCCTCTTTCTTTGAACACCTCCCGAGCGGTTGCGTCAATGATTTTTCGTTGAGCCTCAAATTCATATAAGATACCGATCAATGGAACCATGATTTCGGGATAGGTTTTAATGCCTTTCTTTTTCGCATCCAAAGCGGCTTCCAGAATTGCGCGGGTTTGCATTTCAGTGATTTCAGGATAAAGATTACCCAAACGGCAGCCGCGAAGTCCTAACATCGGGTTTTGTTCTACCAAACTTTCCACCCGATTGTGGATTTCTTCAAAAGGAATGTGCATAGCCTTTGCCATTTCTTCCTGTCCTTTTTTATCATGAGGAACAAATTCATGCAAAGGGGGATCCAACAAACGAACCGTTACGGGAAGTCCATCCATAACTTCAAAAATGCCCATAAAGTCTTCCCGCTGCAAAGGCAATAATTTACTTAAAGCTTCCCTGCGTCCGGCCTCGTCTTTTGCCAAAATCATTTCGCGCATGTCGATGATTTTATCTCCTTCGAAAAACATGTGTTCCGTGCGGCAAAGCCCGATGCCTTTAGCGCCGAAATTGCGGGCAACCCTGGCATCTTTCGGAGTATCGGCGTTTGTGCGTACTTTCAAATAAGCGTATTTATCGGCTAAATCCATTAATTCGCTAAAATCGCCGCTTAATTCCGCTTCTTGCGTCTCGATTTTTCCTGCATATATCAAACCGGTAGAACCATTCAACGAAATCCAGTCGCCTTCTTTTAATTTTTTATTTCCAATAAGCATTGTTTTGGTTTTGTAGTCGATCTGTACATCGTTAGCAGACGCTACGCAGCATTTTCCCATACCGCGGGCCACTACGGCAGCGTGCGAAGTCATACCGCCGCGAGCAGTCATAATCCCTTCAGCGACCGCCATTCCACGCAAATCTTCGGGAGACGTTTCGATGCGGCAAAGCACTACTTTTTCGCCTCGTTTTACCCATTCTTCGGCATCCTCCGCGTGGAATACTATTTTTCCCGTAGCAGCGCCCGGAGAAGCGGGCAAACCTTTGGTAATGGATTTGGCTGTGTCCAATGCCGATTTTTTGAATACCGGATGGAGCAATTCGTCTAATTTTTCAGGCTCTTGACGCAACAAGGCTGTTTTTTCGTCGATGTAGCCTTGTTTCAACATATCCATCGCAATTTTCACCATCGCCGCACCGGTACGTTTACCGTTGCGCGTTTGCAACAACCACAATTTACTATCTTGAATCGTAAATTCGAGGTCTTGCATATCTTTGAAGTAATCTTCGAGTTTTTGTTGAGTTTCAATCAAATGTTTCGCACACTCGGGCATAGATTCTTCCAGCGAAGGATACTTCGCCGCACGTTCTTCTTCAGAAACTCCCTGTTGCTCAGCCCAGCGGCGCGAACCTTCGAGCGTAATTTGCTGAGGAGTACGGATGCCGGCTACTACGTCTTCACCTTGTGCATTAATCAAATATTCGCCATTGAAAATATCCTCTCCCGTTGCGGCGTCGCGCGTAAAAGCCACGCCCGTAGCGGATGTTTGTCCCATATTTCCAAAAACCATTGCTTGAACATTCACTGCAGTCCCCCACTCTTCTGGAATGTGGTACATTTTGCGGTACACGATAGCGCGTTCATTCATCCACGAATCGAATACAGCGCAAATAGCGCCCCATAGCTGTTCCCATGGCGAATCGGGAAAATCTTTTCCGGTTTGTTTTTTAACGGCAGTTTTGAATTGAGTTACCAATTTTTTCAAATCGTCTACCGTCAATTCCGTATCTAATTTTACGCCGCGCGCTTTTTTCATTTCTTCCATAATGGCTTCAAACGGGTCGATTTCCGTTTTGGAGGTTGGTTTCATCCCTAACACTACATCGCCATACATTTGTACAAAACGGCGATAAGAGTCCCATGCAAAACGCGGATTGCCCGATTTTTTGGCAATTCCTTCCACCGCTTCATCATTCATGCCTAAATTTAATACAGTATCCATCATTCCTGGCATGGAAACGCGTGCTCCGGAACGAACAGAAACCAAGCAAGGATTGTCTTTGTCGCCGAATCGGGTTCCCGTGGCTTCTTCCACTTTTTTAACAGCTTCTTCCACTTCCGGTTTGATTAATTCAATTACGGCATCTTTTCCCAATTGGTTATACTCCGTACATGCTTCTGTCGTAATTGTAAATCCGGGAGGAACAGGTACGCCTATTAAATTCATTTCAGCCAAATTGGCCCCTTTACCACCCAACAGATTCTTCATGTCGGCTCTACCTTCGGCTTGACCTCCGCCGAACAGGTAAACTCTCTTTTTGTCCATATACTTTTTAAATTTTAAGAATTAACATGAATGAATAATGAACGAAGTGAACAGCAATCAAAAGGATAGTGAATTCGTTTCACCTCATCAAAAACGCCAGCAAAAGTACAAAAAAAAATATTATATCGAGAAATAATTCCTACCTTTGTAAAAAAGTTTCTTTAGTGAACAATAGAATCAATTATTATTAACATTAATGTAAAAAAAAGATTTATGAAGTTTTATTCGACGCTCGGAGTGATTGCATGTTTTTTGATGGTCTTTTTTACCTCCAAATGTAATTCTACAAACTATCCGAAAAGCACTCAAATGGATCAAAAAGTTGAAAATGTAAAAACAACTCTTGATGATGCGCAGAAAAAGAACAGCATTCTGTCTGATCGAGATGCCTTGGATCTTGTAAAAAAATACATTGATAAAGGCGATACTACTATTTTTGAAGCATTGACGGTTGAAAATGGTTTTTTGTGTTATTATTTTAAAAATACCAGTTCCAAAATTCAATACCAGGAATTGGATGAAGAAAACGGCAAAAAATACCATTTGATACAGCAATACGAATCGGTAATTGATAATGAAGATACTCAGGAAGGACACACGGTCACATCCAATTGGTACAAAGTGGACGATCAGACCGGCCAAGTCATTCCAGAATTCGATGAAAACGGTAATTTAGTGGAAGATTATTAAAAAGCGCCTTCCCTAATCCAAATTTCTTGTTAAAAAATAATATCTTGCCATGACGCAAATTACAACAACAGAAGTTATTGAATGGGCTAGCCGGTTTCTTGCAAAAGCCGAGGAGGAACTATCGCCGGATGAAGTGAAAGAACAAAAAAAATATGCTTCATTAATACAAACAGCCAAGTACAAAACGTTCCTTTCCCAAATGTTAGACCAATCGTCGCAAATCCGCGACAATGGAATATTAAACAAGCAAGTCAAAAAAATTATTGAAGAGTATGGAATTCCCGATTTTTTCAATTCGGTCGATCGTTGTTTGTTCCAATTGTATTTATTGTGCGGCCATTGGTTCCCGTTTCTCGCTATACCTATTTTTAAAAAGAAACTTCGGAACGAAACGAAAAAAATCATCATTCCGGAGGAACGTCCGCAATTGACCCAGCATTTGAAAAATCGCTGGGAGCATCAAATCGGGCAAAATGTTAACTTGCTGGGAGAAGTAGTTTTGGGAGACAAGGAAGCTTATCATCGTTACCAACATTACCTGGAAGCTTTGAAAGAACCAGATATTAATTATATATCTATCAAGCTTTCAGGTATTTATGCTCAAATTCATTCACTGAGTTACGAGCAAAACAAAAAAGAACTTTGTCAATTAGTAGCTTCCATTTACCGGCAAGCCATCCGTTATCCGTATGTGGATGCCCAAGGCATATCACAAGCTAAATTTGTCAATCTCGACATGGAGGAATACAAAGACGCCGAATTGACGCTGGACGTTTTCATGGAAGTGATGAATGAACCTGAATTCAAGCAATATACGGCGGGAGTAGTGATACAGGCTTACCTGCCTGACGCTTCCGGATTTCAGCAACGACTGCTTCAGTTTGCCAAAAAGCGGTACGCCGAAGGGGGCGCTCCATTGAAAATGCGCTTGGTAAAAGGAGCTAATTTACAGATGGAAAGCATTATTTCGTCTTTGAAAGGCTGGCCTAATCCGGTATATCCGACCAAAGTGGAAGTAGATGCCAATTACCTGCATATCTTAGATATCGCTTTGCAAGCCGAAAATGCGCGGGCTTTACACGTTGGCGTAGCTTCGCATAACTTTTTTACGATTGCTTACGCCTATTTGCTGGCAGAAAAAAACAAAGTAGAAGAATATGTCAGCTTCGAAATGTTGGAAGGAATGGCGAATAATTTGCCGAGAGTGATGCGGAAAATGCAAAAACAGATTATTTTATATACGCCGGTAGTAAAAGCCAAACATTTCTTGAATGCTGTCTCTTACTTGGTGCGCCGTTTGGACGAAAATACCGGAAAGGATAATTTTCTCAGTTATTCGTTCAATCTAAAATTAAACAGTCCGCAATGGCAATTTCTGTCCAATCAGTTTTCAGAAGCTTATGCTTTGAAAGACCATGTGCGCACCCAGCCTTTCCGCACTCAGGATCGAAACCTTCCGCCAGCGCCGGCAGAGGAAATCCATACTTTTGTAAACGAACCGGATACCGACTTAGATCTACCGCAAAACCGGCAATGGGCCTTGAATATATTGAAAAAATGGGAAGCCAGAGCCAAAGAACCGGCGTCTTGGCGTCGAATCGAACGCTTGTCTTTTGAACAGGTAAAAGAAGCCATCGCTACCGCTGAAAAAGATGCATCTGGCTGGAGAAAAACCTCCTTAGAGGAGCGCAACCGAATTTTACGCCGCGTAGCGGAAAATTTGAGCATTCGTAGAGGCGACTTGATCGGCTGCATGTCTGCCGTTACCGGTAAAACATTTACTGAAGGCGATATAGAAGTATCGGAAGCCATTGATTTTTGTCGTTATTATCCTATATCCCTGCAAACGTTCGAACAATTGGATACTGTTTCCTATGCGCCTAAAGGGATCATCTTGGTGATTCCGCCTTGGAATTTTCCTTTGGCCATTCCAGTAGGAGGCGTCGTTGCGGCATTGGCTGGAGGAAATACGGTGATTCTGAAACCGGCGAGCGTGGCCGAACCGATTGCATGGCAGTTCGCCCAATGTTTCTGGGAGGCTGGCATACCGAAAGACGCCTTGCAAATAGTCAACCCCGCCGAACGCTCTTCCCTGCAATACCTGACTTCGCATCCCTCCATCCGGCACATCATCCTGACGGGAGGCACCGATACCGCTTTCCGGTTGTTAGAAAGCAGTCCCCGTACGCCTTTGGCTGCCGAAACGGGAGGTAAAAACGCCATTATCCTCACCGGCTGCGGCGATCAGGATCATGCGATATTGAATGCAGTCTCTTCGGCATTCAGCAATGCAGGACAAAAGTGTTCGGCCTGTTCTTTGCTGTTGGTCGATAAGAGAACCTATTGCGATCCAACGTTCCAGTCGAAACTGAAAGATGCCGTTACCAGCCTGCGTACAGGAAGCGTATGGGACCCTATGAATTCTATAGGCCCTATGGTGGACAACCGCAACGAAAAATTGCTGCATGCTATCGAACATTTAGAAGAAGGCGAGTCTTGGCTGGTAGCTCCCGAATTTGTCGATCAGGAAAAATACATCCTGAAACCCTCTGTCAAATGGGGAGTCAAACCGGGCAGTTATACTTTTCAAACGGAATTGTTTGCCCCTCTGTTGTCGGTAGTTTGCATCGACCATCTGGAACAGGGAGTCGAATACGCCAACTCTTCAGAATATGGCTTGACCGCCGGTTTGCAAAGTTTAGACCGGGCAGAACAAACGTATTGGAAAGAGCGGATAGAAGCTGGCAACTTATACATCAACCGGGGCATCACGGGCGCTATTGTTGGGCGGCAGCCTTTCGGAGGAATGAAACGTTCGGCTTTTGGCGGCGGCATCAAAGCCGGCAGCCCGAATTATGTGTCTTGCTTTGTAGATTTTACCGAAAAAGATTTGCCTGACGGCAAACGCTTGGAAACAGCGCGTGAAAATTACCAGAAAATCTGGAATGACGAATTTTCACAAGAAAAAGACATTCATCCTCTCTATGGAGAGGAAAATATTTTTCGCTATTTACCTTTGAAAAGCATGGGATTCCGGGTGCAGGAAGCCGATTCTTTAGACGACGTTCTGTTGGTGTTGCTGGCTGCCCAAACAAGCCAAATTCCGTTGACGGTCAGTATTTCGGCCAACGATAGCAAGCAAAAGGAGATTGAAAACGCCGTTTCAAAGGCAAAGAAAATAACCCTCCGACAACAAAATGAAGCGGAATTCATCGAAGAAATGGAGCGATACGAACGGATACGTACCTGTTCGCCCTGCTTATCGGACAGTATTTATCAAAAGGCGGCTAAACTCGGCAAACATATCGCTTACGCTAAACCGTTGAGGGAAGGACGCATCGAATTGCTTCACTACCTGAAAGAACAAAGCGTTGCGTATGAATGTCACCGATATGGCAGTATCTTTGGGGAAGAGAAACGGGAGGCCTGAAAAATTCTTGTTATTTAGCTTTTTTGCCTGATGCAGATAGAGTTGCAGAAATAAGTTTCATTGCAGTGAAATTCAACACTGTTTCCAATTTCTTGTTCTTGTACTATTTGCAATAGTTCCAAAAATGCACAGACTTTGCAGATAATTATTTTGAGCAAAAACACGTAAAGCCATAAGACCGTAAAATGTAAAAAAAGAGGAATCCTTATATTTTATGGTCTTATGGTTTTTCACAAATAAACCGCAAAGAAATTTATGCCAACTGATGATCGCTTCTATTAACCTTATTTTTGAAAGTTCCCTCACTAACCTTGACAGTTCCTCCTGACACCCCCTTCTTCCCTTTATTTCTTATTTTCAATTAATTAATAAAAGGAGAAGGGTATAGGTATTATCCCCTGCTACTAAGTCACCCATTAATAGGAAAATACATCCCCCCAAGAGTAACAGTCAGCTTATTAAGAGCAAAATTCGTATATTTGAAAAAAGTTTCGTGCG
>JGI24699J35502_11133721_pt1 | contig 14197 bp, 10 predicted proteins | sample TergutMp193P4_FD_35502 | JGI IMG/M metagenome (IMG submission 35502) | reverse complement strand
TGGCACCACAATTCGGCGCTCCATCCTGCCCGGTGGGGTGCGCGTGCTGACAGAACAGATGCCGGGGATTCGCTCGGTGTCCATCGGCGCCTGGTTGGGCGTCGGTTCGCGCGACGAAATGACCGGCCATTATGGCGCCACCCACTTTTTGGAGCATTTACTTTTTAAAGGCACCAAAAACCGTTCGGCAATGGATATCGCTATCTCTTTTGATGAAGTTGGTGGCGAATCCAATGCCGGTACTGGTAAAGAACATACGGTTTATTACGCTAAAATCCAAGACACCGATTTGCCGATGGCAGTTGACGTCATCACGGATATGGTGACTTCGGCGTTACTTGACCCGGTGGCGTTAGAAACTGAGCGCGGCGTCATCCTCGAAGAATTAGCAATGAACGAGGATGACCCTACCGATGTCGCACATGAAAAGTTTGCTACTGCGGTATTAGGCGATACGCCTATTGGGCGCCCGATTGGTGGCACCCCAGAAACTATTAAGGCCGTGCCCCGCGATGCCGTTTGGGAGCACTATAAGCAGCATTATCGCCCCGATACTTTGGTAGTTGCGGCGGCGGGCAGCGTGGATCACGACGCCTTTGTTACTCAAGTCCAAGAGGCATTAATTAAGGGTGGTTGGGATTTATCCCAAAACGTCGCTCCCGCCCCACGGCGCAATACGGAATATGGCGGTGAGCCGCTAGCTGCTGGCAGCACGGTTACCATCCCAAGGCCGGTAGAACAAGCTAATGTCATCGTCGGTTGTATTGGTTATTCTGCTACCGATGACCGCCGCTTTGCCTTAACTGTATTGAATGCGATTTTGGGCGGCTCGATGAGTTCGCGGCTCTTCCAAGAAATAAGGGAAAAGAAAGGCTTAGTGTATTCCACTTATTCCTTCGCCGCTAATCACGCCGAAACTGGCGTATTCGGCTTATACGCTGGTTGCGCCCCCGGCAATGCTGAGATCGTGGAACAATTACTGCACGATGAGTTGGAGAAAATCGGTAAGGACGGCGTTACGGATGATGAAATGCGCCGCGCGATTGGCCAAATCTGCGGTGGCATAGTTTTAGGCTTAGAAGATTCTGGGTCGCGGATGTCGCGGTTGGGGATGTCTGAAATTGTTTATGGCGAATTGCTTTCCATTGAGGATTCTTTAGCGAAAGTGCGCGCAGTTACCAAGGAGCAAGTCCAAGATATTGCTGCCGAATTGGCAGGCCGCCCGCGTACCGTCGTCCGCGTTGGCCCATTTAACCCCGATGGCACTGTTGACCCTAATGCAAAGCCCAGCCACGAACATCCGGCAGCCGATGCGGAATTGGCCGGCGAATCCGCCTAGCGGATAATCGGTAATTCGATATCCCACTAGCCAATTCCAATTATGAAACCGGAAGAGTTTGCCCAACGCGAACGTGCCATCCACCCAGAATTGTTCCATGCTGGCTCGCCAAACTTAACGCGGGCAGAGTTTGAAGAGGCCATTAGGGATGCCATGGATGCTATGCCGCCCGATTTTAAGGCCAGCATTGAGAATGTCGCCGTAATTGTCGAGGATGCCCCACCGCCCGGTACACCTGGCCTTTTGCTGGGGCTATATCATGGGATTCCATTACCTAAACGCGGTAATGATTGGGCTGGCGTTTTGCCGGACACAATAACAATTTACCGCGAACCAATTATCCAGATCTGCAAAACGCGCAACGAAGTGGTTGAGCGGATTAGTGTTACTATTCTGCATGAAATCGGCCATTACTTCGGCATGGATGATGCCAAACTCCACGCCCTCGGCTGGGCCTAAGTGGCCGCTGACGTTCACTTTATGCCAGGTGGTTAGGTTTTTGTCCGTGGTGGGTTTTAGGTTCGCAGTGTGAGTGAAACAACCAAGACCCGCATCGGCATCGTTGGCTATGGCAACCTAGGTAGGGGCGTCGAAACTGCCCTACGCAATTCCCCTGACCAAGAATTAGTGGCCGTTTTTACACGGCGTGACCCGGCCAGCCTGTCGCTAGCCTATTCCGGTGTGCCGGTGGTGCCCCTTGCCGATGTTGAGCAATGGAAAGGCAAAGTGGATGTAATGATTCTGGCAGGTGGCTCGGCCACCGATTTACCAGAACAAGGGCCGGACTTAGCGCTGCACTTCAACACCGTTGACAGCTTCGACACCCATGCTGACATCCCGGTTTACTTTGACAAAGTCAATGCCCGGGCCCGCGAAGGCCATCACCTAGCCTTGATATCTGTTGGGTGGGACCCAGGCATGTTTAGCCTGCAGCGGGCATATGCGCAAGCAATCTTGCCGGATGGGGACACCCAGACGTTCTGGGGACGGGGCGTGTCGCAAGGTCACTCTGATGCCATTCGCCGTATTGAAGGCGTTGAGAACGGCGTGCAATATACAGTGCCAATTGAGGATGCCGTCCGGGCTGCTCGGGCTGGGTTGGGTGCCAAACTGACCACGCGCGATAAGCACCACCGCGTCGCATATGTAGTCGCAGCACCTGGCGCCGACTTGGAGAGGATTGAACGCGAGATTAAGACCATGCCCAAGTATTTCGCCGACTACGACACCACCGTCAACTTTATCTCTGCTGAGGAGTTGGCTCGCGACCACCAGGGGATGCCGCACGGCGGGTTTGTCGTCCATTCGGGGTGGAGTTCCGACGGCACGCAACACACCATTGAATACAAGCTCAACCTCGATTCCAACCCTGAGTTTACCGGGGCGGTGCTGGCTGCTTACGCCCGGGCATTATGGCGACTGTGGAACGCGGGGGAGCGCGGCGCTAAGACGGTGCTTGACATCGCGCCAGCGCTTTTGTCCCCGAAAGAAGGCGCCGAGCTTCGCGCCGAACTGCTTTAGGCTGTTGAGGTGCCGCGGCCGGATACTCTGAGCCTTTCGCAAGCGCGCCGCATTGCGATTGCCGCTCAGGGTTTGGCGGCTGCGCCCTCGGCAGCAGCATCGTCCCCGGCTGCTCCGGGGCTGCGGCAATTAACCGCAACCGCTCGGCGGTTGGGTGTCATCCAGATTGATTCGGTAAACGTGTTAGCTCGGGCGCATCTGATGCCCTTGTTCTCGCGGCTGGGGCCATACGATGTGGCCCTTTTTCACCGGCTCTATTCGGAAAAACCTCGGCGGCTGGTCGAAACTTGGGCGCATGAGGCTTCGTTTGTCCCGGTCGAGACCTGGCCGCTGTTGGACTGGCGGCGGCGGGCTTACCGGGAACACTCGTGGGGGCTGATTTCCCAGGCCACTGCGCCACATCCCGGCATTGTCGAATCGGTGCGCACCGCGATAAAAGAGGATGGGCCGCTCACTGCGGCACAAGTCCATGCCGATTTGTTGGCGCGGGGCAAAACCGAGAATACACGGAAAGATACCGGCTGGTGGAATTGGACGGCGGCAAAGCGGGTACTGGAATATTTCTTCTTTACTGGTGAAGTAAGTTCAGCTGGTCGCACACCGCAATTTGAGCGGCGCTATGACTTAACTGAGCGAGTGTTACCGCCGGAGGTTTTAAGCAAGCCGATTCCAGATGACTTGACGGCGGTAAGGGGACTAGTTGAGATAGCGGCGCGGGCGCACGGTGTGGCTCCGGCGCGGGACTTGCGGGACTACTTTCGCCTCAACCGGGGGGTCGGTAAAGAGCAATTCGCTGCTGCGCTGGAATCGTTAGTGGCTGAGCAAATATTGCAACCGGTCACGGTGCAAGGCTCGGCAGAACAGTGGTATTTGCATAATGCGGCACGACTACCCCGCCGGGTTAATCGGCAAACACTGTTAAGTCCGTTTGACCCGCTAATTTGGCAGCGGGCGCGATTGAAAGAATTGTTCGGCATTGATTATCGCATCGAAATATATACCCCGGTACATAAGCGCACCCACGGCTACTATGTCTTACCGTTTCTGGCCGGCGACCAGATTACCGCACGGGTAGACCTCAAAGCGGATCGAAAGGCCAAGGGTGGTGCCGGGGCACTAATTGTCCAAGCCGCCCACGCTGAGAATGCTGTGCCGCTAGCGGACTATCCGGAGGTTGCAGCGGGTTTAGGGGCTAATTTGCGGCAACTCGCTGACTGGCTCGGCTTGAATGAAATTGTTGTGCTGCCGCGCGGCCAGTTGGCTGTTGCACTGGCAGGGGAGGTAGCAGGGGAATTGGCTGTCTAGGCTGCCAAGTGCGGCGCTGGAGCAACCTAAGCAACTGCCTATTGCAGCCGAGGTCTGGCGCCGAATAACGTTACGGCTAACCCTGAGCGGCTAGACTATTCGGGTGACTGCAACATCCCTAATAAATGAGCAACCCCTACCAGGCACCCACCCCATCCGCGTGCGATTTGCGCCGTCGCCTACCGGGATGTTTCATGTGGGCGGGGCAAGGTCGGCACTATTCAATTGGGCGCTGGCAAAACATTATGCTGGCACCTTTATTTTGAGAATTGAGGATACCGACGCCGCCCGCAACCGGCCCGAATGGACGGACGCTATCTTGAGGTCATTAGCCGTATTAGGGATGTCGCAAGCTGACCCCACTTTTGAAGGCCCATATTTCCAGTCGGCTAATGACCAGTTACATACTGAGGCGGCGGCTAAATTGTATGCTGAAGGTAAAGCCTATTATTGCGATTGTGTGCGGGAAGATGTTATCGCTCGCACAGGGTCACAGCATTTAGGCTATGACGGCTATTGCCGCGACCGTGGGTTAGAGCCAGGGCCGGGTCGGGCGCTAAGATTCCAGACGCCAGATGATGGGGAAACTACAGTTGTTGACTTAATCAGAGGTAATCCGGTATTCCCCAATAACGTGCTAGAGGATTTCGTAATTGCCCGCGGGGATGGGTCGGCAGTGTTTTTGCTGGCCAATGTTGTAGATGATATTGACGAGCGCGTTACGCACGTCATCCGCGGTGAAGAACACTTGCCCAATACCCCCAAGCAGCAATTACTTTGGACGGCCTTAGGCCACGAGCCGCCAGTCTGGGCGCATCTACCCGTCATCGTCAATGAAAAGCGGCAAAAGCTTTCAAAGCGCCGAGATAAAGTTTCCCTAGAGGACTTTTTGGCTGATGGTATTTTACCTGAGGCAATGGTGAATTACCTGATGTTATTAGGGTGGGCGCCGGGTAATGATGAAGAGGTGTTACCGTTTGATGAAATGGTAAGGCGTTTTGATATCTCACATGTCAATTCGGCATCCGCCTTTTTTGATGTAAAGAAACTCACCTCAATAAATGGCGACTATATCAGGGCAATGTCACCAGACGAGTTCTTGACGGTAACGCTGCCCATCGTGCAATCCAATGATGCGCCTTGGCCTAAAGACGCATTTGTCCCAGCCGAGTACGAAGCAGTAGCCCCACTTGTGCAAAGCCGAATTGCAACGCTAAATGATATTTACCCATTGGTGGACTTTCTGTTTTTGCCCGATGCGCCCATTGACCAAAATGCGTGGGACAAAGCGATGAAAGACCCAGGTGCCCAGGTAGTGCGCGGCGTGCGGGATGCGCTCGCGTCTTTGCCAACTTGGGATGCCGAAGACATCAAGCAGGTAGTAACCGAAGTCGGTGTGGCGCATGAGTTGAAGCTCGGCAAAGCGCAAGCCCCCATCCGGGTAGCAACCACGGGGCGTTCAGTGGGCTTACCGCTATTTGAGTCGTTAGTTGTGTTGGGCCGGGAGCGCACATTGGCTCGGCTGGACGCCGCACTTAATCGATTGGCCGCATAGCGCAATATCGAACCACTCACCGCGCCGAGCAGCACCGCGCAATCCGGGCAGCCATAAGCACCATAATGGCATAAGTGTTGAGTGAGTGGATAACGATTTGCTAGGCTAGTGTGCTAGTTGGCCGGTGGATGCCCTAAAATAAAGAGTTCACCGTCCGAATGGGGTATGGTGTAATTGGCAACACGAGTGATTCTGGTTCACTTGTTCTAGGTTCGAGTCCTGGTACCCCAGCGCTGTAATGAACTGACTTGCTGTCCGCTTTGCGGCGCAGAGTGTCCGCTAATGACACTGTGCGGTTGCTAGAAGTGCGGCAGTACGGTAAGGTATTTGCAGTAATAGGCCCCCATCGTCTAGCGGCCTAGGACGTCGCCCTCTCACGGCGGTAACACGGGTTCAAATCCCGTTGGGGGTACTTTTGTTTGCGCAGGTAAAAAGAGCATTAACCACAGCAGTGCGTAATACTTCATGTCAATTTGTCCGCGAGAGTTTTCCTTGCCGCTTTCTAGAAATGCCCGCGAAAGTTAGATGTCGTTGCAGCCAAGCCGAACAGTCCGGCGCCGCCACTCCACGCTAATTCGCGTTCCGATTTCATGCTTTAGTAGTCGCCATAGGTTGCGAGGTGTTGCGTAATTCCGCTGACACGCCGGGCGGTTGTGGTGATTTCACGCACTTATTCGGTATTGTCCGGTATGAGGCAGTTCTGGGTTAGCAGGTGGGGCGGTGTGTTTCATCCTAGAGAACCGGCAGGCGTGTGCATCGGCCCGGCTCTGGCACTACGCAGAACGGCACCATTTTGGTAGCTAACGAATGGGTCAGATCAAGATGAAAACAACTGGGCGACGGCACATTAACCTCAACTCAATTTGGACGCGAGGAGGGGCAGCGTTGGCAGCAATCGCGGTCATCGCGGGGCTCTGTGTGACAAGCGCGCAGCCCGCGCAGGCTGTTGCATCGGCGCTGAACCCTAACCTGGACTATAACCAATGGAGCGCCGGCCAATATGGTTATTGCGAGGATGTGGACAATCCGATTTCACTAAACGTAACTGATGCAGATGTCGTTGCAGGTTTTGTCAATGAACCCAAGGGCAGCACTTATCCGGGTAGTACCAACATGTTCACCCCTGGGGTTTGTTACGAGTTTTACCCAGTTACCATTACCAACACCACTAACAGCCCTATCACAGTTACTTATAATCACATGCAAAAAACGGGCAATATTGCACCGGCATTATTCGGTGGCATTGGAGGTTGGCTTGGCGGTGAACATATCCCTGACCCCGGTTACCCTGCCGGATTCCCAAATTACTACTTGACGACGCCAGCACCTAACTGGAACTTAAATAACCCTTGGCCTGGTGCCATTCGGCTTGAGCCTGGCCAGACAACGGATGAATATGCGGCTTGGATTGGTATGCCGCAGGATGTGGACGGGCAAGGATACTTGTCTGGCTCTTTCACTTGGATTTGGGATGTTGATCCAGCACCCGAAATTACTCCCCCAATCCCGGGTACAGGTCCCGCAAGTTTAACTATAATCAAGTATGAAAAGCCAGACACTAAGACCGGATTACCCAATAAAGGTACGGCATTAACCGATGAACAAATAGCCACTCTTAACGCTGCTACCAGCCCAATGAAAAACGTCCAATTCTGTTACCAGCAAGTGACTAGTGACGGCACAAACGATATCGACTTAACCACAAACGCAGGCTGGCTGGTAGCCGCTAACTTGGCTAGTAATTGGCCCCTGAGCGCCCAAGTCCTATTCAGCCCACCAACTATTACCGAAGATAACAGCAGCACTTATTGCCAAACTACAGGCGACAATGGACAAGCCGATTTCAGCGGATTGCCATATGGCCTCTATTACGTCACAGAACGCACCGTCCCATTCGGCGTTGCAGCTGCATTACCATTCCTAGTGACTTTGCCAATGACCAACGCGGATGGCACCGCGCGAAGTGACCACGTCTATGCTTACCCCAAAGATGATATTGACGCGGTGGCTAAAGATATCACGTCAGTAAGCACGGGCAAGCCAGGCGAAAAGGTAGGCGACTTAATCGAATATACGGTCACAGCTAAAGTGCCAGAGTTATCGGCAACTGACAACTTTACCAATTATGTCTTTACCGATATATTTGACGTTTTGCTGGACTATGCTGCTGCTCCAGTTCCAGTGGTTAGAATCGGTGACACAGACTTAACAATCGGCACCGACTACGCGGTAGATAACTCCGTAACTAAAACTCTGACCATTTCTTTAACTGGTAATGGACTAACTGCCTTAACTGCTGCGGCTAGGTCAGACGTTCCTGTCACCATTTCATTTGTGTTTAACGCCCGTGCTAATAATCAAGGCGCCAATATCTCAAATGGAGGGCTCGGTAACGGTACTAAGGTTGATTACTCGGTAAACGGTAAGCCCATCCCAGTGGTGGAATCTTCCGAAACCGAGGTGAAATATGGCGGCATGAGCATCTGGAAATATGGCTACGATAAAGTAGCTGGGGCAGCTGCCGATATCACCGAGATTGAGACTGGATTGATGGCAAACGCTAATGGCACCCAATTAGGTGATGCGGCATTAGCTGGGGCACAATTCAGGTTATTCCTGAGTGAAGCCGATGCGCTGGCCTACGCCAGCGACTCCAGTACCGTTGCACCGGTTGCGTTCCACACTGCGCCAAAGCCCGCTGACGGCTCGCTGTACGTTGCCGAGGTAGGCAACATTGACTATGTGGGTTGGGTTGACATCGTCGAAACAGATTCGCAAGGCCACGCGATGTTTGGCGGCCTAGCATATGGCGAATACTGTGCTTTGGAAGTTACGGCACCTGCGGCTTATTCGTTGCTAACCAGCCCCGTCTGCTTTGAAATTACTGAGCCTCTGGATGGTCAATTCTTTGGCCTAATCGGCCAGATTGACGAGGACGACGACATGCTGGTGGCTAATGTCCCTGCTAACGCCGGTTTCCCAATTCCGATGACCGGTGGAGCTGGCGTAGTGACATACCTGCTCATTGCCACAACCATCGCTGGGCTGACAGCACTGGTAGTCCGAAAGCAGCGACGCACCGCCAATGTGTGAGGTGGCTCCAGCCCACTTGGGGTGCGAGCGCATTGTACGCTGAGTTCGTGCGAGTTGGAGGCCACCTTGGTGAGAGGCCACGTTTTTACCTGTTAGCGGTAGCTGCCATATCGCTGCCGCCATTTTGGTGGGGGAGTGATATCGCCCCAGTATTCAGTTAGGTTCTGGACAAGACCAGCGGGTGAAATCTCGAAAAATGACACTGCTCGATAGGCGTTGCCCGAATCAACAGTTACTTTTGTTATCGCAGTTAGTTGCTCTCTGCCATTGGGTAATTGCTCGGGTAGTTCTTTTTCGATAACTCCTTGCCAGTGGCCGGGATATTCGCAGTTTGCTCGGACGTAGTCAGCGACGGTGAACTGTTCGTCAGTATTAGGCCAGATGATGGTGGCGTCTGGCTCAAAGAACCCTGCGAGTTTGTTAGCGTTTTGGGAAACAACGGCATCGAAAAACCGATTCAGCGCAAAAGGCATCGTCGTAATGAGCTGTGGAGTCTCCAAGCGAGTGACCATAGCGAGTTCCTTCCTTATGCTTGTGACAATACCTGGCTGAACTGATTCCCACTGAGGTGAGAGGACAATCAAAACGCGCCAACCGCAAGATGCCAGGTAACACTTCCAAGCGAGCCGGGATTTAGTGTGCATGAAATCCGTTCGGATAATTCGGCAAATTTGTATCGCAATCGGCGTTTCGGTGCTACTCACCTCTTGTAGCGGGCAAGTAGGTTCAGAAGTTCCAAGCAGCCCAGATGTAGCTGACCCGCCGTCCCCTTCTGACGGTGACTCGGGTAATGACATCGGTCCGCTAGATCAGTTCATCTTAAGGATATCTGACCTCCAATGGCTCCCCGCCGATGCCTTAAATGATATGGGCGGAGTGGCTGCTGCAATGGGATTGCGTGAATATGCAGAAATGCAAACCCGCACCAGTTTTGCGGCCGAAGAATTTATCGCAAGTTGTATGCATGATCTGGGGTTCGACTACACGCCTAACCCGGAAACGGTAAAAGTAGTGGAAAGTCAACCAGGCACTTACATCCACAGCGATTCCAGGGAATGGGCTGAGCAGTTTGGGTTTGGCCGTTCGACAATCAATGCCCTTGATCATGTGAATACGGAGTATCAGATTGTTCGTAGTATTGATACCGAAATTCAGCACGATCAGTATATGCGGGTGCAGCAGATGTCGGAGGCGGAACGCGAGGCCTGGGAAGATGCCCTGAATAGAAGGCCCGATTCTTATGACGATTGGCCTACTACGCCCGAGGAAGGCAGGGAAAAACTTGGTTGTAGCTGGCTATTTTGGTTTCTAAGAGAGCAGCAACTGGAACAGCCGGAGTTTTCGGGTATCCGGGCTTTGGTGTTAGAGGAATTTCCGCTTATGTTGGAGGGCGATCCAAGGATTCAACAACTAAATACGGATTGGTCCCGCTGCATGGTTGAGCGCGGCTATCCGGGTTGGATTAGTCCGTCCCTAACATCGCGCGCCTTTCAAGTAATGTACTTGTCGTCTTTCGATAATGAACCATTCGATGTGGAAACATTTGTTGGCTGGGATTGGGAGGCCCACCCGGAGGGGCCACCCGAATTCGACAGAGCAGATTTACGGGGGCAAGAAATCTCCACGGCGGTAGCGAGTTGGGACTGTCGGAAACAGATAGATTACGACAGTAATTGGCAGCGCCTTAATAACGAACTTCAGCAGGAGTTCGTTGATCAGCACTGGCTCGACCTTGAAGAGTGGGAGCGCGCCGTCGAAGCTGAGCGCTACTAAGTTGCCATTAAAATCGAGCCCGTCGCTATCACTCAATGCTATACCCAATTTTTTGCCTAGATAACCACTATATTAGTATTCGGGCATCGTAGGGAAGTCTGTAACAAAATCGCTATTGCTTCACGCCCCCAAATCCTCTTACTGCGCAGATTCCGAGAATAGCGCATGTCTCTAGCTCTGCTTAGCCTTATTAGTTATTCCGGTAAAGGCACAAGGCCGAGATATTGCGCGAGCGCCATTTCGATTTCAAGCATCTCTATTCGGGAAACTAAACCATGAAATTCGCCTATGTATGTTACATCAATAGATCGGATTTGGTCTACCAGAACTCTGGTTTTTCTGCCATCAAACTCGATTTCCGGGCGCTGCAATGCTGGTTGTGCTGCGGTTGATGTCGGGATAATCGTTACGACAGAAAGCAATGATCGAGATGGGGACATTACGATGCCATACCGTTTTCCACGTTGTTCGTGACCTCGTTTGGCAGCGCCGAAGTCAACCGCGTATATCCCGCCCCGGATCACCAGGCGTCCGGTTCGTCGCTCAAATCCTCATCGCGCAGGCGTAAGGTGTCATCATAGAATTGATCCAGCCACCTTTCATGATCAAGGAGCCGTAGCGCATATCGAATTGTCTTGGTCGGCCCCATATCCGACTCGGCGAGTATCCGGCGGTCGGTGTCGTTGGGGCGGAACCCGATGGTGTCAGTCGGCATACCCTCAACTCTATCATAATGTACAACAGATGTGCAACATAGAGAAAGATCGAATCTCACGTTAAAACTCTTTCAGCATTGCGGGGATTCTAACGAAATGTATCGCAAGCTATTTGCGGTACGATGTGGTGATGTTGTCGTTAATAAAGCCACCGCGACTCCGACCCGGCGACAAGGTTGCGACGGTTTCGCTGTCGGCGGGGACGGCTGGGGATGCGGCGACCAACTGGCGATATTGGCAGGGTAAAGAGCGCATTGAGCAGCGACTTGGCCTGGAGGTTGTTGAGATGCCGCATACCTTAGCTGGATCTGAGTATTTAGCGGCTAATCCGCAAGCTCGGGCGGATGATATGATGACGGCCTTCAGCGACCCAACCATAAAGGGGATATTCAGTTGCATCGGCGGTAGCGATGCGATAAAGGTGTTGCCTTACATTGATTTAGCGGTAATCCGCAGCAATCCCAAGGTGTTTATGGGTTACTCAGATACTACCACCAACCATTTGATGTGCTATAAGGCTGGACTATCGAGCATCTACGGCCCCGCGCTATTATCGGACTTTGCCGAGAATGTCGCGATGCCGGAATATACGCTGCATTGGGTGAAGCGAACGCTCTTTGATACCGAGCCGATTGGGGAGATACCAGCGGCGCCTACATGGTGCTCGCAGCGGCTTGATTGGGTAACCGAAAACAAAGATACCGCCCGCAATTTCCAGCCCAATACCGGATATGAGGTAATTCAAGGTATCGGTAGTGTGCAGGGGAGGTTGATTGGTGGTTGTTTGGAGGTATTTTTTGACAATCTGGATACGGAAATCCAACCGCCGATCTCTGATTTTCAAGATGCTATCTTGTTTTTTGAGACTAGCGAAATGCAACCACCACCTACTGAGTCATATCAGTTCACTATTACCAGCCCGGCTGGCTGGTTCGGTTTAGCGCAAGGCACAAAGGCAACAATCTGGGGTATCCTTCCTATGCTGCAAACCCTGGCCGACAAAGGCATCCTGCAAAAAGTCGCAGGTCTGGTATTTGCGAAACCGGTAGATCAAAAATACTATTACGAATATCAAGATGCGATCCAAGAAGCCTTAGCGTGGTGTGGCCGTAAGGATATGCCCGTCCTATATAATATCAGTTTCGGACATTGCGAACCGAAGTTCTGCCTACCCTACGGCGGCCTCGCAGAAGTCAATTGTGCTAACCGGACATTCAGCATCTTGGAAAGTGCAGTCATTTGACCACGCGCAGCATCCAGAATGAACAGCAGGTAATAGCGGCATTTGCAAATAGCACTGAAACGCCGGATGAGGTATTTACGGTAATAGCCACCGACGATGCAGTCATTGCGTCTGGCTGGACGGAAAACCTTACCGAGTTGTTAACCTTGATTCATCCAACGTTACGCCCCAGCACAGTCGAAAGAGCAAAGGTGAATAGCCAGCCACTGTTATTGGCCGATGCGTTAGAAGCGGTAACGGAGTATTACCGAGGCAACCTCAGCGCGCCACAGCAAATACCAGTATTCCAACGCTCGGGCCCATTCAGGGAGCGAGCCTGGGAGGTTATGCGAGAAATATCGCCGGGGCAGCCCATCACTTACCAGGAATTCGCCAGGCAATGCGGTAACTCGAAAGCGACGCGCGCGGCGGCAGGGGCCTGTGCCATGAATGCCGCTGCCTTATTCGTACCTTGTCATCGAGTATTACGAACTGACGGCAGCCTGGGCGGATTTCGCTATGGCCTTGATATCAAAGCAGCCCTTTTGGCCCGTGAAACAATGTCAGTGATGTCAGGAGCAACGTGCAGTTAATCGCGGATGATGTTGCGTATGCGTACCCGACTGCCAGCGTTCCGGCGCAAGTGCCAGCGGACGGGGCGCGGTTGCACAATGCGTGGGGCGAGGGGCGGTTGACGCGGTATGAGATGGCGTCGGCAGGGAGACTCCGGCCAGACGCTAACGTGTTTTCCCATGTCAGTTTCACGGTGAAGCGAGGGACGCGGTTGGGCATCGTCGGTGAGAATGGTTCGGGGAAATCTACCCTGGTGCGCGTACTCGCTGGAGAACTTGCCCCAACCGCTGGGGAGGTGCGCCGGATTGGTTCGTTGACGCTGGTGCCGCAAGAGTTCCCGCTGGCGGCGAGCAGCGGTAGTAGGCTGGCGAGTCCAACAGCTTCGAATAATATCCAGACTGCCCAGACCATCGGCGGCCTTGTCAATCAAACCTTGGCCTATGTGCGGGCACTCACTGCCCAGTTGGAGGCCGCAGCCGCCGCACTGTCGGAATCCCACCAGCAAGACCCGACCCGTCCTGGACCAGATAGCTCGCAGCCAGGCCAGCAACTGGCAGATATCATAAACCGCGCGGAGCATATTGCCGCCTGGGATGCCGACCGCCGCCTAACCGAGGCGCTGACTAGGCTAAACGCCCCAACGGACTACCATCGCCCGCTCGCAAAGCTGAGCGTGGGGGAGCGCTATCGGGTGCGGCTGGCCTGCAAGCTGGCCGAGCGCGCGGACTTCTTGCTGCTGGATGAACCGACTAATCATCTGGACGCGGGCGGCATCGCATATCTGACCGCACAAATCGAAAAATGGCCAGGCGGCGTGGTATTAGTGACGCATGATCGGCAGTTGCTGGCCGATGTCGCGACGGCCATCTTGGATTTGGATCCGGCCATGGATGGGCGCCCGACCCTGTATGGGCAGGGTGGTTACGCGGGTTATCGGCGCGCCAAGGCGCAGGCTTTGCAGCGGTGGCGGGCACGGTATCAGGCCGAACAACGGCGAGCAGCCGTCCTAATGGCGCAGCGGGATCGGGCATACGAGGGGTTGTCGGATGAGTGGCGCCCGCCCAAGGGTTCGCAAAAGCATCGGCGGGCGACCAGGGCCC
>JGI24699J35502_11133722_pt1 | contig 14203 bp, 15 predicted proteins | sample TergutMp193P4_FD_35502 | JGI IMG/M metagenome (IMG submission 35502) | reverse complement strand
CTGATTGAAATTATTAATAAACCGTTATTGTTGCATCTAGTTGGTTATTTATATTATTGGCAGATGGGATTTAACTCGGTATTTAAAGGGTTAATAAGAACAACGGTCAACTATCCAAGCTGTAGAGAAAATGAAAACCACACATTCTACACAAAAACTACCACACACACACAAACACTGAAAATCCACCGTAATTAGTAATACTACAGCCCACTATGGGCTTCTCATGAAATCCATCTTATGGAATTCAATCTGTTAATGTTCAAGATTACATACACATCTTTCTTCTTTGCAAAGGCTATTTGTCTTTCACGTCACCTAAAGACCTAACGGAGCTGAATGGCTGTCTAGACATATACAAGTTGTGGCTAAGGCATTCGCTTCAAAGCGCAGCTACTTTGGAAATTCAGCATTCTGTTCTCAATTACAAAATTATACATTTACTGACCATGTCACATCACTTCACAATTTTGGTTGTGACACAATATTAACTGGTGACACTTATTAGTTTTATCATCACTTTTAATTAACTTTTAATTAAGCCCAAGATGTAACATTTTCTTAATAGTGGAGAGTGAACATGTGTTACCCTCCATGATCTGTTGCCACAGCATCCTCAAGTGCATTTCCACTGCCACTCAGTTCCACTTACGCCATTTCCTATTTATCTCTATGCTTCTTTGGGCTGTTACACCATTCATGAGGCTCCACGCTCAAGAATGTATGACCAACTGCATTCCAGGTATGCTGCAGCCATACTGCCTTCACTTCATCAGCAGTATTTGATGATATATGCTGCATCTGTGACACTCTAAACAATCATTACCCGGCAATCTACACAACAAACCCACAATTATTTCTTCCACACTGTAACAAATGCACATTTTCATTTGTGTTGCTATAATGAGATCCTTCATCTTTGCTTAAATCTTAAACTGCAATCAATAACAGCAGCCATACCCAACTTCAAGGGTGCATGAACAATGTCTTCATAATTTGATAATTCAGTAAGATGTTATAACTGTGCTTTCAATCACCTATAATAAAAACTTGTGGCCTTTTCATGTGACTATGCAACATCACTCCCTCAATCTGCAAGCACTTACCAGATGCATGCATGAGCCATCTTGGCATTTGGTCATGGAAGCATGCAATGTATTCTACCTCCTGCGCCATTATCTTTAACATCTGTGGCATGTACGATCATATGTTAATGTTGACTGCACAGTGCATATTCTACACGATAATAATCTCACACTGTGTAACTCCAATTCACCGTTATTTAATGCACTTTATAACCCAAATTCACTGATATTCTACACACTGTTGAAAATGAGTGCCCTCATTCACTAACATATACCCACTGCTCTACCACTGGGTACAAAACACAATAACATGAATGTAAACAAATCAACACACACAGCATCTGCAACTTACCTTGTATGTCACACTGAAAAAAAAAAAATGAATTCCATCATATCAACAAATACAAAACCAAATTTTGATCTGCATATTAAATCAAAATTAACATCCTTAAGAAAAATTAAAAAAAAAAAGTGTAACTAAACAATAACCAAAATCGCTGCCCCTAATTTATATCAAGTTCCGCCACCAGAGTGTAACAGGCACATCAACTTTATACGCTAACACAACCACCATCCCTCAAAATACAAATTCAATAACCACCAGCATATATGAGGCTATCTGGATAAGATTACCTCACAGAAAATGAAATACTTATGTTTCTACTGATTACTCTGTAACTCTCTCTCAAGGCAGGAAACACAAATGACTCCACTGACTCCCAAAGACAACCAAATATTTCATCCTTGCAATGCGGCAAAGATGTGATGTTAACCACTTAAGTACAAGTAATGTCAAGGTTAAGCTTTATTCTAGCATGGTGTGTATGTAAAATTTAGTGCATGGTGGACCAATAAGTTGATATTATTTGAATAGAAAAAAGATGTAAGTATTAAATGAAGAGCATTTTGCAGTAAATAAAACAAATTATGCAGCATGTCTTCAAAATACAGTCAATTTCTGTTGCCTAAATATATAAAATGTAGTTCTAGGGGTGTTGTGCAATGAGAAGTCACAGATTAAAGAATAAGGATGTCTCTACCTATAACCTCACTCCCTTTAAGCTCATATAGGCTGTATTGGGATAACTTTATCACTACAGATGGGGAAGCAACTCCCAATACAATACAAAAATAGTTTTTATTTCAACCAACAATGCATTATATATATATCTTATGTTAACAATATTTATACTATAATCACTCCTACATGTGAAAATGTTTTGGATAGCAAAAACAATCTTCTGACAAACTAAACTGTTACAGAGGTAATCGTATTGACTGTAATCTACCAGTATATAAACAATGATGAACAGCAACATTCAGAAATGTTGTTCTATATGCTTACATGTTGGCATGTTCGTAGCCTTCCAGTGTTCTACTGAGTATGGATGTACTTTTGGCAGCATGTGGCAGGCAGTATGGTTGTGAATGTAAGTAAACAGTATTGCACACAGATACAGTGCAATGTCACACTACAGACTGAATTACAGAATTGGAACTTATCTCATGTTTAAGAGACCAACGCAGCACGCCAGAGTTTACAATATTTTTACTGACTTTTTTTGTCTTCATAAACTTAACCTCAAATGGCATAACTGTACTCAGAAAGGTGGAAAACTCTTTAGTCACCTCTGCAACAAACAATAACAACTGTGATTGGTGTACAAGAACAGTTCTCACACTTATACTATGCACCATTCAAAACCAATCCTGAAGCTTACAGGCACAGTGTCTACACATTACACCCCCAAATAAATTTACTCCACACTACCCCCAGTCAGTAAGCAGTAAATTATCAAACTCCGTACACAACTATAAACAAAAAAGTGTGCGTACAAAATACAGTATGTATGTGTACAATCACACACCTTCATGTGGCTTCTTATATTTAGCACTAATGCCGAGTTTTGATTACATTATAAAAGAACATAATCCGTCAACTGACAACTTTAAAGTAGCAACTGTAGATTGTATCTACGTGTTTCAGTTACTCCAAAGTAACCATCATGAGACTGTAGAGCAGAAGTGTAACAACGAAATTATTTTACATACAGATTGTGAACGAGATCTCAACCTTACGTGGTTTATTTTATATATATATATATATATATATATTTGTTACTCATAGAAAAGTCTTTTTAAATATCAAATATTATCATGCAAGGTTAAAATATGATTGTACAATTTTAATATAAAAACCTACAAAAAGTTCAATATTTTTGGCTGGTAATAGTAGGTGACATGTATGGGTGATTGTGGGAGTAGAGGCAGCGAGCATATACAGTGTATTCTTCTCATATGTAGCGTATTCCATCTACAGTAATAGGTGAATGATGGGATTAGTATACGAGACAAAACTGTAAAACATTATGTGAATCTAGTAAAAGTGTAATGGGATTATGTGTGTTCAGAACAAATATGAGACATTAGATTCAGTCACTGTTAGGACACACATGCATATAACCAATTTAAACAATTTGCAAAATGCTAAAATCACAAAATGAGAAACACTATGTATATTGTTAGAAATACACATCTTTCCTTTTCAATTGATGGAGGCCTGCTCATCCACTGACTCACATGTAACATAATTTCCTTTTTACACTTCTGGTATACAGTCTGATGACAGTTACTTTGAAGTAAACAAAACATGTAGTTGCAATGTACAACCGCTACACGAGAGTGGATTATATACTTTTATTTTGTACTTTTTGGAACACAATGGGGATGCCACAACATAAAATAGGTTTTGATTACATTAGACCATCAGAAATACAGTGTCAGACTGTTTACCCCTTGCCACTGACGCTAGCATACTCAGTTTCCATGACATCATGAATTACAAGATTATATTTTCCTTACCCAGTCAGATTCACAATAATTTTGAAGGGTGTGATGGAAATAATGACTGCAATAAACAACCAAAACATACTGAACACTGTAAAATCTAAATCTCTTCAGATTTTCAAGACAGCAGTTTAAAACTGGTCATGCACATTGAAGGAAGTCAATGATCAATATCCAACACAAGAGTCGTGTTTGAAACAGCACGCTACTGACAGGAACCAACTTAGCTTAACAATCATCATGAAACAGACACATGAATATTTACAGAAATACAAGAACTAAGCATGTGTAGCCTTTCTTTCCTCAAAATACAGTAGAACTCCACTTATCCAGATGCTAGTTATCCGGATTGCCAATTATCCAAATAGGCTTGCCTTATCGGATCAAGTACAGCAGAGTATTATGGCTTCTAGAACTTCAAAACAGGCATGGTCAAAAGGTTTAGATGCAGGTACATAATGTAAATAGTAACAGACAAAATTCAAACCGCCACTGTAGCCTGTTTTCATAGAAAAATCCATTTATCCAGATTTTCTACAGTTCCAGATGGCTCACCACCCCAATTAATCCAGATAAATGCAGTTCTACAGTATTTCACAAAACATCAAATGCTCATGTTAATGCACCCCGAACATGCTAGCGTTTTCTAAAAAATTTCTATGATTCATGGCAACATGGACTACAGAAAGCAGACGATCAGGCACAAAGAACCAAACGCACAATGTACAATCAACCATTATGTATCACACAAAATTACCACAATGTAGTCTCCAATCATGAAATAACATTACGTGCCACTACACTTCCACTTCTATTATCCGAGAAGAAAAGATTTAAATCTGTCTCCAATATAAGGCAGTCACTGCTTGTGAACATAAAATAAGGCACCCAATTTCCACTTATGGATTCCTTCAATACATCACACACCACCACCATCAGCTATCTACTTATAGTACTAAGCCAACCTAAAAGCTATTAAAAATTAAGTCATTTAGTAAAATTTTGCTGTACAAACTCATTTGACAGGTTTTACAAGTATTCACAGAGGTATACCTCATAAAACAATGTTATATAATCTGAGGATCCCCTCATTTGGTAACCACTGCAGATCTCAAACATTTCTGTACACAGTGGATATGCGTTATATGTTTACCCATTCAGATTCCTGAACCAGAAAACTGTATTTCATGTAAAAGGACTCCAAATGCTCTGCTATGTGCATGTAATTTTGTCTCTGCATGTTGGCAACACTTATTCATATATCCTAGAAATACATGGACACAATACTGATTTTACACGGACAATTCCTTAGATTATATCATGAACAAAGTGAATTTAACACACTACAGGATTATGGCTGCTGCCCACAACATAAGAGAACGTGTGTCTTCAAATTATGCTTCACAGTGAATGATTTATTACAAACATCACATGTGTATGGACGTTCTCCACTATGTATACGTTGATGTCTCTTCAGATCACTCTGCACCCTGAATGACTTATTACAAATACCACAGGTATATGGACGTTCCCCACTATGTATGCGCTGATGTACATTCAGATCACCATGCATCTTGAATGATTTATTACAAACGTCACACATATAGGGGCGTTCTCCGCTATGTATATGCTGATGTCTCTTCAGATTACTCTGCACCCTGAATGACTTATTACAAATGTCACAGGTATGTGGACGTTCTCCACTGTGTATGCGTTGATGTTGTTTCAAATTCCCCTGCTCCCTGAATGGTCTATTACAAACATCACAGGTATATGGACATTCTCCACTGTGTATGCGTTGATGTACAGTCAGGTTACTCTGTTTCCTGAATGATTTATTACACACATCACACACATATGGACGTTCATCACTATGAATGCGTTCATGTCTCTTCAGATCACCCTGGTCTCTGCACGACTTATTACAAATATCACAGGAATATGGATGTTTTCCACTATGTATGCGTTCATGTCTCTTCAGTTCACTCTGGTCCCTGCATGACTTATTACACACATCACACATATACAGGTGCTCTCTAACACATACACTTTGCTGTCGCCACAAAGTATTCTGCTGATTGAGTGTTGTATTAAACACATCACTGGGGCCCAGACAATCCACAGCAGACAGGTGACGATGTTCATTTAAAATACTCTGGCAAAGAGAGAAAAGACATGTCAAGTTCAATCTTAAAAAGGAGTGGAGTGTACAAAGGCAACTTTTTACACACACACACACAAATAAATATAAATACATATATACATTACAGGTGTACAATATAAAATGTAATCTCATGCTGTAAACCATTATTCATTTTTATGTCTACTTTTTCAAGGATTCCAAGACAGTCAAAATGTCTAATTACAGCAGATCCTGAAAATATCTGCCACCTCCTTGAAGACAATCATTCACCCTTTTCACACTGCTTTTTCGATTTTTTCATGGAGGTGGTTAACACCAGCATAAGCATGTTCAGCATCAAGTTTCAATGTATTCAGGCTGCTTGGGTTACTGCTGTACACTCTTTCTTTAAGAAATTCAACAGCAAGCAGTCAGGTGGCATAAGGTCTGCAAATCATGGTGGCCAACCACGCAACCAACAGCAATAAGAAATTCATGGAGATGCATCATGACCTCGAAACTGATACACAGGAGAACAACAACCATGGCAGTGCACCTATAATGTAACACGGAGGCTTGTTCAGGAAACTACTGCTGCAGTCGAAAAACAATAAGTAATACATAAACTGAGCATGCATTAGCCTTAGGTATACAGCATGCAATGTGCATGCGCCATTTTGCCATCTATGGCCAAGCCAGCTCTTTCAAGATTTTTCCACATTATCTCATCAATGACATGATTTTTTAAATAGTTAATGAACATAAGGTGTGTTCTGATTTTCTCTACAACTTTTGTCTGAAACATGTGAAGTAAGATACAATCATTAATGTATATTGGTCTGCACGTAAAGCACTGGTTGTTCTTGTCACACTTTACTGAAAATTGAATTTTCTCGAAAGATATAAAAAAAAAATCCATTACCAAATTTCATGAAACCGGCCATGTGGAGCAGAGTTGTTCCATGCAGACAGATGGACAGCCATCCATTCATGACTAAGCTAATAGTCACGTTTTGCAATTTCGTGAATGCGCCTAAAAATGGCCACAATTTTACATTTTGATTGCTCAGCAACTTGTCTTAAACACACACATTTCCCTTCACATTCTTCTTAAAGACCTGCATGGCAATTGGATCAGCGTTCCTACAAAAATGTGCTCCATACTGTGTTAAAACTTTCACAGACCTATCAGGTTTCTTGCCGCAACAATCCCTGAATAATGTTCTTTATTTGGATCCTCTACGTCAGGATGGACAAGGTGAAACACTTCACAGACTAAAGCTGAAGTTTATTTGTGAACTAAGATACAAAATGAACATACATATTTCTTGTGAAAAAACTTGATGTCAATTACAGTACTTCCTCTCAACTGGTAGCCAAAAAAACCTGAAGCAACACAGTGGATTGTGCTACACTATTCAGCAACGGCTGGAAGTCCACTGGAGTGGGGACAGGCAGCTTCATGTACGCTTCCTTCAGTACTTCTATATGTTTGATCTTTTGGTTGTGTGTTCTATGCTACAGTCTCTATAAATATAAATTTAAACACTTCTCACACCACATGACTTATGCTGTGTTCTTTACAAGTACTGTCATTTTGTCTTCCAAATACTCCCAGTCTGCACAAAATTGTCCATTACCAGAAATCTTCCCGCCCTACTTCTAAGTCAAGATCTCTTATCAAAATTATCACGTAATACTAATGAAATTTAACTAGTATATTCTCTTATCAAGAAACAGCAACCTGTCATGCACAACGGCCGTACGAAGAACTCCAAACTTTGTGTGGGTCAAAAACCAATGCTTATTGTACAAGTCTTACTGTCCAGAGAAAATTTATTTTATGATTAGTGATTAAAAGAATGTAATTAGAATTATTATTAGTAGAATATCACAATTAATAATAATTTAATGACTTAAATTATTTTGTAAGAAAGGAAGATGCCAATATGCAGTTCAATATTGTTCTTTGTCACTGACATTCATTAGGAAATACATGGAATTCCAGTCTAATATAGTATGACTGAAACACACTTGCTATGATCATCAGTACAACATATAGAGTGAGTGAGATGGTGACGTTTACGACTCCATATTTTTCTCTCTCCTCCTGCTGTACAGTTTCTGGCATACAGCGTTTTACAGTGCAACATACACAAATCCTCTTACAACATGCTATGTTCATCAAATTTAACTGTGCGCATAAAGTTCAAAAAGTCACTAAAAAATTGTACTTTGCCCTGATCGGAGACTACAAATTTTCCTGAAAAATGACCTGGGCTGCATACATAACCTCAGCCAGCCACACGCCCCCTGCCAGTTGCTCATCACTGCTCTATTTCCACATAAAGACTCTCCAGTATATCATCACTTTTACAATCAATAACCACTGGCACAATAACAATATCAAACAACCTCTTAGTGTTACCAACCAGCAACACACACTGCAGTCTTAAATGCTGATATTATTCCATCATGTAGAGAGAACCCTGTCCCAAAATGAAGGCTATCACTCCCACTGTCCAAAAGTTACCTGTTACTTCCCGCCTCTTAGTTCCACGTATTTTCTTCAGCACCATGTTATTACACATACTCAATCCCATTTCATCTTCTCTTATGTTTCTACAACCATACAAAAGGGCAATTGGAAATACAGTTTTCTTTATACTTTATGCTGCCACTGGTGACAGGAAGACCAAAGTTTCTTCACTACACAACATTTGGGAAGGATTTATTGGTTGTATTGAGGTGACAGTTTTCTGCTACTGTCTGCTAATGAGATAATCAACCTCCATTTACTGTTCTCTAGATGTACATGCACACAAAGTCCCTGCTACTGTTTCAAACAACCCAACAGAAATACAATCATCACAGTGGAGCAGCCTGATGTGGCCAGACAGGCAGACACAGAAAGTGTTGGAGATCACAAAAGATAGTAGGCATTATGGGATATTTGTAAAACGTATCCACCAATAATGGACACACACACATGTAACTCACCTGATCCTCCAGAACCTTTACTGTAGGAGAGGTTGCATCCCAAGGAAAATCTTCTTCTTTTATGTCCATGGCTGTCTCATCCTCAAATTTTACAACAGGAATCTCCTCTACTTTAATACCCATAACTGTGACCTCCTCAACATTTGTACTGACACCTTCATTCATATCATCAGACAATGTTGCCCTTCTCTCAATACATAAGCCCCATACAACTTCTGTTGAATTTGTGCAGCTCTGTAAAATCAACATACAATTCTTTGTCACTATGTCCTCTGTCATAACAACAAATGTGACAATCTTTCCAAAAACCTGATAATAATGTAGGTGGTCTGTAGATTCTCTCCACTGCAGTTTTCAAAACCACTACTAACAGCTAACTCCACGGAACACAGTGTTTCCAGAGAAGCCAACAGTTGCTCAGCTAGTCACAAAATTGCCTCACTTTCATCTAACATGAAAGTTCATTATTGTGTTCACTACAGTCTGCCACATGTCCAGTCTGCACCCTCCACACACTTTCTCTAATACACCCCTCAACACTTCACATGGATGTTCTTTTCCTAACACTTTCCTCACCAAAACTTTGTATCCGTGCGTCATGTCACATGCTACATAACTCATTCATAGCATCTTCTTTGTTTTCATCATCCTCTAGGAACCAACCCTCTCTACACACACACACACACACACACACTGCTTCTGACTACCGAGGCCCAATACCTTGGACTTATTCTGGACAAGGAATCGACTTGGAAGACACAGCTGAAAAATTGATGAATACAACTTACAGGGCTTGTTTGATCTGTAAGGGCACATTAGCTAAACCTCGTGGTCTGAAACCCAGAGTGGTACTCTGGATCTACACCATGGTGATCAGACCCACACTGACATGTCTGCATGGTTGGGTGGCCAAGGGTCACACACTGTCTGCAGGATGGAGCTCAAAAGTTACAGAGATTAGCCCATCCGGCCATAACAGAGGCGATGAAGACAACCCCAAGAGCTGCAACAGAGGTCCTCCTGCGACTTCTTCCTCTTCATGTGATGATCGAGGAGGCATATGCATGGATGTACACATTAACATGCAGCCAGCAGTGGAGACCCAAACCCACTAACTTCGGTCACACCAAAAAATCTCGGGATATGGAGCACAAACCCATCTGACAATATGTTACCAAGACGTGCAAACCACAAGCCATTCACAGTCAAATTCTCTGACAAATCTGAATGGCATAATGGGTTCAACCGAGACCATAAAAGGGGCCTGGTCTGGTATATGGACGGGTCCAAGACCAATTAAGGCACTGGTGCTGGGGTATATAGATGGGGCTTGAGGACAGGGAACAGCTTCAGTCTTGGCCTGCACACCATGGTACTGCAGGCTGAAATACGTGGAATTAAGGCTCGTATAATGGAGAAAGCAGGAAAGGACAACACAAGTAGGTACATTTACATTCTTTCAGTCAGGCAGTCTTCAAAGCTCTTGACAGTTTCCAAATAAATTCCAAATTAGTCTGAGACTGCCATCAAACCTTGGTGAAACTGGAAGAACATAACAGGATCCAAATGCTACGCATGCCAAGACACATGGGAATTCATGGAAATGAAACAGATGATAAATTAGCCCCTCACATCTACTCATAGGACCTCAGCCTGTACTTAGTATATCTGCAGGGGTTGCCAGGGGGGTGATCAGGCACTGGACAAGCAGAAAACACTAGGAGCATTGGCAGAGTATACATGGACAAAGGAAGGCTTTCTAAAAAAGACCCTCTGTGCAAAAACCTGGGAAACTGCTCAGTCTAATCAGCAACACCTACAAATAATGATGGGGTTGTTAACAGGACACAGTTACTTAAAAGGACATTTATTTAAACAGGGGCTGACAAACACTCCAGAATGTGACAAGGCAAGAATGCATCTGAAACAGCCCACACTCTTTGTGGTTGGGGTTTTGGTCACCTTAAGATTCAGGCAACTGTGTCATCACTTCATGATGCCAGGTGAATTCGTGGACATCCATCAGCAGGATACTGCACTTTAATCAAGGTGAATGCAAAACCTAAAGGGGTGTAAAAAAAAATTGATAATGGTCAAAGTGCATGGTTCACTTCAGTGCCTACCCTTCTTTATTCCTCATGCCGCTATGCAGCTCAACATTGTTCTTTGCCACTGTAATTCCTCAGGAAAAACACAGAATTTCAGTCTACAAAATTACATCTGCAACATCCTTCCTGTAATTATCAGTACAATGTATGGTGTGGGTGTGGTGGTGAAGCTTACCACTCCATATTTTTCTCACTACTCCCACTATACAGTTTCCAACATACAATGTTTTCCAATGCAACATACACAAATTCTCTTACAACATGCAATGTTCACCAAATTTAACCATGTGCACACTAAGTTCAACACGTCACTGAAAAGCAGTACTTTGTTCTGACAGACCATAAAATTTTTTTGAAAAATAACGTGGGCTGCAAACATAAACTCAGCTGGCCATATGTGCCCTGTGGGTTGCTTATCGCTGATCTACTTCCTCGTAATGACTCTTCAGTGTATCATCATTTTTATGCTCAGTAATCAGGGGCACAATAAAAATATCAAACCTCTTAGTGTTAACCACAATCAACATAAACTCCAATCTCAAATTCTCATATCATTCCATCATGTACAAAGAACCCTCTCCAAAGTGAAGATTATCATTTTCCCTGCCCAAATGCCACCTGTTATTTCTTGCCTCTTAATTCCACATATTTTCCTCAGCACCCTGTTATTAGACACATTTAATCCCCTTTGTTCTTCTCTTATGCTTCTACAACCATAAAAACGGGCAAGTGGAAATACAGTTTTCTTTATACTTCATGCATTTACTGGGAACAGAAAATCAGTGTTTCTTATCTAATATTTTATGAGGATTTACTGGTTATATTTAGGTGACAGATTACTGTTACTGTCTGGTGATGAGATAATCAATATCTATTTACTGATCTCTGCATTTACTTGCACACAAACCTCTTACTACAGTTTCAAACAACACAATCATAAGCATTTCCATTCATCACAGTGCAGATGTTTCACATGGCCAGAAGGACAGACAGACACAGATACAGCTGGAGATGACAAGATGGCAGGCATTATGGAAATTTCATAAAATGTATCTAATAATGGACAAACACATGTGTAACTCACCTGATCCTGTTCAGCCTTTACTGTAGGAGAGGTTACATCCCAAGGAATCTCCTCTCTTTTTATATTGATGGCTGTCCCGTCCATGAATTTCATAGCAGGAATCTCCTCTTCTTTAAAACCAATAAATGTGTCCTCTTCAACTTTCACCACAGACATCTCCTCTACCTTTATATCCATACCTGTGACCTCAGTGTTTATACTGACACCTTCATGCACATCACCAGACACTGTTGTACTTTTCCCAGTATACAAGCCAGCTACTACTTTCGGTGAATTAGTAGAGCTCTGTAAAACCAACATACAATTCCCTGTCAGCATGTCCTCTGTCATAACAACAAATGTGAAAACCTATCCAAAAACCTAGTAATATTATAGTTGGTTTGTAGATTCTCTCCCTTACAGTTTTCAAAACCACTACTAACAGCTAACTCCATGGAACACAGTGCTACCTGAGAAGCCAAGAGTAGCTCAGCTAGTCACAAAATTCCCTCACTTTTTTCTAACATGAGGGTTCATTACTGCATTCACTGCAGTCTGCCACATGTCCAGTCTGCACCTTTCCACACAATTTCAATAATATGCCCAGCAACAGTTCACATGGTTGTTCTTTCCCAAACAGCTTCCTCATCAAAACTCTGTATCCATACATCACACCACATCCTGCATAACCCATTTACAGCATCTTCCATGTTAACCCTAACAATTTTTGAACAGTCAAACCATGAAGCTACTCAGAATGCAGTTTTCACCAGGTGCTTGTTCCTTGCACCCACTTACTGTCAAATGTTTCACTCAGCACCCGGTTCTGTAGCACACTCCTGTCAACAGTGTGAAAGACAGAGTTTTATGCCCATTCAAAACAATGGGTAAATGCACATATTTTTATACTTCTACTCTTTCATTTTCAGGTAGCAGATGGGATATGAATGCAATGTGAATTAAGCTGTAGCAAGCATTACCCCAAAGTAATCTGCTCTCAGTTTGTTCGTGATGTAATCCACATTTCTTAGCACTTTTCCCAGATATGGTGTCTTCTTCATTATCCGTGTGTTGATTCTGCAGTTTGTGGATTATCCATGCACAAACATAAGCTGCTAACGAATAATTATAAGGTGGGAAGTAACTTTATTTAGCACTAAGTTCTCAAACAAAACCCTCAATACAAAAAACATCACGGACTTTTCATATACACAATAAGCGTCCGCTCGTAAGCTATGTATGTATTACGCACATAATAAACACGTTATAGTCATCTTTTCTGTTTGTGGCTCAATAAATTATGTGTTTTAGTCTATCTGTGATTCTCAATTATCCACCCACTACTCTCCCCACCATTTCCCCGGATGATCGAGACTATACTGTATTTATTTGCCACACTTACAACAAACTAAAGGGCAGGTTGTATATTATAATGTCTCCCTGCACTCTAGTGATGAGACATTATTATATAGATAGTTCTCTTTACACTTCTTTGCACATCAAACCTCTATCTGATACACCTATAAACTTTTCTTCATCATGTTGTATACCGACACATCAGCATCGGCTGCACAGAACCTAGAGTGACGTGTGTGCCATGCAGCTAAAATTTCTGATATTTCTTCTTGAGCCTTTCTAACACTGTATTTTGAAATAATAGCTATAAGGCATCACAATGTTTATAGCAATTCTGAATATAAAATGCATCACACAGATTTACTTCAGTTTTCATTTCAACACGTGTTAAATACAAAATCATCTCAGATGACAAGCCACATGCATTCCTTACACAAGCCCACCATTTCAGGAAGGTAATGCATCTGAATCATCAGGGAATGATATGACACGAGTCACATAGTGTACATAAACACTGAGGCCCTACACAGAAGCGTCCTCCAACTGTTGCCTACCAGTCTGTTGCTTCACCTATCTGCAGACATAATACAACCATATCTAACCTGCATGCTCTTCGCTCTCC
>JGI24699J35502_11133723_pt1 | contig 14207 bp, 9 predicted proteins | sample TergutMp193P4_FD_35502 | JGI IMG/M metagenome (IMG submission 35502) | reverse complement strand
AGTGCAATGCTTATTCGGGTATTGGTGTGCAAGGTAATCCAGTTCTGAATAAAACTGATAGCCATTTGGGTGATAGAAAGCACTAACTGGGCAATCAAAATTAAGGTAATAAAATTCAGGTTGCTGTTACCGATTCCCTGATCAACAACAGCTTGGGTAAGAAAAGGTAAAATCAGAGCAAGGAGACTCCCTATCAGCATTCCTATTACTAACTGGAAAATTTGCGATTTATAGGGGAACAAATAGCGGAAAAAATGCCCAAGATTCCGTTCCTGCTTCTCCTTATCGTCTTCATAGTTATAAAAATCGGGAGAGGGCTGCAATATCAAAACTGTTCCGGTGTCTTTTCCATCACTTTTAGAACTGTACCAGCACCGGCAGAATTCTTCGCGGTTCATCACGTATTTTTGTCCGGCAGGGTCGGCGATGTAAAATTTTGGTTCACGGCTCCCGGTAAATGGTGTATGGAGGGATTTAGTGAACCGTGAACCATGTACCGTGCACCGGTATAACACCACAAAATGATTCTGGTTCCAGTGCAAAATACATGGCAAGGGAACATCTTCTGTCAATTGCTCCAACGTAATCCTCACTCCTTGCGTATGCATGCCAATGCTTTCCGCTGCATCGCTGATGCCCAGCATGCTCACTCCTTCGCGGGTTATAAAGCATTTTTCCCGTAGGCTTTGCAAGCTATAATTGCGACCGTAATGCTTGGCAATCATGCGCAGGCAGGTGGGTCCGCAGTCCATGGCGTCGAGTTGGGTGTAGTGAAGGAAACGCTTTAATTTCATTTGTTTTATTTTTTGCAATATTTTACTTTTGCAATTTCACTCGTATAATACCGAAACATAAAATCATAAAGTATTAATTCATGTTGCCGGTTTTTTGAACGGAAGAGTCGGTTAAGCATCATGTGTAAATAGCTTTTCAATAATTCATTCACTTCATTTTCTTTATTTGATTTTAATTTAATCTGCTTTACAATGGGCATTATTTGTTTTGTACGTTTTTTTATTGATTGAAATAAAATAATAAAATCTTTTTCCTGAATAATATTGTTCAATACAGATTCAACAATTTTTTTATTTTCTCTAAACTTCGAATTAAATTGTTTTGAATTATATTCATTAAATCCAAATTCGGTTTTAAAGGATTTACTTAGATTTTCCATTAGCTTTTGTTTTTCTTCCATATTTAAGTTAAAATCGGATAATAACTCATTAATAAGTTTTAATGCAATCATCCAACGATAATTTTCATTACCTTTCAACATTTTTATAATGGATAAAATACATTCACTATCTTTATAGAATATGGATTCTCCTTCTTCAATTAATATTCCTCCATACCGTTCTAATTCCCGATTGTAGGTATCTAATTGTATTTTCCAAAGCAAATGATCCTCATTCCATCTGTTTAATTTTTGGAAAAACATATTAATTATTTCTCCCAGATGTTGAATATTATCTATAAGCAACCGAATTCGCAGGTGAAAATCAGGATCAGAATATCTTATAAAAAACCATTTTTCTATATATTGTGCTTTTTGTAATTTTTTTAGAATAGGAGCAATCGCTTTAATCAGTATATCATCAGCTGTTTTTTCTCCCGTATAGAGTTTGAAATAGACCCATTGACTACCGGGAATAAAAGTTTGTTGGATAACATTCATTTCTTTTGACTTTTATAAAAGGCTACAATACATTCATTAGGGTAAGGATTCCCATTCTCATCTCTTACAACAGAATTTTCAGGATCATACAAAAATTCTGATAGTGTTATTATTTCTCTTTTCTTTACAATGGAAAATAAAGCTCGTATACTTCGTACATTTTGCCAATCAACCAACAATTCATTGTCTCCATCTGATAATAACATTTTATAAGGAAGCAAATATTTTTCTCGCCATTTTTTTGTTTCAACAAGTAATTGGCTATCATCTTCCAATTTAAACAAATGTTTCATATCTTCTGTTTTCATTTTCCATGTTGCTAAGGAAAGTATAGTATTTCTATATCGAACACGGGGTAAAAAACTTAATTCATTATTTAAATATCCCCAATTGAAATATAAACCTTTTCTCCCATATTGTGTTTGCATATCACAAAGAAAATGATATACTGGCATTGGATTATTACGATAATTATGTGCATTGGTTAATCGTGGAACAATTTCCCTGTTTAATCTCTTTGAACGCAAGTAAATTCTTCCCTCTCGGATAGATAGATACAAATCCGACATGTAAATCAAACTGCTTTCCGATAAATCCGAATTTGCCAAATATAAAATTTCGTAATCGCGGATATGCGGACGAGAAAGTATGTTTCCAACCCTTGAATCGGGCAGGTGCGCTATTTCCGCAAACATAACATCCAGCATCAATTCCTGTTCTTTGTTTACGACTTCATTTACAAATTCAATTATTTTTTCATCGGTATGAGCAAAACGGGCTAAGAGGTTAGCTCCACAAGCTCCGAAAAATCCGGTTAAATAAATCATTGGATTGCCGGAATCGGATTTAACTACTTCAAACATTGAACTGATGGTAGGAGGTAAGTCATCCCAGTAGGGTTTGAAATTCTTTATATCATTATCATCTAAAATAATCTCGTTTTTATTTTCTTTTAAGGCGTCCATCGCCTTTTTTAATAATAGGGAATGAAAAGCATTTGATTTCAGGCTAATCTCTTGACCTGTCTGCATGGGAACAAAAAAGTTTTCCAATAAAGGTGAAATGTCTCCTGTAGCATTATTTACCGGATAACCAATACCAATTTCTGTATCCAATGCTTCCATAAGAGAAACTTCCCGGTCTTCATACCGTTTGTAGAAAGCTTCCTGAAATTGCTGTAATGTTTCGTTTCTTTGTCTGAAAGTAATTTTGTTCAGGAAGGTCATTGTCGATTGAAGTTCATTGATAATATCTTTTCCCAATGTTGCCTTTATCACATTTCTTGTCATGTCGACCTGAAAGAGATATTTTTCTTCATAAGGGATATTGATTTCTTTAATTTTTTGAATAACACTTCGGTATAATTGTAAATTATCTTTTTGATTGGAATCCAATTGATGAAGCATTTCCTGAATATCTTTGAGAGGGGATAATAAAGCTTCATTGATATTTATTTCTTCTAAAACATGGATTATCCGGGAAAAATAATCATCTCCTGTAACCGATGGGCTCAATTCGTTTACAATGATTTGTGAATTAATCAATTCTTCAATAAATTCTTTTGCCTCATCGTGTTCAATTTCATTTTCAATTAAGTAAGACAAAATTTCATTTATTTTTATCCCTTTTCTCGCCAATTTAATAATTGTATCCAGAAAGCCGGAACGTTCTACGGAAGATATTCTGTGAATTCTTTTCGTATTAATATATTGATATTCGACATAGCGATACTTTTTTCCAAGCTGATATAAAGAAGTATTCGGATAATACCTTACTTTTTCTTTGATTTCAGGCAGTTTTGATAATTCTTGGGATAAGGTAGATAAAAAATACATATCCAACCGAGTTGTTCGATGAAAACCATTTAATACCATATTGGTTTTATAATCCGTAATACGGCCGGTTGAACAGCTGGCAAACAAACCAAACGGAGTACAGCGCGACGACATACGGCTGATATACCGAAACACAGACGATTCTATCCGCCGCTTTTCATCGATATTGGTAATTGATCCAGTTAAATATTTTTGTAGTTCGTTATATAAAACAGGAGAAGCTATGTAAATAGCCTCTTGAACCTTGAAATTAAGATTTCTTATCTCACATGATTCATTTTCTAAAGAATTATAAGAGAAATATGGAGTCCTGATAAAAAATGAATTGAATGGATAATATATCATTATTTTTCTTTTTCTTGAACTTTAAATGAATCTTTTTGATTTTAACCCTCTTTCAAGTTGTCGCATTATACGCAAAAAGTTTTTGTAACTGTAGTAACTTAATACACATTGAGGCTGTCTCAACAATACCACCTCATTGCGGATATTGCGTAGCAAAACCCACAATCCGCTATCTCCTCTATGGTATTTTGTCCATCACATTGTTTCAATACCATTTGTAGTTCTTCATCAATGATATTATAATAAGCATTTCCTCTTTTTATATATATAATGTCGCCTTTTTCTTCCAGAGAGAAAACACTTGTGAGCATAGGCTTTAGCTGCAGTAACGTTTTTCTGCTTTTAAGTTTTCTCGAAACAGAAAGAATGGATTGTAACTGTTCGTTAATTTTTTCTCGAAACGATTGTTCATTATAATCTTCGATTATTCGTTTTTGCAGCCATTGAAGGCTCTGCTTATTGGTGTTGTGTAATGCTATATTTATCTCATAACCCAATAACTCATCCGGTACATATTCCCGGAAATAAGCTCCCGCGCGGCCCTGAAAGTTCCACTTTTGTAGAATTTCATAATTCTCCTGCTTAACCAACCCTCCAAGACCGTAATCTCCTAAAATAATACAAGGTTGGGCATTGGCTATGGCCTGAACGGCGTCGAAACCGGAAGCTATTACAACATCTGCCTTCTGCATAGTGTATAAGGAGGTTTTTCTTGAAACAACCCGAACGTCAGCAGGAAGCGAAGAAGCCAATACCGAATAAATATCGTTAACAATTGTCAACCTTATTTTACTCAACCGTTTCAATACGGATAGAAGCACGCTATCGGAAGTTGCTATTGAATCTTTTGTTGGATAATAAATGATTTGAGGAATTTTCTCACCCTTCTTTTTATAAGGGTATCTATTTGTTTTTTGAACCGGCACTTTCAAGCAAGTCTGTATTTCCTCAGGAATTCCCCATGATTTCAGATCTGCCTCCCCAAACTTAAATACGGCGAACAAATTATCTATTGGAGCAATATATCCGTGAATATCATTGCCATAGGATACAAATATCAAAGGTGTATTCCTTAAAATTTGTAATAAAGGCTTAAATTGAAGCAGAGATTGGGAATTTTGAACAAAAACTAAATTATAGCAATTGGATTTTATTTTTAAAAGTTTATTGTTATCCTCATCTTCAGATTTATTTTCAAAACAATCTATATCATTATTAATACTCAAGCATTCAATTAATGTATTCTTTATAATGCAAGAATATAAATTAAACTCATCTTTTGTATAAAGATATAGAATTTGAATTCTTTTCATAAAAAATAAATCTTTTTGATTGAAAATGATCTACTTAACATCACAAAATTAAAATATTGAATTTGAAAATTGCTTCTCCTCTAAAAATTTCTGCAATATTATATAGAAAAATTTAAATATCAAAATTTAAATATCAAATCAACACAATAATTAACAATTAAATATCATAATATAGATATTTTAGAATAGATATTTCATAATCTGTTAAAGATTGTAATCCGGAAAGTTATAGAAAGGATTATATTTGGTTTTTCCATCATTAGTGAAAAAATAATTTTCTAATCTTCCATGCAACACTCCGCAATGCTCTTTGAAACATTTATAACAATGCGAAGGCGAGAATATAGACAACAAACAACATTTCGGTTTGGCTCCGAAAAATAAGGTCATAATTTGCATAGTCATTGGTCATAATTTGCACATAGTCCGGAGATGTTTGGCTTTACCTTTGCCTCATGTAGCGACAATAACCGGTTGATCATATATATGTATTTTCGTTACAGAGAGAGTTTTAATAATTTATGATTTAGTTCTAATTAGTATTTATTATGGTAAAGTATGCATTAAGAGAGAACAAGTTGGGAGAAGATTCCACTGGATGCTTAGCGGTAGTGAGCACATTGGGAGCTGCCACCATCGACGACGTTATCGGACATATAATTAGCGAAGGTACGGGGTTAACCCGTCCGCAGGCAATGACTTATTTTGAAAAGTTGTAGCAATTCGACCCTAAGGATGTTCAACAGGGCATCTTCTTTATTTTGGAATATATGTTGAACATATAAGACCTGAACAAACTGAATTACAAACTATTGGAAAGAGTGGACGCGAAAGCGTCCGCTCTTTTTTTCGTCCTCTATCTCCAGCCTTATTCCTGCTGATGCATATCTTCTCCCAAGATGACGGGCAGCCTCTCCCAAGATGACGGGCAGCCTCTCTCAAGATGACGGGCAGCCTCTCCCAAGATGACGGGCAGCCTTTCCCAAGATGACGGGCATCATCTTCTTTATTGATTTCGCTCGGAGTCATCTTCATCTCTTTTTTGAAAACCGGTCATAATTTGCACATACATTAGTCATGATTTGCACATACCTCCTTGAAAGAAGTCAATCCTTACTATTTTAACTTTCCAATCAAAATCACATTGTTGTCATCCTCGTCAATATTATCACTCAAATGTTGAATGTATTCTTTCATTTTTTCACTTAATTTTTGGGAATTTCTGGCGGATTCTAATCGCTCTTTCAATTGAAAGGCATATACATTATCAACGTAATATCCCTTATTAAAAACGAGAAAGTCTGATGCATCAATACTACCCAGCATATCCAATTTTAGCCGGAAGAAACTACCGCGCAATGTTTCTTTATCAAGTAAAATATGCAAATAACGATAGGCAGGCTCGGTTTCAATTAATCTGACAATATAATAATCCCGCAGTTCGATATAATCGTGCTGCGGTATATTGTTTTCATTAAATGTTAGCGTAAAAACAGGTTGAAGTCGATTGTCGCTTTCTGTGTAATGGTACAGCGTATCATTTTTTGCAATCCAATGAAACAATGAAAAATCAAATTGACCTGTGTTTTGGAACACATTTATCTCATTACTGAAATCCGGCGCAAGCGCCAAATGTCCTGGCGCGATTTCCTGTATGATATTTCCATCGAAATCCTGTATCCAAACAACTGCACTTGCACCTTGAAATGGCAAGATGGCTATCGACACTATTTTTTTCTCGACATCAATGCGAAACCTGCCTTTTGTAACCCGATATGCAAGAGGAATGGGTGATTGTACATTCCCTTGCAAGTCACTCACTATTATACTACTTCCTATCATCGGAAGCATATACGCTCGATTGTTCTTTTCATCGATATAACTGTCGTAAATGGATATTAGAAATTCATTTGGTCCCTGTCCGCGTTGTGCTAGTGTTGAAATATAATTTCCATTCTTTCTATCAAATAGCTTATATCCTGTTGATGAAGCAATCCCGATATAATTTTCACTTAACGAAACCCGATCGCCGCTATTTTCCTTAATTAATGCATCATCATTATCGTCTAAACGTATTAGTTCAAAATTCGATATAAAGAAACTCATAGGCAAATCGATGGTATCTTTCACTAACGATAAATCACAAGTAATCAGTGTTTCGCCATTGAGATTAACTGTGCGTTTAGCTATAATTGGATTTTTATCCAAACTTACCGTTCCTCTTTGTTTATTGCCACCACACGAGTAAAGTAAAAATATGCCGACAAATAATGTCGAAAGGAATGTTTTAGTCTTCATATTATTTTGGCGGAAAGTAAACTATATTCGTATAATCTATCCGAATAGGTTTTCCACTCAAATTTGTAGCTATTAGATAGGTCGCATCTTTTATTAGGCGAATTGCCTCATTGTCTAAATCTCCATTTCCGGAACTTTTTTGTACAATAACATTTGAAGCTGTACCATCTTTTTCAATAATAGCTTTAATAATCACTTCTCTTCTATCACTACTATCCCAATCTTTGTATTTATTATTTTCTCGAAAGTAGTTAATGGCATCCTTCAAAGCTGCGGTTTCCTTCACTTCTCTCAAATCATTAAGATAATAGACTCGATCTTCATCGCTGTTTTCTTTTTCACGTGCATCAGTAACGATAGCATCTGCAATTTTTGCTTTTGGCGCATCAATATTAGTGGTAATTTTTATTGTTGTCGTATTCTTGTCTTCATTTTGTTTATTTTTACCGCCGCATGAGCAGAGTAAAAGGATTAAGACACTTAACGCCGAAATTAATATTTTTGTTTGCATAATTCATAAAGTATCGACAAAGATAAAAACTAAAAATGAAATATGCAATAAAAATCAGAAAAAAACTACAAAGAAAATAACAAATATTTTATTTTTTTAAAAGTTGATGAATTTGTATATTATTTTTCCTCATTCTTGTATCTCGTTAAATAAGATTTTTTGTTGGATTATCAATTTTTATTAATTTTGCAATTAAAATTAATGAAATAATGATGAAATACACTTTGCTTTATTGCTTTTTATGCTTTTTCCTTCTATCTTGTTCTTCTAAAAAAGACATTAGTGAAGAAGGAAGTGTATCTACTATTCTGCCTGACGAAATAAGCGAAGTGCGTGTCATGCGTTTGGAATTGACCGATTTTCCTCACGAATTGATAGCCAATGGTGTAGTGTCGGCGCTCAACAAAGCAGATTTGCGGTTCCAGCTTTCGGAAAACATTGTCGCTATATATGTTAAAAATGGCGACCGTGTGACGAAAGGGCAGAAAATCGCTATGCTCGACCAGTTCAAGTTGCAGAATGCTTTGTCGCAAGCAAAGGATAATCTGGAACGCGCGAGACTTGATTTGCAAGATGTCCTTATTGGACAGGGTTATTCGCTAAGTGATTCTGCGCGGATTCCAGCCGATGTGATGCAATTAGCCAAAGTGAAAAGCAACTATGACAACTGCATCAACCAATATGCGCTTGCCGAATATAATCTGAACAATTCAACGCTTTATGCACCTTTCGATGGAATAGTCGCCAACTTGTTCTCGAAAGTATATAATCTGCCCGATGGCTCGCAACCTTTCTGCACCATTATCGACAACCTGCATCCGGAAACCGATTTCAAAGTGCTGGAAAGCGAGTTGCCTTATCTGCGTATAGGCGATAAAATCCGTGTTTCCCCTTTTTCTGCGAGCGATTATTCCTGCGATGGACAGATTGCGGAAATTAATCCTTCAGTTGACCAAAACGGAATGGTGAGGGTGAAGGCATATATCAATAATCCTAAAAATAGGCTATACGACGGAATGAATGTCAAAATACAATTGCAACGCTCACTCGGACCCCAATTGGTAATTCCCAAGGAAGCGCTTGTTCTCCGCAGCAACCGCAAAGTGGTTTTCACCATGAAAAATGAACGCGCCCAATGGGTATATGTCCAAACCGGCCTCGAAAACTCCGACAGTTATGTAGTTACGGAAGGTTTGAATGTCGGCGACAGCGTAATCTACGAAGGCAATATTAATCTGGCAGACCAAACACCAGTTAAGATAAAAGTTAAAAACTAAAAACTAAAAGATATGGATAATAACGGCATCAGTGATAAAAAAGATTGGGTAAAATTTCTTATTTTGAAAGATTGCTTCAACTTTTAGTTTTTAGTTTTTAACTTTTATCTTATTTATGATAAAGTTCCTGATTCATAGGCCTGTTGCAGTATGCATGGCTTTTACTGCATTCTTCATATTGGGTATTGTAACTTATCTGAATATTCCAGTATCGCTTTTGCCCGATATTGCCATTCCGGAAATCACCGTGCAGGTAGCGGGGAAAAACATGTCGGCACGAGAATTGGAAAATACGGTTGTTACTCCTATCCGTCAGCAACTGTTGCAAATTGGGAAAATGCGCGATATCCGCACAGAAACTCGCGACGGGAACGCCATCGTCCGCCTCAGCTTTGAATATGGCACGGACACAGATTTAGCTTTTATCGAAGTTAACGAAAAAATAGACGCCGTAATGAATCGGATTCCCCGCGACATTGACCGTCCCCACGTTATCAAAGCCAGCGCTACCGATATTCCGGTGTTTAACTTGAACCTTACGTTGAAAGACGATTCTGTATTTGATGATACACGATTCCTCGACTTGTGCGAATTCTCGGAAACGGTTATCAAACGGCAAATCGAGCAGTTGCCTGAAGTCGCCATGGTCGATGTTACCGGATTAGTTAATAAAGAAGTCATTATTCGTCCCTATGATAACATGCTGTCGATTACAGGCATTACGCTTTCTGATATTGAATCGGCATTAAACAACAATAATATCGAACCGGGCAGCATGATTGTCCGCGACGGATATTACGAATACAACATCAAATTCTCGGCTGTTTTGCGCACTGTCGAAGATATCCGGAACATTTATATCCGGAAAAACGACAAGATATTCCAGCTGAAAGAATTAGCTGAAGTCGATATTGTTCCGGAAAAGGAAAAAGGACTGGCTTTGTACAATGGAAAACGGGCAGTCATTATGGAAATTATCAAGCAAGCCGATGAAAACATGTCGAAAATGCAGGGTGCTTTAGATAAGGTAATCAATAATATGAAAAGCAATTATCCGAATATTGAATTCAACATTTCACAAAACCAGACAACATTATTGAACTACACAATTTCCAACCTGCAACAGAATTTAATTCTTGCCTTTATTTTTGTCTGTTTAGTTTCGGTTTTCTTCATGCGCGACATTAAATCGCCTTTTATAATAGGACTTAGCATGTTTGTTTCGTTGATTATTAGTCTAATGTTTTTCTATCTTTTCAAAATTTCCCTCAATGTAGTTTCTCTGACCGGATTGATCCTCGCGCTGGGAATGATGATTGACAGTTCTATCGTCGTTACCGATAATATCGGACAATACCGTCATCGAGGATTGTCAATTGACGAAGCCTGCATTAAGGGAACGAACGAGGTGATTGCTCCCATGCTTAGTTCATCATTAACTAATATTGTCGTCTTCGTTCCGCTTATCTTCCTAAGCGGTATTGCAGGTGCAATCTTTTTCGACCAGGCATTTTCCGTAACCGTTGGAGTGCTTGTAGCTTACTTTACGGGGATCATGCTGTTGCCGGTACTATATAAAATGGTTCACGGTAAGCGGTACACGGTACACGATAATTCCGAATCGTGCACCGTGAACCGTGCACCGAGTACCAAGAACATTCTCAACACGATTTACGACGCTGGCATCCATTGGGTTTTCTCGCATAAGGTATTAACAGTTGTCCTTTCAATTGGCGTAATTCCTATAGGGTATATTCTGTTCAATACTATTCGAAAGGAAAAAATGCCCGACATCAGCCAAAATGAGTTGTTAGTCAATATCGATTGGAACGAAAATATTCACGTAGGCGAAAATAACGACCGGACGCTTCATTTCCTTTCAGCCATTAACAATCTTACCATAGAGCATTCTGCTTTAATAGCTCAGCAACAGTTTATCCTGAACCGAGAAAGGGAACAGACTTCTTCTGAAACTCAGATTTATTTGAAAATGCCATCAAAGAAAGACATTGATAAAACTAAAAATGCTATTCGTGCGTATTTTGCTAAATTCTATCCGGAAGCTATCGTTTCGTTTTCGCCGGTCGGTACTATATTTGAAAAAATCTTCACTACCGGCGCTCCTGATTTGGTAGTAGAATTTTATACCAGCAATCGTTCGGAAGCGCCCGATGCACAAACTATCCGCAGCCTTGAAAAAAAATTAGCAAAGGCTACTGGTGAAATACCGGCTGGCTTGCCGTTCCAAAAGCAGTTGAACCTGAATATCGACCGAGAAAAACTTCTTTTGTATAGAGTTTCCTATGATGAAGTTTACCGAGCTTTGCGTACCGGATTTAAGGAAAACGAATTTTCTGTACTCCGATCATACCAGCAATATCTACCCATCGTGTTGGGAAATGAAGATCAAAACGTGCGGGACGTTATCGACCAGATATTGGTTTACACTTTGCCTGACGAAAACGGTCAGATAAATCGCATTCTGCTCAGTACATTCGTTTCCATCACACCTTCTGAAGACCTGAAAACCATAATAGCAGGCAAAAATGGCGAATATATTCCGATGGAATTTTATGATACCCGGCAAGTAGAAAACATCATCCAGAAAGCCCGTGAAACGATAAGTGAAAATAACCAATGGGAAGTGGATTTTTCCGGAACTTTCTTTTCCAATAAAAAAATGCTTAACGAATTGATTGTCATTCTGATGATATCCATTCTTCTGATGTATTTTATTCTTGCTGCACAGTTCGAGAGTTTTGTACAGCCATTGCTTGTTTTATTGGAAATTCCCATAGATATAACAGCTTCGCTTGCTTTACTCTATTTTTTAGGTCATAGCCTGAATCTGATGTCTGCCATTGGTATTGTCGTCTCGTGCGGTATCATTATTAACGACAGTATTCTGAAAGTGGACGTAATGAACCAGTTGCGCCGTGAAGGTTATCCGCTGATGGAAGCTATTCACGAAGCAGGACGCCGCCGCCTGAAAGCTATTGTAATGACCAGTCTCACGTCGATTGTCTGTATGTTGCCTTTATTTTTCAGCTCCGATATGGGATCGGAGCTCGAAAAGCCGCTTGCTATAGCTACTATCGGAGGCATGACTGTCGGAACTGTTGTTAGCCTCTTTGTTGTGCCGTTAGCATATTGGAGAATCTATAGAACTAAAAGATAAAAACTAAAAACTAAAAGTTATGAATGTTATAGAATTTGTACGAAAAAAAAATAAAAAAACGGTTAAATTAAAAATTCGTCGCGAAGCGCAACTTTTAGTTTTTAGTTTTTATCTTTTAGTTCCCTTTTTAGTTCCCCTTTTAGTTCCCCTCTCCTCTCTTTCCGCCCAAACCATTGAGCTGAGTTTAAATCGGACGATTAAGATTGCTTCCGATAGTTCGCTTCAGGCGTTCAGCGCAAGGGACGAGTATCAGGCGAGTTATTGGGCATACCGGTCGTATAAGGCAGCAAGGCTTCCATCGCTGACATTGTCTATGACGCCTCTGCAATATTACCGCGATATCGTCCGCCGCTATGATTCGGAAAACAACATAGATATTTTCCGTGAACAACAATCGCTGTTTTCTTTCGGAAACCTTTCTATCCGCCAAAATTTAGACCTGACAGGCGGTACTTTCTTTATTGATTCTGAACTCGGATACCTCCGGAATTTTGGAGAAACTGTCTATTCGCGCTACAGCGCCGTTCCAATCAGGGTAGGATACATGCAGAACCTCTTCGGTTTCAACAGTTTCAAATGGGAAAACCGGATTGAACCACTTAAATATGATAAAGCAATGAAAAAATTTCTTTACGGCAGGGAAACTATTTCGGAAGTATCTACTCAATATTTTTTTGATTTAGCTATGGCTCAAGCTGAATACGATATGGCGCTCGATAATGTAGCTTCGAGCGACACTTTATACCATATCGGGGAAGAACGCCATAAAATCGCTTCTATTTCACAAGCTGATTTGTTGACGCTGCAATTAGATGCTATTAATGCTCGCAACAGCTTGAAAAATGCGGAAATAAGCCTGAAACGGGCTATGTTTGCTTTTGTTTCCTATCTGAAGTTGGATAAGAAAACAATTGTCAGGCTTGAATTGCCAGGACGTCCTAAAGATATGGATATATCGGTCGATGCTGCTTTGGCGTATGCCCGCGAAAACAATCCCGATTTTCTCGAAAACAGGCAAGACGTCCTCGAAGCAGAACGCGAGGTTGACCGTGCGAAGAAAAGCGCAGTGTTTGATGCAACTTTCTCGGCAAGCATAGGATTTAACAATACTGCTGATACTTTTCTTGATTCCTACCGAAAGCCCTTACAGCAAAATATTGTAACTATCGGTTTTTCTATTCCGCTGATAGATTGGGGAGTTCGGAAAGGCAGGGTAAATGTGGCGCGTAGTACCTTGAATGTAACTAAAATATCAGTTGAGCAAAAAGAATTGAATCTGGAACAAGACGTAGTGATGACCGTCAACGATTTCAACATGCAGCAGGAGATGATACGCAGTGCAGAAGAAGCGCTCAAATTAGCTAATATGGCATATAGTACTACAAAAGAACGTTTCATCATCGGTAAAGCCGATATTAACAGCCTGACGCTTTCGTTGAACCGGCAAAAGGAAGCGCAAAAAAATTACATTTCTTCCCTGAAAAACTATTGGCTGAGTTATTATAAAATTCGGAGATTGACGCTGTTCGATTTTGAGAGGGAAGAGAGACTTACTTTAAACTAAAAACTAAAAACTAAAAGATAAAAGTTGCGCTTCGCGCCGGAAAAGATTTTAAACTAAAAACTAAAAGTTATGGCGATAAAGAAAGAATCGATATTAAAAAATAAAAGTTATAAGTTTGCAGTGAGGATTGTCAGGCTTTCACAATACTTACAGCATGAGAAAAAAGAATTTGTTTTAAATAAGCAAATTCTACGGAGTGGAACAGCCGTTG
>JGI24699J35502_11133724_pt1 | contig 14236 bp, 15 predicted proteins | sample TergutMp193P4_FD_35502 | JGI IMG/M metagenome (IMG submission 35502) | reverse complement strand
CGCATCAGAGACGCTATTTCTTCATATCCGACGATGAAAATAGATTTTAAAGAAATTGGCGGAGGATTTATGGTAACGGTATCTTATAGCGAACAAAGAATGAGTACAGTTACTTTTGAAAAGGGGACTGAAAAGGGGACTGAAAAGGGGACTGAAAAGGGGACTGAAAAAATTACGGTTAATCAACAGAAAATATTAGAAAGCATTGAAAAAGACACTTTTATTACTCAAGAAGAATTAACTACAATCGTAGGAATTTCACTGAGCAAAATAAAAGCAAATGTTGCCAAACTCAAATCCAAGGGCCTGATTGAGCGAATAGGTCCCGACAAAGGCGGTTATTGGAAAGTTATTAAAAAATAAGTCGTGGTAAGGACAAAATATTGGTAAAAATTCATAATTCATAATTTATAATTGACTACGTCGAACGTTGTTTCATAATTCATAATTTATAATTGACTACGTCGAACGTTGTTTCATAATTCAAATAAAAGTTTGTTCAGTGTAATATTAGAAATTTATTGTGTATCTTTGCAATTGGAATTTTAGAAAATAAGAAAATATGGTAACTAAAACAGCAGAAATAAAAACACAAGATTGCTCTGAAGAAAAGCAGATATACTCAGTAGAAGAGATGTTTGACCGTATTGATAATAAATTTATTGATTTTTACGGGGAATATGGACGAAAAATTGTTAACGCTCGCCGCTCGGAATGGAATCAAGATAATATCATAAATTTAAAAATGTTGTAATTTATTATGCATAAAAATGTTGTAAGAATTACAAGTACAGCATTGCAAGACATTGAAAATATATACGATTACATTGCTTATGAACTTTTTGAACCAATTACAGCAGATAAATATATTCGTAACATTTATGATGCTATAAAGCATTTGTCGCTCTATGGTGCAGGCATAGTAGTGAGTGAAAGAGATTTTCTGTTGACGCAATACGGTTCAAGTGTTCGAAATATAAATTATAAAAAAATGGCTATTATTTATACAGTTGAAAATAACGAGATTATAATTCAACGAATTATGCCTGCAACTTTGATTTTATAAAAACGAAAGAGGATATATTTTATCTTTATATCCAACAAAAAGTTCGGTTTCCGATATTTTTTACTCTGCAAAAGGACGCATGAAAGGTAATTATTACCCCGAAATATATAATTTTTTTGATCTCGTTTTTTCACGATATGCACAAGGAAATACTAAATCAAAATCAAATTGACCTGTTGCCAATGATAAATCCTTTTAAACGAGAATATTATGTTCAAATATTCGACATTAAGTGAAATCATTTTTGTATATTTGCAGCAAACTGTCTTTAACCATTGCGGGGTGTTTGCATATCAAATTTATGATGAGCGTGTGATTATCCATGATATGGAATATGCACCCAATATCACAGATATTATATAGATCAAAATAATCCAAAATAACATTTTGTCCATAGTTGGACAATAAGAGAACAGGTAGTGTTTTTTCTCTACCAATATTTTGTTCATAATAGGACTATATTCTCTTATATGCGAATAAATACCTTTCAAATAATTCTTATTGCATTTTATTTATCAGCAAGTTATAAAAAAAACGTGAAACATTGAGAATATTCGAATGTCTGAAAATAAACGAATAGCAAAAAATACTTTACTATTATATTTTCGTTCAATTATAGTAATGCTTATATCCTTATACACTTCAAGGATAGTATTAAAGATATTAGGTGTAGATGATTATGGAATATATAATGTAGTTGGCGGTTTAGTTTCCATGTTTTCGCTGATGAGTTCGAGCATGGTAGCAGCAAGCAGCCGATTTATTACATTTGAGCTGGGGAAGAACAATTTTGACGAATTAAAGAAAACCGTTAGCGGATGCATTACTATTCATATTATATTAGGATTGATTATTATTGTAGTAGCGGAAATAGTCGGCGTCTGGTTTCTAAATCATAAAATGAATATAGCGCCAGACAGGATGACAGCTGCCAATTGGGTTTTTCAATGTTCTTTATTAACATTTTTTTTTAGTTTAATCAGTACTCCCTATAATGCTGTTATTATTTCTCATGAAAAAATGAATGCATTTGCTTATATGAGCATTTTCGAAGTTAGCCTAAAACTTTTGGTCGTATTTTTACTTACATGGATATTATTCGATAAATTGATTGTATATGCCCTGTTGATACTATCTATTTCAATTTTACTACGTATAATTTATCGAATTTATTGTAAAATACATTTTCCTGAAACTCGTCAAATTAAATTAAAAATAAACCCTGATTTATTTAAACAGCTATTTTCATATATGGGTTGGGAAACTATTGGTTCTGGAGCTGGGATTTTAAGAAATCAAGGAATAGATATATTACTTAATTTGTTTTTTGGAGTCGTGGTAAATGCAGCAAAAGGGATCGCTAATCAGGTTCAAGGGGCTGTCTATTCTTTTGTATCGAATTTTCAAATGGCTATTAATCCTCAAATTACGAAGAACTATGCTGCGAATAATTATGAACGCGTACATTTTTTAATCAAACAAGGAACGAGATTTTCTTTTTACCTGTTTTTATTATTGTCAATGCCTATTATGTTAGAGACGAAAATGATACTTAATTTGTGGTTAGTAAATGTTCCTGAATATGCTGTTATTTTTGTCAGATTAACTTTTATTAATCTGTTGATAAATACTTTTTATCGATTTATGGTCGTGGCAATAGCAGCTACCGGCAAGATAAAAAACTATCAAATAACAGTTGGCGGTATCAAATTGTTAGCACTTCCGTTAGCCTATCTATTTCTAAAATTAGGCGGTAACCCAACGACCGGCTTATGGGTTGTCATTTTTTTAGAAGCAGTGTGCGTATTTTTTAACTTATATTTCGTCAAAAATTTAGTAGGGTTTGATATTAAAGATTTTTTGAAAGATGTTGTGGCAAAATCATTCTTTATAATGATAATTGCTTTCATTTTACCTTTAATTGTAAAATTTTATCTTGTAAATATTAATCAATATTTGTATTTGAGTACTATTACTATCATTAGTTTGTTTTCCTGCGGATTAACTATTTATTATTTGGGTTTGTTGCAGACAGAAAAGCAAATGGTAAAAAATATGATTTGTAAAAACAAACTGAATTAAAATTCTAAAAGTCTATTTTTTACAAGATATGAATAATAGCAAAAATAAAAAACAGTCTATAATTAAGAGGTTAGTGAAATATTTTAAACAATTAAAATTTCGATATCTCTGCTCACATTCAATTGTTAGGATTAAAACAAAATCAGACGTTTCAATAGGTAAAAATACTCGAATATGTAACTCAAGAATCTTTGTATCTGCTGGAAATAAACTTACTATAGGGGAAAATGTTCTTATTAAGAATACTAATATGAATATTAATGGAGAAGTATATATTGGGAAAAATACAATAATAGAAAAAGGTTATCAACCAAGTAAAATCAATATTATAGTAAAAGGGAAAATGATATGTTCGAATAATTGTCGTATTCGGAGTGCAAAAATATGGATTCGTTTTGGCGGAAATTTACAAATAGGAAGTTTCACTAATATTAACGAAGAAACAGAAATTAGAGTAGATGAATCAATTGCTATAGGCAGCTATAATCAAATTTCCTATAAATGTATAATATGGGATACTAATACGCATAATATTTATTCAGATGAAGAGCGTAGAAAATTGTCTGAAAAATACTATCCACTACTTGGTTATGAATATGAAAAACCGAAAACAAAACCGGTATTTATTGGAAATGACTGTTGGATAGGAAGAGAAGTCGCAATATTGAAGGGGGTAAAAATAAATAATAGCTGTGTTATTGGATTTCGTACAACTTTGTCTAATTGTGAAATAAAAAATAATAACGTTGTAGTACCAAAAAATGAAATTGTTATTTTTCCAAAAAGCGTTAGAATCTCACATAAAATATAGATCATGATTTCAATAATAATATCGGCTTATAACAGATCTCATTTTATTTAGAAAGCAATTAAAAATATAATCAATTAAACATATACGAAAAGGAAATGTATTGTAGTGGACGATTATTTAACTAACAATTTCGTTGAGATTGTAAATGCCTATTGCAAAAATATTTCGAGAAATTTAAACTTTATACAAATCCTTGAAGAACAATTTTTAATCTGTTAATATAGAAATTTTTTTTTAATAGCAAAAAATGATTAATTATTCAATAATAATTCCACATAAAAATATTCCAGACCTTCTCCAGCGATGTTTAGATTCGATACCAAGACGTGAAGATGTGCAAATAATTGTAGTGGACGATAACAGCGATGCAGACAAAGTTGATTTTGCCAATTTTCCCGGATTAAATGACCTTTATGTAGAAGTGATTTTCGGAAAAAACGAAAATGGACGTAAAGGTGCAGGTTATGCCCGCAATCTCGGTTTAGAAAAGGCAAAAGGGAAATGGCTTGTTTTCGCTGATGCAGATGATTTTTTTATGCCTTGCTTTAATGAAGTTTTGGATAAATATGTAGTAGATGACAAAAATGATATTATATATTTTAAAGTTATAAGTGTAGATTCAGATACGTATATTTCAAAAGGTAGAGGAAATCATCTAAATAGATATATTGATTTATTTAAAAGCGATCCATTTCAATCTGAATTAATGTTAAGATATAAATTTGGAGAGCCTTGGGGAAAAATAATTAAAAAATTTGTAGTTGATCAATATCATCTACAGTTTGATGAAATTGTTGTTCATAACGATACCACTTTTTCTTATTTAGTTGGATTTTATGCATCTAAAATCGCTATTGATGAACAAATACTTTATTGTGTGACAATGCGTGCTGGCTCTATTATAAATACTCCTGATAGCGTGGAAAGAGAATTTATACGTATTGCTGTATTTGGAAAATCTTCTTTGTTTTTTAAAAAGCATAATATTCCTGTTGAAGAAGATTGGCATTTTAAAGTATTACTTAATATATACCTCAATAATCATTCATATTATAATGAAGCTAAAAAAGTTTTGCTAAATTTAGGATATTCAAAAACGGAAATAAATAGATTATTATTAAGAACATATATTAAACGTTTCACACTAAAAATTAAAAAAATAGCATTAAACCAATAATTTATCTGACAAAATAAATATCTATTGAAGCCAATAAGAAATTATAACTATCTTATAGTTGGAGGTGGTTTATACGCTTCTACTTTTGCTTATAAAGCTAAAGAAGAAGGAAAAAAATGTTTAGTAATTGACAAACGTTCGCATTTAGGTGGAAATATCTATTGTGAGAGTATTGAAGGAATCAATGTGCATAAATATGGCGCTCATATTTTTCATACATCCAATAAAGAAGTTTGGGATTTTGTTAATTCATTAGTTGAATTTAATCGCTATACCAATTCTCCTTTGGCCAATTACAAAGGCAAATTGTATAATCTTCCTTTCAATATGAATACTTTTTATTCGCTTTGGGGCGTAAAAACACCGGAAGAGGCAAAAGCCAAAATAGAAGAACAGCGAAAAAAAGCAGGAATAACAGAACCTAAAAATCTGGAAGAACAAGCTATTTCATTGGTAGGAAAAGATATTTACGAAATATTGATTAAAGGCTATACTGAAAAACAATGGGGACGGAAATGCACAGAGCTACCGGCATTTATTATTAAACGCCTTCCAGTACGGTTCACATTCGACAATAACTATTTCAATGATACCTATCAAGGCATTCCGATTGGAGGTTATAATAAATTAATCGATGGTTTATTAAGCGGAATAGAAACAAGATGCAGTACTGATTTTTTCGAAAACAGAGAATATTTCGAGAATATTGCTGACAAAATAGTTTTTACAGGGAGAATAGATGAATATTACAATTACCGATTTGGGAAATTAGCATATCGTACTGTTCGTTTTGAAACAGAACTGTTGGATTGTGAAAATTTTCAAGGAAATGCGGTTGTAAATTATACTGGTAGAGAAATTCCTTATACCCGCATCATTGAGCATAAGCATTTTGAATTTGGCGTACAACCTAAAACGGTTATTTCAAAGGAATATTCATCGGAATGGAAAGAAGATGGCGAGCCGTTTTATCCGGTGAATGATGATAATAACAATGCTATATATCAACAATATAAAGAATTGGCAGATAAAGAATCAAAAATAATTTTCGGTGGACGTTTGGCTGAATATAAGTATTATGATATGGACAAAGTGATAGAACAGGTTTTAATACGATTTAAATGAAAAAAGTAGGAACATTAGTTGTTACATATAATCGACTATATTTATTAAAAGAAGCTATTGATTCCTTGCGGTCACAAACTTTCAAGGATATGCAAATTGTTGTAGTAAATAATGGCTCTACAGATGGAACAAAGGAATGGTTGGAAATGCAAGAAGACATTTACATAATTACACAGGAGAATTTGGGTGGTGCAGGAGGCTTTTTTACCGGAATGAAATATATTGCTGAAGCCGGTTACGAATATTGTTGGTTAATGGACGATGACGTGGAATGTGAGCCAACAGCCTTAGAGGAATTGCTGAAAGCCATTCAAATCGATGAAAATATAGGGTTTGTTTGTAGCAAGATAATGGATATGGAAGGAAAACCGAATAATGTACCGGATATAGATTTAAGATTAACCAAAAACGGATATCCATTTTGGTATGACAAAATAGAATACCAGATGGTTAAAATTAGAGTAGCAACATTTGTATCTGTACTAATACCAACAAAACACATTGTTGAATTAGGATTGCCTTATAAAGAATTTTTTATTTGGTGTGATGATACTGAATATACAAAAAGAATAACCAATAAATATAATTCATATATTGCATGTAAAAGTGAAGTTATTCATAAGCGGACACAATCGGGCTTTATTGCTTTTTATTTGGAAAAAAATCAGGAAAGATTGAAATTTTATTTTTATAAGTTCAGAAATGCTTCATTTATTTTTAATCAAGAGGCTGATTTTTGGCAAAAAATGGGACGTTCGTTTCATTATCTTTTAATGTTTCTAAAAATGTGCATAAAATTAGATTTTAAACGAGCAAATATAATATTGAAATCGCAGTTTTCTTTATTGTTTTTTCGTCCTCATATCCAATATCCTAAAAAACTAATTAATTTATGAAAATCATCAGACTAACTACCTTGTTAGATTTTGGGGGGGCAGAAAAAAAATATCTTTCGTTTTCTGAACAAAAAGAACTATTACATCATCAGTATGTTTTTGCGGCAATAGGCTATGGTGGTAATGCTGAAGAAATCATTAGGGAAAGAGGTTTTGAAGTACATATTCTGAACAGGAATCCTGCAATACGAAATTTGAAAAATATATTTGTTCTTTATAAATTTTTTAAGAAAATAAAACCTGATATTGTACATACTGCTGCTGCTGAGGCAAATTTCCATGGAGTAATTGCTGCAAAACTTGCAGGAGTAAAGACCGTTTATGCAGAAGAGATTGGGATACCAAACCATTCTAAATTAGCTCGAAAAATATTTAATAAAGTATATCGCTGGACAAAAGGGATTATTTGTGTTTCCCTAGCCGTAAAAAAGCATCTTATTTCGATAGGTGAAATCAATGACAAAAAGGGAATTGTACTGTATAATCCTGTTGGGGTTCCTGAAAAAATAGACAAAAAGCCGTCTGAATATTTTAATGTGGTTTATGCCGGACGTTTGGAAAGAGTAAAGAACGTGGGATTACTTATTAATGCTTTTGCAAAATTATCTCATAATGATAAAATGAAATTGACTGTCGTTGGTGATGGGAGAGAAAGACAACAATTAGAAGAACTTACGATGAGTTTAGGTGTAGAAAATAGGGTAACATTTGTTGGCTTTTCTAAAAAACCGGAAGAATATGTGAGTCAAGCTGATTTATTTGTTATGCCTTCTCTTTCGGAAGGGTTTGGGATAGCCGTGGTTGAGGCAATGTTCCAAGGAATTCCCTGTTTGTGCTCAAAAGTAGGAGGAATACCGGAGTTTATTAATGACGGCAAGACCGGTTATCTATTTAATCCTGATAATTTACAAGAATTAATCTCTAAAATAGAAAAAATCTATGATTTACCTGCTTATAAACGTAAAATAATTGGAGAAAAAGGACAAGAATATGCATTTACTCATTTTTCAAATCAGAAATATGTATGTGAATTGGAAAAAATTTATGAGCAATAGGAAAATTATTTAATTAATATGGGCAAAGAGAAAATACTATATGTTGTAAATCATTTGGCTTCACATGGTGGTATACAAAAGATTATCACGGATAAAATTAATGCTTGGATTGAGTTATATAATTTTGACATTATATTAGTAACTAAAAATCAGGGCAATAATGAATTTATTTACCCAATTAATTCTCAAATAACACATATAGATTTAGAGATTACGAATAAAATAGGAAAATTTTATTTTATTTCTAACTTAAAAAACTATATATATTTATATTGGAAACTATCTTTAATATTAAAAAAACATAATCCAAAAGTTTTATTTTCCACTCTCACAAGTATTGATGCATTACTCATTCCATTTTTACCTACAAAAGTAAAAAAAATTGTTGAATTTCATCATTCAGGTATGTTTTTATCCGGAAGTTGGAGTATAAAGAGATATATATATATATTATCAACGAGTTATAGTTCTTAATAATGATGAAGCAAAATATTACAGACTAAAAAACACATCAGTTATTCCAAATTTTATAAATGGAAGTGATCCTGAAGAAAATTTAAATAATGAAAATATAATTTTAGCTGCTGGAAGAATTGACGAAATCAAACAATACGACCACTTGATTGACATTTGGAACCAAATAAAAGAAAACCATAAAGATTGGAATGTTTATCTATATGGCAATGGAAATAATGAATTACGAGAAAAATTTCAACAAAGGATTAATGAATTAAATTTGAAAAACAATTTTCATTTACTTCCATCAATAGAAAACAATAAATTGTTGGAAATCATGAGTAAAAGTAAAATCTATGCCCTTACATCATATTCCGAATGTTTTCCGGTAATAATTTTGGAAGCAATGAGTAAGGGAATGGTTGTTATCAGTTATGATTGTCCAAATGGTCCTCGAAATATTATAGACAATAATACCAATGGCATATTAGTTCAAAATGGGGAAAAAGTTCTTTTTGCAAAAGAATTGGATAAATTAATTAACGATGAAAATAAGCAAAAATTTATACGAGAAAATGCACTTATAGATATTGAAAATTTTAGTAAAAAAGCAATAATGGAAAAGTGGTTTCTTCTTGTAAATAATCTTTAGAGTATTTTTCTATATGTCATCCAAAATATTTTTACCCGGGTTAAATGGGTTAAGAGCTATTGCTGCAATTTCAGTTGTTATCTCTCATATTAATGGGCATTTGGATCTATTTGGATTTCCAAAATTCAATTATTTGGATCTTGCCAACTTTGGAGTAACAATATTTTTTACAATTAGTGGTTTTCTAATTACTTATTTGCTTTTTAAAGAAAAGGAGAAATGCAAAACAGTCAGTTATAAAAAATTCTATATGAGGCGGATTTTACGGATATGGCCTCTTTATTATTTTTATTTACTACTTATCTTATTAATATGTGGCTATAAAAATGTAGGCACTACTTACTTATTATATTTAGGCATAATACCTAATATTGCCAATGCAATAGTTGCATACACATCGCTTTTGACTATACCGACATCTCTTGCTCTGTTTTTAATCGGTCATTACTGGTCGTTGGGTACAGAAGAACAATTTTATGCTTTTTATCCATTTATAGTGAACAAAGTGAAAAATATTTTTTATTTTCTTATTTCATTTCCAATTATTTTTTTAGGTATAAAGGCTGCAGCTACCTTTCTTGATTTTCCGAACTATATATCATATTTTTTACATTATAGCCGGTTCGGATGCTTATGTTTGGGTGGTTTAGGGGCATACATTTATTTATATAAGGGGGGGGTAAAAATGTTATTTTCTTCGAAATTGAAGGTATATATAGAGTTTTTTTGTTGGGGAATATTGTTATTGGTTTCTCTAAATAAATTTCATATTGCTTCTATAATTGACCACGAAATCATATCATGCATTACTGTAGTAATTATTTATTCACAAATTTTTGGAAAACCATTTTTCAATCTTGAAAATAAACTGTTTGATTTTTTAGGAAAAATATCTTATGGCATTTATGTTTATAATCCATTAGTAATTTATTTGACATCATTGATTTTTAAGAAAATTTTTAATCTCAAAACATCATTCTTTTCATATATTGCAATATACTCTATTGTTTTATTTTTCAATATATTAATAGCATATATTTCTTATAATACACTCGAAAAATATTTTTTAAAAATGAAAAGTAATTTTACGGTTATTAAAAGTGTCAGCAATAAAAAAGATTTTAAGAATGAAAGATAAAAAAATTAAAATCCTTCATATTCAAGAAACTGTGGCTTCCGGAGGCGTAGAAAAAATCCGGTTATTACTGGCTAAATATTTAGACAAATCTATTTATGAACAAAAACTCGTATGTACTTTTTCCGGAGGCCCCATTTTATCCGAATTTGAAAAAGAAGGTGTCGAAGTCATTCCTATCGGAAAGTTCAAAGGCATTTTTGATTTCAAACAATACCGAAAAGTTATCAAAATAATTAACGAATACCAACCCGATATTATTCATGGTGCAGTATTTGAAGGTGTAACAATAGCTTGCATTTGTGGATTTATTAAAAAAGTACCTGTTATTATTGCCGAAGAAACTTCCGATCCTCAAAATAGGTCAAAGAAAGCTGATTTTTTGCTGCGATGTCTTTGTTTTGTAAGCGATAAAGTGGTTGCAATATCACAGGGAACAGCAGAATATTTGCAAAACCGAGCTAAAATTCCTATTCGTAAGATACAGTTGATTAACAATGGAGTTGACTCACCTCATACAGTAAATATTCAAGAAAAAGAACAACTAAGAAAAGATTTGGGAATAAAAGCAACTGATTTTGTGATTGGAAGTGTCGGGCGATTATATGATGATCCTAAAAAGTTTACAGATATTATCAAAGCAATTGCCTTGTTGAAAGACTATTCTCAATTAAGATTACTGATTGTGGGTAGTGGTAAAGATGAAGAATTAATTCTTCAAACGGCAAAAAATTTAGGTATTTTAGATAAACTGATTATGGCAGGTTACCAGGCGGATACAGCGCCTTATTATAAATTAATGAACGTTTTTTGTATTGCTTCTCAACGAGAGGGATTTGGCTTGGTATCAGCAGAAGCAATGTTAAGCAAATTACCAGTCATTGCGACAAGCGTAGGTGGATTAAAATATGTGGTTCAAGATAATATAACCGGTTTTCTTGTTCCGCCTAATAATCCACAAATAATTGCTGAAAAATTAGAAATCCTGATTAACGACGCAGAATTAAGAAAATCGTTCGGAAATGCCGGATATGAACGTGCGAAACAGGAATATACTGCAGAAGCCTACATTGGCAAAGTAAACAAAATGTATCAGGAACTATATCAAAAAAAAGTTTTACATCAATAATGAAAAAATTCCTGTTCATTACTTGGGATGGACCGCAAGTCAACTATTTGGAAGGCTTATTTTATCCGATTTTTGATGTTATTCGTAAACAATTAGACATAGAATTTCACATCATCCAATTTACATGGGGTAATCATAAAAAAATTAATTATTTACAGGAATTATCCGAGCAATTAGGATTTAAATATACATCCGTTATTATAAATAGAAAACCACATCCTATTATAGGGGTTTATTATACCGCTTACAAAGGGTGTAAGTTAATTAATAAATATATTATTGAGAACAATATCGACATCATTATGCCCCGCAGCAATTTGCCTGCCATGATGATAAACAGGATAAAGAATATTAAAGCGAAAATCATATTTGATGCCGATGGACTGCCTTTAGAAGAACGAGTAGATTTTTCCGGTCTTAAAAAAAGCAGTTTACAATATAGGTTATTAAAAAGGCAGGAAACTTTAATGTTAAAAAAAGCAAATGCTGTATTAACGCGTTCTCAAAAAGCAATAGAAATTCATTTGAATAATATCGGAAAGGAATATTTATCAAAATTTTTTGTAGTAACAAATGGTCGTAATCCAGACTTTTTCCATCCCAATGATAGTATTCGTAAAGAGTATCGTAAAAAATTAGGAATTAATGAAAATGCTATTGTTTTTGTTTATTGTGGCTCATTAGGATCTCAATACGCCCCTGAAGAAATGATTGAAATTTTTGTCCGGTATAAATCAATTGATTCTTTTGCAAAATTTTTGATTTTAACCGGTTCTCCAGGTTACATTCAAGACATGATTCCTGAAAAAATTAGGAAAGACGTAATAGTCAGGTCTGCATCATTTGAAGAAGTACCTGATTATTTAAATATTGCAGACATTGCTTTTGCTATCAGAAAACCAACTTATAGCATGCAAGGAGTCGCACCCATCAAATTGGGAGAATATTTGTTAATGGGGCTGCCAACAATAGCATCAAAAGGGATAGGCGATACCGAAAATATTCTACAGAATAATGCCGCTTGTTTTCTATATGACCACAACGATAATCATAGAATGGAGAATGCAATAAAATGGTGCATAAAAGCTCAAAAATTTAATCCTGATAAAATTCGAGATTTTGGCATTGCAAATTTTTCATTACAAAAGAGTGCAGAAGACTATATAAAAGCCATTAACTACATTTAGTTAATTGAAAATCCTCTATTTTACCAAATATTCCCGAAAAGGAGCCAGCAGCCGTTTAAGAAGCTATCAATACATTCCCTATTTACAGGAAGATGGCATTGAAGTTTCCGTATCTCCGCTATTCGACGACTTATACTTAGAGAAATTATATAGCTGTCAATCGGTAAAACTTTCTATAGTAAAAGCATATATGAGAAGGGTTATATCGTTTTTCAAGGGGTTTGGATATGAGTGTATTGTTATAGAAAAAGAATTGTTTCCTTATCTGCCGGCATTGGGCGAATTTTTGTTGAAACTGTTTGGTATAAAATACATTGTTGATTATGATGATGCTATTTTTCATAATTATGATTTGAGTCCAAATCCTTTCATACGTTTTTTCTTGAAAAGGAAAATAAATAAAGTAATGAAGTGGAGCTGTTGTGTGATAGTTGGAAATGAATATCTTGGGAAAAAAGCAGAATTATCCGGAGCAAAAAGAATTGAATATATTCCAACTGTGATCGATTTAAATAGATATAAAGTAAAAGAAGAAAAAATGGATAACCAATCGGTTGTCGTAGGATGGATTGGAAGTCAATCTACATTGAAATACTTAAAAGACAAGCGGGATATACTTAATAAGTTAGTAGAAAAATACAATATAGAAGTACACATAGTAGGAGCTTCCGAAAATTTGAATTTATATAAAAATGAGAAACATATCGAATGGAGCGAAGAAACAGAGGTTGCTTCTATCCTGAACTTTGATATTGGAATTATGCCCTTGAACGACACTCCATGGGAACAGGGAAAGTGCGCTTATAAGTTGATTCAATATATGGGGTGCGGAATTCCAGTAGTGGCTTCGCCTGTTGGCGCAAATAAGGATGTCGTGGAAGATGGATGTTCCGGATTTTTACCTCATACCGACGAAGAGTGGTTTCAGTGTTTAGAAAACTATATTCTCAATCCTGATTTAAGAAAAACTCATGGAAGTTTAGGCAGGAAAATAGTAGCTGAAAAATATTGTTTAGATATAACAAGCCCTAAAATTCTTTCAATTTTCAATTAATAATGAACACTATATTTGTTATTGTCATCCTTATACTTGGATTACTTATTTCAAATCTATATAAAAATGAACTTTCAAGAGCAGATAAAAAAATATTGAATCTGCTATGGCTATTTCATATCTGCACAAGCGTTTTTTATTATTTTTATATTAGCAGTAAAGGAGGTGATGCTTTGGGTTATTGGCGAATTGCTAAGCAAATGACACATACCGATTTTGTGAATAGCCTTTTTAGCGGACAAGGCACCGAATTTATGGTTGCCCTTAACTATATTCCAGCCAATGTTATGGGAATGGGCTTTTTTGCCAATACGCTTTTCTATGGTTTGCTGGGCTTTATTGCTTTTGTCTTTTTGTACCGCATTTGCATTACTGCCATTCCTTATAATTCTATTTTTTTTAAATTCCCGC
>JGI24699J35502_11133725_pt1 | contig 14288 bp, 14 predicted proteins | sample TergutMp193P4_FD_35502 | JGI IMG/M metagenome (IMG submission 35502) | reverse complement strand
CGCCGTCGGTAACGCAGGGTCTGCCGTAGGAGGCGCCGTCGGTAACGCAGGGTCTGCCGTAGGAGGCGCCGTCGGTAACGCAGGGTCTGCCGTAGGAAACTTCACCGCAAACGCAGCAAGCAATATATCTCGCACGGTTAAGCGTGCTCTTGATAGGCTCGCAGAGCTTGGGTTTATTTATAACTTCAGCCCTGCATTAGTCTTGGAGCCTCCTAATCCGGGAGCATCAACGAGACCAGATTTTCGTAGCGTGCCAAGCGTTTTGGGTCATAATAATTCTCCGAACTGGCCCTCTTGGCTGCAGCCAGTGTCGACAGAGATGTGGCAACACATCCTAAACGGCCACTCTCAAGAGTCTACCGTTCCAGACTTCTTACAGACCAAATTTTCCGCTGAGAATGATAACATCGCTGATGTCATATACCGCACTGTAACAACCGGACATCGCACCAAAAACACCAAGTTACGGCGACATTACCGTAAAGTAATTAATGGCCAAGAAATCGTAGTTATAATGTGGCGCAGAGATTCCGGTAACGGATTCTACATCCGAACAGCATTCCCTCAAGGTGACTAGGTAAGAATATGAATCGCACAGAATGGTTACAGCGTAGCGAGACAATCGCACATCAGTTTGTTGAAGCATCAGGCATAATGGCTGTTACGCCTAATGACATTGAAATGTTTCAGGCTGCTGGTGAATGGCAAGAAGTCGCATCCGAAGCCCTAATATTCGCACTAGCATCAGAAACACCAATGCCAGCTACATTAATCAAGGCAGCAATAGAGCTATGGGGAAGCAATGGTATGGATGACTTATTTAACCAAGCATTATCACGACACTAAAAACCAGTTGATATGATGCCCACAGTTATCCGGTTTGGGGTTTTGAGTGGTAATGCTGTTGGGTGGTTAGTAGGCCACTAGTTAGTAGCATGATGGTGGCGTCGGCGCCGTCATCCAAAAACATCGGTAAAGCGTCACGCTCTTTACCGGTAAAGCGACTCAACACAAAGTCGGCAGTTTGTTGGCTGCCCGGCGGCCTGCCCACACCCATCCGCACTCGCAAGTAGTCTTTAGTGCCCAGCGCCTTAGTGATATCACGCAAACCGTTATGGCCGCCTTCGCCGCCGCCCAGCTTGAGCCTAACGCTGTCGAACGGCAAGTCAACATCGTCGTGTATGGCAACTACCTGCGCGGGCGGTACGGAAAAATACCGCGCGAGTGCCGAAACCGGCCCACCCGTCTGGTTCATGTAAGTGCCCGGAATGGCCAACACAATTCGCAAGGCGCCACCAGTTGCCGACGGCGCCCCTAGGCGAGCCTCGGCCACCACTGCATTGACGCCGCGCAGCTTTTTGAAGGGCACGCCAAATCGGGCAGCCAGCAATTCAACCACTAGCTGCCCGATATTGTGGCGTGTGGCGGCATATTGGGCGCCGGGATTCCCCAGCCCTACCACCAAATATCTGTCGGTCATTGAACTTTGGTGCGTTGAGGCGAGGTCGCGTGCGACCCCGCCCCGACACCAAACAAGTTGTGTTACTCGGCGGCCTCGTCAGCGGCAGCCTCGCCCTCAGCAGCCTCGCCACCTTCAGCACCCTCTTCACCCTCGGCAGGAGCTTCGGCCTCTTCCTTAGGTACGGTGATGAACACGACGGGAAGCTCGGGGTCGGATTCCAAGTGCGAGCCGGGGGGCAGCACCAAGTCCTTGGCGTGGATGACGTGACCTTCCTCAAGGCCGGTGATATCAACCTCAAGCTGCTGCGGCAGGTGCGTCGCCTCGGCTTGCAGGGAGACGTTCTGCATATCGAGCAGGTGAATGAGCGGCTCAGGCACTTCACCGATGATGACGATGGGCACCTCAACCGTGATTTTCTCGCCTGCGCGCACCTTGATTAGGTCAACGTGTTCGATGATTTGACGCACCGGGTCGCGTTGCACGTCCTTGGTAACGGCCAACTGCTTCTTGTCGTTGACGACGATGTTGAACAGCACGTTCGCTTGGCGCAGCGCCAACATCATGTCGTGGGCGGGCAGGGCGACGTGGGTGGGTTCCTCGCCCAATTGGTACATGACCGCGGGGATCAAGTTCTCCCGACGCAGACGGCGGGCGGCGCCCTTACCGAATTCGGTGCGCTCGACACCGATTAGCTTTACTTCAGCCATTTTAGAACTCTCGATTCTTGCAACTTATACTTTGTTGTGCGGCGATATTTCACCGATGCGTGGTTCGGATTTGCTCGGCAAATCTTGCGACGCGGGACTCGGCACAAGAGGCTTGCCGAACCAAGTTGCATATTAGGCATTGGAAGCCCCTGTCGATAACGGCTAACTGCTTATGTAGCCCTCGCCAGGTCATCGTCAATCTTACGGCATGTCAACATGCAACACCTTTTGACTGACCGCCAGCGTCGCCACCTTTGGCACGCCTAAGCACGAATCTCGGATAACCGCCACCAATGCTCCAGTATCGAAACACGATTTGTATCTATTGTCTTTCGATAATAACGGCCTTATGATTTGTCCATGACCGAGCACAGCCGCCAACTTCTTAGAACGCACCCCTTACCCAAGTACCACTTAGCCGCTTTGGGGGTTGGTCTAGCCATCATCGTGCTAAGCGCTTGCGCGATTATCGGTCACTCATCCCCGAGACAACCGGATCAAGGTTATCCCGAGGCATATGCTTTTACGGCTTGCCTAACCGAGCGCGGCGTGCAGGCAGCCCAAAGTGGTGGCCTAGTAGGCATCGCTGGTGCGATAACCGATTGGGGGTTTATTGAACTAAATACCGGGATTGACTACTACGTTCCAATGGGGCCTGATGAAGTCTTAGCACCTGCCAAGCGGGAAATCTGGCGCACGTGCCTAGCAGCGATACCAAACTTTCATCAAACGCCATAGACACGATCAAAGCAGCGCAATCCCCCTATTGCACGATGGCGGCGGCCAAGTCGCTATGCATCGTCGCGGCGGCAGCAGCAGGGGTGGCCAGCCCAAACAGCACGCTATCCGAGGATGCAATGGTGAAGTGGTTCAGATCCTCGCTGAGTTCCGGCAGCGGAGTCGAGGCCGCCGCATCATAAGCGATGCGCCCCATGAACTCGGCCACCATCGCATTGCGCTCATCCAGCGTCGGCTCCACCACGGCTAGCATATTGGGGTTGAACGGAACACCCCTGTCAATGCCCATGATTTCAGCGGCGTCAGCGTTGTTCACCATAAAGTTGATTAAACAAGCAGCAGCCTCCGGGCTTTGTGCTGTCGCGCTTTGCGCAAAGAACTGGCTCGGATTCAACCAAGTGCCCATGTGCGGGCTCGTGTGGTCGCCGGGGAAGCGCAGCAGCGCGAAGTTCGCATCGGGCGATCCCGCCGCCACCGCTGGCAACAGGTTCGACCATTGCGACCAGAACGCGACTTGGCCTTGCCCCATCAGGGTATCTTGCGCGCTGGCATTGCCATCCTCGGTTTGGATGGTGCCCGATGGCGCTGCGCCTGAGGCTACCATATCGGCTTGCAGAGCCAGCAGCCCCTCCATCGAATCCTGCGACCAGTTGAGTTGGCCGTCCGGGGTGAACATGCCGCCGTCGGTCTGGTTCGCCCACACGCGCGCCGGGCCTTGCGCGGACAGCCCCGCGTTGCCCCAGATTTGCGCGCCGCTGGCGTTAGTTATATTAGCCTCGGAAACCTGCTGGGAAATGTTGTGGAAATCCTCCCACGTCCAAGTCTGATCATCGGGCACCGGGACGCCGGCTGCTTCGAGAATATCCAGATTGGCGAACATGGCTTGGGCGTTACCGCCGGTCGGGATGGCATACACAGCCCCACCGGGGCCAACCGCCGCGCCTAGGGCATCGGCGCTGAAGTGCGACAAGTCCATCGTCGGCTGTTGCGTCAGGTCGGCCAACATGCCGCCCGCCACCAGCGAGGCGATCCAACCTTCGTTTGATGTGAACACGTCAGGGGTATTACCTGCGACGGCCTCCACTTGGAGCTGATCCCAATAACCGCCAAATCCGACAGGTTGGGGATTAACCTGAATGCCCGGATACAGTTCGCGGAAACGATCTAATGCCCGTAGTTGCATTTCTTGTCGGGCGTCGCCGCCCCACCAGCGGAACTCGACCGTGCCGGTGACATCCTCGCAGCGGCCTAGGCCGGATTCTGGAGCGGGCTGCGGCTCGGTGGCTCCGGGCAATACTGTAGGAACCGGAGGTGCTGACTCGGGCGTGAGGCCATTCCCACATGCAGCCATTAACATTATTGCCGACGTTGACAAAGCGCCGAGCTTAGTTGACATTCCTATTTTCGTGCGTGAAGTCTGCACTGGTAATCCTTTAGGATTCTTTATTCCCAACTTCGGGAAACGGCATTAGCCTTTGGTAGCGGCTAACGGTGGATTCGCCCCACAAAACCATGCGTTTGTTGATAAAGCGAACACTCCTTGCCGTAAATATATCTAGGTGGCTAGGTTTACTAGTAGCTGTTGGCGCCTTAGTGCGCATGATCTGGCACAGAGTATGGTATTCGTTTCTGGTTAGGATTGTGTGCCTGCCATTTCTCTTTTGGGCTAGGACATTCATAGTAAAGTGGGCTGTTATGGGAAATAGGTCGGTTGATTCCGGGGTGATACGGGCGGATGGGCGCGCGGTGGACGAGTTGCGGCCAGTGCGGATTACCCCCGGTTGGCTGCCCAATGCTGAAGGTTCCGCGATGATCGAATTCGGCAACACGCGGGTGTTGTGTGCGGCGTCTTTTACTGAGGGGGTGCCGCGCTGGAAAAAGGATAGCGGCAGCGGCTGGGTGACGGCGGAATACGCGATGCTGCCCCGCGCCACTCACACCCGCAGCGACCGAGAGTCGGTTAAAGGCAAAGTTGGTGGGCGGACGCACGAAATCTCGCGGTTGGTTGGGCGGGCCTTGCGGGCGATAATCGACGTTGAGGCGTTGGGCGAAAACACCATCGTGATTGACTGCGACGTGCTGCAGGCCGATGGGGGTACCCGCACGGCGGCCATCACCGGCGCGTATGTGGCTCTCGCCCAAGCCGTGCAGTGGGCGCGCGAAAACAAGTTGGTTTCACCTAAAGCTAAGGTGCTGACCGACTCGGTTGCTGCGGTTTCCGTTGGCATTATTGACGGTGTGCCGATGCTGGATTTGCCTTACACCGAGGATGTGCGCGCTGAGACCGATATGAACGTGGTAGTGACAGGATCGGGCAAGTTTGTTGAAGTACAGGGCACCGCTGAGGGCGAACCATTCGACCGCGACGAACTTAATGAGCTTCTTGATTTAGCACTAATCGGGACAAAACAACTCGCCGAACTGCAACACCAAGTTATCAGTAGTAATGCTGGTTGATTACTGCGGTGGAGTGGGGGGCCTCCGTAGCGAACATCAGCCGAAATGGCTACGAACCCGTGGTTAATCGACGACAAGTACGCAAAGGTTACCAAAACGATGACTCAATCCGTACCAGTTAAGGTCGGTGGTTTCGAGACCAGTCCTGATGGAATGCCTCAACCACCTAGGATGAATCCCAAGCTGGTTTTGGCGACACATAATCCGGGCAAGGTCAAGGAGTTACGAGAAATCCTACAGGCGCAACTAGGTCCGACTGCGCTCTCGGATGATGCGCTTGGTTCCTGTGCTGACTTTGGCTTGGAAGCTCCAGCCGAGGATGGCGCCACGTTTGCCGAAAACGCGCTGATAAAAGCGCGGGCGGTATGTCGGGCGACTGGCTTGCCTGCCGTCGCTGATGATTCCGGACTGTCCGTGGATATCATGGGCGGTGCTCCCGGCATCTTTTCCGCCCGCTGGTGTGGGCACCATGGCGACGATGCTGCCAACCTCAATCTGTTGCTGGGCCAGTTAGGGGAAAATACCGACCCAGCACAGCGTAAAGCGGCCTTTGTTTGCGCTGCGGCCTTGGTTTTGCCCGACGGCTCGGAGCAAGTCGAAGTTGCCGAAATGCGTGGCACGCTTATCACCGAACCGCGTGGAACGGGCGGCTTTGGTTATGACCCAATCTTTGTGCCGGACGATGCCATCGCTAACGGTCGCACGTCAGCGGAACTCAGCCCCAGCGAAAAGAACGCCATCAGCCATCGTGGCAAAGCCTTCCGTCAACTCGCCCCAACAATCCTCCGAACTTTAGGGGAATAGTAGTCGAAGGTTACTGCATACCGACCCACGGGTCGCCCGCCGTGCTGGCCATTATCCAAGTGTTGCCTGGGGCCAGCTCAATCACATTGCCGCTGCTGTCACGCAGATCCAGCGGGTAATTCCAGTACGGCTTTGACCAAGAGCCAATGATGTAGTGGCCACCGGTTGCCACGACGGCAGGCCCAGAGCCGGTCATAATGGTTTGCGGCACCCCAGCGCCGAGCATAATCTGCGGCATTTGCAGCGCTACCACATTGGTGGCAGAGTGCCGCGTCCCGTTCACTGCCACTGATGGGTTAGCGCCGTTGCTGCGCAAGAACGTTTCCGTGCCAGCATCCCACGCCCAGTTAGTGGTGTGGCTTGGTGAGAGCCGCACGCTCATACTGTTCATCGGCGCACCCTCAAGGACGGCGGTAGCGTGCGCCAAATCAGGGGCAAACGCATTCTGCTGGGGCGGCGGGACGGCGCGGTCTGCCGAAGCATTGTTCAAGAAAGTTTGCACGTTGCCATCCACGTTGTGCGGCGCCCGCCGGTTGCCCATCCGCCTAAAGCCAGCATTGCCGGCATCCATGATCAGAGTTTGGACACCGTGATCCCGCAACTGCGTGGTAAACAACGGTTGCGCCCCGGAATACGCTAACACGCCATCTAGCGGCGCCATCACCCCAATCATCGAACTGCGCGCCGACCGCACGGGTGCCACCGACTCCGGAATCACCGAATGATATAACGCTACAAACCGGGAAATGCCGCCTTCAACCACGATTTCCCAAACGTTATCGGCATACTCTAAGCCAATTTGCGGGCGGGCGGCGGCAGTATTTTCAATAACAACCCCGATAACTGGCCGCTCCGGTACCTCATCTACCTCCACCCCGGTGAGCGGGTAGATGATCGCCGGTTCTGGTTCTGGCTCCGGCTCAGGTTCTGGCTCCGGCTCCTCGTCAATCTCCGGCACCAACTCATCCTCAGTTTGCGGGGGCACCTCATCCTGTGGGGGCGCCTCAACTACACTACCTGCATCGGCACTGGGACCAGCCCCCGAGCATCCGCCACCTGTCAAGGCAAGGATGATGGCGAGGGCGGCGCCTAACTTTGGCATACCAAACCGGCCTTGAGCAGCGAGTTGTCTTTGAGTACCGAATCGTCTTGGAACTGCACCGCGCATACTTCTACCCTACCCTGCGCGACTTGCTCCGACAACAACGCCACGAGCCGCAAATGCGCTCATTGGGCATAGATTGCGGGTCAAGCCCGCAATGACGGCGAGGCTAGATAGCGGGTCGAACCCGCAATGACAGCGTAACCAAGTTGCGGGTCAAGCCCGCAATGACGGCGTAACCAGATTGCGGGTCAAGCCCGCAATGACGGCGTAACCAGATTGCGGGTCAAGCCCGCAATGACGGCGTAAAACGATTAGAGTTCAAATTGGCCGTCAAAGGTGGCCAAACTAATCGGGCCTGCGTATTCGGCGCTCGCCTCAACAAACTCATCCTCAGGGACATTCCATGACGGAATATGGGTTAGCACCAAATGCTTTACCCCAGCCTCGCGAGCGATTTGCCCAGCCTGCTTGCCAGTAAGATGCAAACCACGCGGAGCCTTATCATCCCGCCCTTGAATGAAGCTGGCTTCGCACAGGAATAAATCCGCATCGCGCGCCAAATCAACCACGGCTAAGCAGTAATCGGTATCACCTGAATATGCCACGGTAACTAGCTCACCATTTCGGGCGGCAGATGGGGCCGTTATCCGCATTCCAAAAGCCTCAACAGAATGGAAAACGCGGCGGGGCAAAATGGCAAGCGGGCCGATTTGCACCGGATCGCTATCTACCCAAACATGCGGGCTAAAGGCACCAGAACCATCGTTATTGTCAATGGTGCAACAGTAAACAGCTAAGTTCTCGCTGATATCGCTTGGCCCAAAAACGGGAATCTCCGGTGGTACTCCACTCCATTCATACCCGAATACGGGATGATATTTGAGATGCACATAAAGGCTGCAAATATCGGCAAAGTGGTCGGCGTGGAAATGCGACACCGCCACGGCATCGACGTCGTGAGCGGGCACATGGCGTTCCAGTAACCCAAAACCGCCTTGCCCTAAATCCATAATTAGTGACCAGTCGCGTAATTCGACATCAGCGGCAATAGTTCCCGCTGCAATTCCAGCCGCCACATCAGCAGCCGACACTTGCACTAAATAAGTGGAAGCGGGTGAGGTTGGCCCGGAAGCCGAGCCGGTTACCCCCAGAGTTCGGATAATCATCGTTATTCCTTTTCCACTACTTTTCTCAAACTACCTTTACCAGCAACCCTTGCCAGCAACCCTTACCAGCAACCTTTGTCGGCAACCTAACCATCCACCGCAGAAACTCCGACCACTTCCGGGCCTAAGAATCGGCGCGCCAATTTCTCGAAGTTTTCTGGATTGCCGGTTGATAAAAACTTATGTTCGGGTGGGCCAGCATTTTTATCGCGTTCTAAATCATTAGCGACTAATGCTCGATAAACGTCTTTGGCAGTTTCCTCTGCCGATGACACTAAACTAACATCGCGGCCCATCACATATTGAATGGCACCAGACAATAACGGGTAGTGCGTGCAGCCCAATACCAGCGTATCCACCCCGGCAGCTTTGACCGGTGCCAAATATTCTTGCGCGGCGGCCATAACCTCATCACCGCTGGTAATCCCCTGCTCCACTAAGGGCACAAACTCGGGGCAAGCCTGAGCGGTGATCTCCAAGCCAGGCGTCACCTCAAAGGCGTCCTCATAGGCTTTGGACTCAATGGTGGCTTTGGTACCGATCACGCCGATTTTGCCAGTCCGGGACGTCAAGACTGCCCGCCGCGCGGCTGGACGAATAACCTCAATGACCGGGATGCCACGCCGTACTTCATAGCGCTCGCGCGCGTCGGGCAAAGCAACCGAAGTGGCCGAGTTACAGGCGATCACCAGCATCTTGACGCCCTCATCCACCAGCCGATCCATCACGGCCAGCGCCATTGCGCGCACCGCCCCCAGCGGCTTAGGCCCATAAGGCGCGTTGGCCTCATCACCTATGTAGATGATCTCCTCATTAGGCAGTTGATCCAAAATCGCGCGGGCAACCGTCAGGCCGCCCACACCTGAATCAAAGACGCCTATTGGAGCATTGTTCACCCGCCCCATCGTACGCGATTTTGGGGACTCAGCGCTACTAAAAGGGAAAACACCGTGCTGTGAGCCTGCTCGCACCGCCAAAAGCTCATAATTCCGCCACCATCAGCGCGAGCAAAGATTCCAAAGTCGCCCCGGCTACTAAGTACAAGCTCACCAAAAACTGGTAATCCGTAGCGACAGGCATTTTCCGATGCCGCGCGGCTTGCTTGGCCCAGCTTAATGCTTCGCTTTCTAAGCGGTCGGTGTCGTGCTCATCTTTGATGTCAAGTTGCACCGCCAGAGTTAGCCGCAGGTCGGTGAGTGCCGCCGCCACCTGTGGCGCATCCTCGCGAGGAATGACGATGCGCCCGTCCTGCTTTAGCCCCTGCCGCACTAGCGCCGCGAATTGGTCGAGTGCGTCGGCTTTGGTGGTCGCGATGTCGGCGCCCGCGAGTTGCTGGAAATCGGCTGCGAGCGCTGGATCCAACTTACTAGCGGCGGGCAATAGCCGATCGAGTACCGGATTGGGATAGGGTTCCGGGTTGCGCGCTGTCGGGTGTGCCGGTTGCTCTGCCCCTTCGGAAAATGGATTATCGAACGGCCTGCCATACCCGGAGCGCTCGCTCCAGCGCCGAGTTTCCGGGTCAGCGGTTTCCGACCGCTTCCCAAATCCACCGCTGATGCTGCGGCGGGTGCTGTATTTCTGCATATCGACGGCGAAATCGAGGGCAGCCAACACGGCGAGTTCGTCATCGTCTAATGCCTTAGTTTTTTCGCTGTCTGGGATGTCCGATGCTGGGCCTTGACTGGTAGCCATTTGACCCGACGCTTGACCGCTCTTTGACCTTGGCGGGGATGCCGCCCCCGATTGCGCAGTGGTCGCAACAACCGTGCCCGATGAGGTGGCCGCCCGCGGGATTGTGGGACGGGCGGTATTGGCGCCCCGTAATAACTCGGCCACCTCCCCTGCTAGGGACGCGAAGGCCTCAATCTCCGGCAGTTCCCATTTGGCCGCGTAACCGCCGGGCGTCAGGCGAAAAGGTGTCATAGCTATGCTTCCTGCCCAAGCGTGGCCCACAGCCCGGCCTTATGCATGGCTTGGATGTGCACTTCCATCTGCTCGCGCGTGCCCGATGCCACCGCCGCGCTGCCCTCTGAGTGGACTTGCCACATCAGTTGTTCTGCTTTGGCTTTTGGGTAGCCAAAGTGGCTCATAAATACGTATGTGACATAGTCCATCAGGTTGACCGGATCATTCCAGACACGCACCGTCCACGGCATATCAAGGCGCACTTCCTCAAGTACCTCTGGGCGCTCCAAGGTTGCTGGCGCGGCATGGTTAAAAGTCATCGCCCTCAGCTTACTATCTCGGCGCCGCATCCCGGTCTGGCGCCGCCCCATGTCGCCGTGATTACCTGACGCGATGGGCTGGGAGTCCGAACAGTGCGGAAATGCTGAACGCGCGAATCTCTATTATTGTTAAGATATGGACTTTTATGCCGGTGACGGAAAGGCTCTACCCGCCGTCAAGCCGCCATCGGCGCGCAAAAATACGGCTTTGCTTACTGATAAATATGAGTTGACGATGTTGCAGGCCGCCCTTGCGGATGGCACCGCGCAGCGGCATTGCGTTTTTGAGTGTTTTACTAGACGATTAGCGCCCGGGCGGCGCTATGGCGTAGTAGCTGGCACGGGTAGATTGTTGGAGTCGTTAGCGTACTTTAAATTTAATGATACCGATCTTGCTTTTCTGGCGGCGCATAATGTGGTGGACGCTCGGACGATAGACTATTTAGCCAACTATAAGTTTACCGGCGATATCTGGGGTTATGCCGAAGGGGAACTCTATTTCCCTAATTCGCCTATTCTACAGGTTGAAGGCTCATTTGCCGAGGCGTGCATCCTTGAAACTCTGATCTTGTCGATTCTGAATTACGATTCGGCGGTAGCTTCGGCGGCATCGCGGATGACGGCAGCTGCTGGGGTTCGTCCTTGTTTGGAGATGGGGGCACGACGGGCACACGAGCAAGCGGCAGTTGCGGCGGCACGGGCAGCTGTCATCGCTGGATTCGTGGGCACCAGCAACCTTGAGGCCGGGTTGCGTTACGGGGTGCCAACCGTGGGCACGGCCGCACACTCATTTACGTTATTGCACGATGATGAGGTGAGCGCTTTTCGCGCGCAAGTGGCGGCTTTGGGGGTGGACACTACGTTATTGGTGGACACTTACGATGTTTATCAAGGCGTGGCCAATGCGATAACAGCCGCTGGTACCCAATTGGGAGCCGTCCGGCTAGATTCTGGGGATTTAGGGGCATTAGCTTTCCAAACCCGGTCGCAACTTGATGGATTAGGAGCGTTCGATACCAAAATCGTGGTGACTTCTGATTTGAACGAATATGCGATAACTGAGTTGTCTGAGGCGCCGATTGACACTTATGGCGTTGGCACTTCGGTGGTTACCGGGTCTGGTGCGGTTACCTCGGAAATGGTTTATAAGTTAGTGGCGCGGATAAACTCGCGGGGTGAGTTAGAAGGGGTGGCGAAAACGTCTGCCCATAAAGGCTCGTCTGCTGGTCGTAAAAATGCTGGACGGCTTTTGAATGACGCTGGCTTAGCCATGGCTGAGTTAATCGTTTGTGGTGAGAACGATGCCGTTGCGCATTGGCGGCCTAGCGATGACCATATCCGGCCTTTGATGGTGCCGCTGGTTACCGCAGGGGCGATTAACTCGCGGTTTATTGGGCCTTATGGCGTGCATAACGCTATTGAGCGCCATGCCGCTTCCCGCGCCGAACTGGCGCCATCGGGCCGCGAGGTGAGTCCCGGCGAGTCCGCGATTCCGACGGAGTACCTGAACTTGTAGCGCTTGTTTTAGTGGTTTCGAGACCGCGCTGCGCCCGCCTCAACCACCGTGAGTCGCGCACTTGTTTTATTGGTTTCGAGACCGGGCTTCGCCCGCCTCAACCACCGAGAGACGCGGGCTTGTTTTGGTGGTTTCGAGACCGGGCTTCGCCCGCCTCAACCATCGGGAGACGGCAGTGGCCCCGATGCTGTTAGCACCGGGGCCACTAATCGTTATTGCATTAGGCGCGTTCGTCCGCGTCCTCAATATCTGCAACCACACTGGCGTCGTTACCGAATACGATGATGTCGCCGTCCTCATCAACCGCATCGTCGGTGATAACTAAAGCGTCGCCCTCGCCACGGCCATAGCTAATCGCCTCGGCGGTGCGCGTCGAATCGCCACCACGGTATACGTCCACCGGCTCATCAACAATCAACACTGGATCGGCAACGTCCACGGCGGTATAGGCAGGTTCCGTTACGGTATTGGCATGGTACGCCGGGCCATAAACGGTGTGCACGTCGCCACCATCGGCATCGGCATATTCCGCAAGCTCATGGCCGTGCCCCGGATGGAAAGCACGATAGAACAAACCAGCCAGCGCAGCACCCAGCAACGGAGCCAGTGCGAACAGCCACAGTTGGCGCCACAACTCAATGTCGCCAGCTAGAGCCACGGATGCGAACGCACGGGCGGGGTTCAAACCACCGCGAGTGATCGGCCACAGCATCAGGTACAGCACGCCAAAAGTGAGGCCAACAATCAGCGGCGCATTGCCCGAACGGCGGTTGCGGCGGCTGGTAGCGCCCAGCACAACGGCCACCAACACAGCGGTAAAGATGACCTCCATCAAGAACACCACACCCAACCCGAACATGGTTTGCGGAGCCGCACCAGCTTGCGCCGTCATCTCGCCCAGCGGGCCGCGCACGCCGAAGCCGGGGGCACCACTACCAAGCAGGCCGCCACGCGTGGTTTGCAGCAGGTTAGCGAAGGTCTCCGGGATGATGGCCCACACCACGAAAGCAGCCGCGAGCGCGCCAAAAAGCTGGCCAATGATGTACGGCAAAACGTTGCGCCATGCGGTGCGGCCTGCGACAGCCTTAGCAATGGTTACCGCCGGGTTAAAGTCGCCACCGCCGGAAACGTGGCCCACAGCAGCCATCGCCGCCATCAGCATCACACCAGCAATGATGGGGTAGATCAGCCAGTTTAGGCTGGTCTGGCCGTACATCGGGGCAAAGACGAAAGAAATCAGGATGCCGACGGTCAGCATGAAGGTGCCGAGCGCCTCGGCTAATACGCGCGACATCTCGGAATAGTGGTGGCCGCCGTGCCCATGGCCGTGGCCGCCGTGGCCGTGATGGCGCCTCCCGCCTGCTGGCCCATAAGCCACGTCGTCAACTTCTACGACGTCTATCGCGTCGTTCGCATAAGTCATTATTTATCAACCTTTTTGGTAGAAATTATAGTTCCGTATGGCACGCTACCCCAAAATGAACTATTCATTCTGACCATGACACACTTTGTACTTTTTGCCTGAGCCGCAGGGGCACGGCGCGTTGCGTGGGGTACCGGGGTAGCTCTCGCCATCCTTATGCGCGGCCTTGGCCTCACCGTGTAACGCTGAGCTGCGGCTACCGGATTTCGTTCCAGCGTCGCCGGGGCCGGAATATGTCAAAGGCACCTGCCGGGGGCGGTCATCTAACCCCTTAGCCTTTAACGATGGGCGCATTTTCGGGCTGGGTTCGGTGGCCGCTGGGGCAGGTACCGGGTTGTCGTCTGCGCGGCTCGGGGCTACACCTTCGTTAATGTAGGAAATCTGGCCGCTATCTTGCGCCTCCGCGCCCGCCAAGGCATCGGCTGAGACGTCGGAAGTGAGCGGGCCGGATTCGGCGCCAAGTTGCGCCTCGGTCTCGACATCGCCCTGCTCATCTGGCCCAGTGGCAACCACACCGGCTGCGAGCAGGCCATTGGATGCGGCATCTGACGCTGCAGCCGGAGCCGACCCAGCAGATGGAGCGGACGCGGTCGCAGGAGCCGATCCAGTCATAGTTGCCGGGGCAGCAGGCTGTCCCCCACCATAAGCGGCGGCCTGCACAGCCTTAGCGGCCTGAGCCGCCCGT
>JGI24699J35502_11133726_pt1 | contig 14323 bp, 9 predicted proteins | sample TergutMp193P4_FD_35502 | JGI IMG/M metagenome (IMG submission 35502) | reverse complement strand
ACGATTCTGGGCGGGCCTTGCGGGGGCATGGGATCGGTGGATTCCTGGAACGCGTACCACTGGGGATCGACCCACACCTCTGCCACCCAGGGGATGTGCTGCTTGGGGGGTACGGGGGTACTGGGCGGAGCGGCCTCAGCATCCGGTACGGAGACGTTCGCTCCATCCGTACTCGAGGCTGGGGACTGTTGCGAAGGAGTGCTGTCAGGTTTTTTGCCCTGGTCAGGTGCGTCAGAAGGGTGAGGCACGTCAGAAGGTACGGAGTCTTTGGTCGGGGGGAGTCCCAATTCGGTACGCAGGTCCTGTTGGGGAAGGGCTCCGGTGGTGTAATCGTACCCGCAGGATTCGCAGAACAGGGAGTGGTTGAGGCGCGGAGCTCCGCAGTTGGGGCATGTCTCGGGTTGGGGCGCCGGTGGGGGGGCGTCGGGGACGACAGGCATCCCGCAGATGTCGCAGAAATCCTCGGTCGTGGTCTCATGACCGTTCACACAATGAGCCATGGTTTACCCCCTGATCCGTGTCGTCCGGGTCGAGGCTGTGTCGAGGGCCATTTCGTCCGCCTTTTCGATGTTCTTCTTCAATCTGACTGTGCCGGTGGCCGCGTCGGCGATGTCCACGACTCTGCCCAGTCGGGTGGTTGCTTCCGCGTTGCCGGTCTCGGCTGCCAACTGTACCGCACGGCCCAGCTTCTGGGTGGCGGTACGGTCGTCGCCCTGGGCGCGGGCCGCCAAGCCCTCCTGGATCGCAGAGGCGAGTTCGGTTTGTCCGGTGTAGTGGGCCACCTCGGGGCTGATCCTGGCTGTGAGCGAATCATCGGCGGACCATTTTGCCTTGACAAGCCCCTGTGTGAGGATCGCGGCACCGGCCGCCAACTGGACTCGGGCCGCCAGTTGTTCGGTACCGACCGCCTTCGCGGGCAGGCGTACACAAATGTGGTAGTCGCGGGACTCGTCACCCCAGGCGCCGGTCGGGAAGGTGGAGGTGAGGGCGTCGACGGGGGTACCGCGGTGAGTGAGGTCCTCGACGGTGGGGGAGACCTGGCGCACGAAAATGATCTGCGCCCCCTGAGGAATCCACACGCGAAGCTGAGCGTCGGGAACCCCCCGGGACATGGACCGGGTGATCAGTTCTTGGAAGATGCGCGGCAGGTCGCGGGCCGAGGGGATGACGTCCACCGTGCCCAACAGAGCTTGGGAGATTTTGCGAATTTCGGAGACCTGCCACTCCACGCCGATTCCACGGCAATCCGCCTGGAATTCACCCAGGCATTGGCGGATGGAGGAGTCGAGTTGAGCGACCGACTCGTTGTGGTTCTCCCCGTCGGTGAGCAGAATGGCGTGCTTGCCGACAAGGGAGGGGATGGAGCGGAACAAGGACCGGGCCAACAACAGCCACGAGCCCATGGCGGTACCCCCGTCGGCGCGGAAGGAGGCGATGGCCCGTTTGGCGCCAGCCCGGGCTTCGGAGTTCATCCGGATCATGCCGGGTCCCGAGGTGACTCTGGGATACGCGAGGTATGCGCGGTGGTTGCCGGCGATGATGGCGAAGTACGTGCCGTCGAGGATGGTGTCGACTGCGACCATGGCGGCGTCTTTCGCGGCCTGCATGTTGACCAGGCCCATGGATGCCGAGGTGTCCACGATCACGATCTCGCCGACGTCTCCCACTCCGGTCTGTCCGGCTGCCCCGGCGTCCGAACAGTCGATACGAACAATAGCATTGACATCTGTGCTACCGTCTGCCAGGTACTCATTCTGGTAGACCATCGATGTGAAAACAGCCATGAGACAAGTCTAGACTTCTTCGCCGGGCTCGGGAGTTCCCTGCTCATCCCCGTTGTCGGCCGGTACCGACGCAGCGACGGGATTGAGGGGAACAAGCCGGGCGCAGGCGACAGTGATGTTGTCATGGCCTCCCTGCTCGTTCGCCCATGCTGTCAGGCGGGAGGCGAGTCCCAAAGCAGTCGGGTCCTCGGCAATGAACCCTTCCGCCAGGTCGCGTACAGCTGTTGCTTCCGACACGTAATTCCACAAGCCGTCCGAACAGGCGATGAGCCACCCCGGAGTGTCCAATGCCTGTACAGCCAGATAGGGAGTGAGGTCCTGGGCGTCGCGCCCGAGCCACTTGGTGATTGTGTGGGCGAAGATGGAGGATTCCGCCTCAGCCCGGCCTGTACCCGAATCGATGCCATCTTGGGCGAGGGAATGATCCTTGGTCAACTGGCAGGGGTCGGCATCGTCGGGAAGCCAATAGATGCGCGAGTCGCCCAGATTCGCGCAGTAGATCGCCTGGCCGTCCGTCACGGCGATGGCGATGGTCGTGGCAGCCGAATTGGTGGAAGCGGGATCGGTCGAGTCGATCACCGCGTCGTTGGCTTGCTGCACGGCTTGGGTGAGAAGAGCCTGGATGGCCGCTTGACGCGACGAGGGCGTTCCCGTCCCTTGGGGGTCGTTCAGCCACAGCAGGTCGCACACCGTGGCCGCGGCCGCCATGGAGGCCACGTCAGAATCATCCGAAGTGGTGACCCCGTCACACACCACGATCACCGACCGTACTCCTTCGGCGCGCAGGGCCAGAGCGTCCTCGTTGCGCCCATGGCTGAGCCCGATGTCACAGATCCCGGCCAGCCAATCCGTCGGAGCCAACTCGTAATGCTCGCGCAGGCTGCGTGCTTTCTGCCCGCACTGCAGGCAGTACCCGTCGATGCCGAGTTCGCCTCCGCAGGCCACGCAACTGGTGGGGTACGGTGCGGGCTGTTCTTGAGGCCGTACAGGTTCTGTCACCTCGGAGGCGGAGTCGTTCCACTCCACACCCGGTGCTCCGCGATTGAAGAATGTCATATCACTGTCCACTTTCTCAGACTGTTCGCCTGATCGATGAGCGCCACACGTTTTTGGGGGTCGAGCTCCAACCCGGCCTGCTGGCGCAGGATGGACTCGATCGTGCATTTAAGATCGGTTTTCGTCACGGGCACATCGCCGATCTTCGGTACGGTACGGTTGCGGGCCGCTTTACTAGAGGCGGCGGTAGCCAGGGGCAGAGCCTTGCGGAAGATGTCAAGCTCCAGGCGAAGCCGGTCCTCTGTGGAGGTCGACGCCTGATGGATGGCATCGTATGCCCTTGTCAGATCGGGAAGTCCTGTGCCTGACGAGGTGAGGTACGTCGCCGCTAGGATCCGCGACTGGGACCAGCCGCCCGATGTGACCGGTACGAGGTCCAACGCTTCCAGGACAGCTCCCAGGTCGACGATGTTCCCTGCGGAGTCCCTCCTTTTCGCCCGTACCCGGGCAAGGCCGAATCCCGCTCCGGCCGCATAGGCGCCGTCGGTCATGACGCACACCTTGTACAGTTCTTCGGCGAGGTCCAGGATCCCACCCATCTCACAGGCGACAGCCAGGGCGAACTTGGGCGCCAATTCTCCCGGCACTTGTCCGTACACGGCGTTGAAGCAGGACTGGGCTTGAGCCCAGTTTCCGGTGTTCAGACCTGCCAGCCCTTCGATCCAGGCCGCCCGCCACTCCCACGGGTCGCGGGCCAGGATGTCATTGATCGTCGCGGTGATCGTATCCGTGGCGCCCAGTTCGATGGCGGCCATGCACAGGGCCAACTGGACTTCGAGGGTCTTCGTCGGGGAGTTGAGGAGGGCTTGGTAGCGCTGTTGGGTGGTCATGGCAGGATCCATGGACGCGAGCATCACCAGGGCGGGGTCCGCGGGGTCGTGCTTGAGGCGGGGAAGGTGTTTCCACGTGAAGGCGTCCCCGACGACGGTGGGCGGGTCGAACAAGTCGGAAGGGGCCGAGGTGGTCGCGGCGGTGTTGTGAGCCACGGAGACCACTTCGCGCAGGACTCCAGTCATCTGGCGGCGCAGCTCCTCGACCGAGGAGAAACGGTCCGCGGGATCGGCGGCGCAGGCTTTGGCGATGAGCCGGTACGTGGAGTCGTACTTCATGAAGACGGGGATCTGGTCCAACGGGGGCAAGGTGGTGGCGTAGGTCGTCTGGTACCCCTTCACCTCGGCGCAGCAGATCAGCAGGGTACGCCCGATGGTGAAGATGTCCGAGGCGACAGAGCAGCCCTGTGTGGCGACTTCGGGGGCTTGGAAGCCGACGGTACCGAAGATGACGGACTCGTCGTCATCGATGCGGCGCACCCCACCCATGTCGATCAGTTTGACCGAATCCTCGACGTGCATGAGGTTGTCGGGTTTGAAGTCGCAATACAACAGTCCGCGGGTGTGGAGGTAACTGAACGCGGGCAGGATCTCCAGGATGTACGCCAAGGCCTGGTCGACGGGGAAGGGGTTGTATGTGCCCCCATTGGAAGCCATGCGGTCTTTGAGGATCTGCTTCAGCGACCGGCCTCCCACGAACTCCATGACGATGTACGCGCCCCCTTCGTGTGTGACGAAGTTGTAGATCTCAACGATCAGAGGGTGTTGGATTTGGGCGAGGAAACGCTGCTCGGTCATGGCGGCCTGCATGGAAGCCTCATCCCCGGCGTTGAGAAGGCCTTTCAGTACGACCCAGCGGTTGGAGACGTTGCGGTCCTGGGCGAGGTAGATCCACCCCATCCCCCCATGGGCCAGGCATCCGCGCACCTCGTACTGGCCTGCGACGACATCGCCGGGGGAAAGTTTGGGTGTGAAGGAATACGGTTTGCGGCAGCTCGGGCAGTACCCTTCGACTCGTCCGGGGGAATCCTTGGAGGAGCGCCCGACTTCGGCTCCGCAGTGGGGGCAGAAGCGGCGGTCTTCCGGTACTTCCGGGTTTTTGAGGATGGCCGACTGAGGATCGACGAGCGGTTCCGGCGGTATTGTCGTGAGTCCCGCCCCAAGATGACCCTCCATGTTTCCCGGTCCCATGGGACGGACCCTGGTGGCCCCGGTGCCAACCCGGGCCGAGCCGAGGTCGATGGTGCCGATCATGCTGGATGTCGTAGCCGATGTGGGCTGGGGGGCGGTGCTGCCCGCCGGAGCTCCGCATGTGTCGCAGTACCCGTCCACGATGTGGCCGGGGCAGCCGGGCATCTGGCAGGGTCCGGTCGCGCGAAGTGTGGGGACTGCGCCGGGTACCCCCGACTGGCTGGCTGGACGCGGGGCCGGTTGGGGTGCGGGGGTTGGACTGGGTACCGCTGTTTGCTGTCCCGGCCGCCGGGAAGGAGTTTTGCGCAGAGAGGCGGGGCGGGGAACAGGTGTTTGCCGTGGCGCGGGAGCAGGGCGGGGAGCAGGTCGGGGTGCGTTGGCCCGGGCGGCGAAGGACGCGGGAGCCGACACAGGTTGGGAAGCGGGCATCCCGCACACATTGCAGTACCCGTCTTCGATCATTCCCGTACAACCGGGTTGGGTGCACCTCACGATGGCCTCCTGGATGCCGCCAAGGCTTTCTGATTGGCGTCCTGGACGAGGTCGAGAGCCCGGCTCACCTGGTCCAATTTAGCGAGGTACACGTCCAGTTCGTCGGCTGTTGCGGGGATCTCGCCCAAGGATTCCACGTGGGGGACGGCGTACTTCGGGGCCGGATAGACGCTGGCACGGGTCGTGTCCACCAAGTCTTGGATCGACTTTTCACGAGATATCAGCGCGGTACGCCGGGAGCGGGCTTGGTTGGTTTTCCCGGCGAGCATGGCTCGTTCCGAATGGCCCACGATGAGGTCGCGTTCCATCCGTGCGGCCCGTACTTCCAGAGGACCCAGGATCCCACCGATGTCGCCTCCGCGTTCCGACTTGTCGATGAGGTTTTGTACGTCGGCGGCCAGGTCCGTGATGTCGGCGTCGGAGACGGATCGGACATCTGGAGAGTCCAGTGCGGCTTGTTCACGGATCCTTTCGAGTTGGGCGAGCAGGGAGGCGATCCGGGCCGAGGCTTCGGTGGGTACGGGGGCCAGTTGGTACTTCGTCGAGAGTTGGGAGATGAGGGCTTCCAGCATCCGGCAGGCCTCCGGCAGACAGATGGAAAGCCCGCCTCCGCTGCTCAGCGTGGTACCGGGGGTCAGCATGTCGTTGAGGTTCGCCCAGATCATCACGGCGAGCTTCTTCAGGTCCTGATCGGTGACACGCCCGGAATCCCACGTCTTTTCAAGATCGGTGTACCGGTCCTTGATGGCCTGCCACACGGTCAGCGTCATGGCGATGTCTTGGACGCCCTGGACCTCACGGGCCGCCTGCAACTTCTGGTCGAGGCGGTCGAGGTCGCGCCGACTGTCGTCTATCCAGGTACCGAGCCCATCGAGGTAGGCCAGCATCTGGCCTGCGGTGGGGGGTTTCTGCGGGGAGCCTTCCGGCCAGGGAACACTCATGAGTACTCCTTGGTACGGGCGTGGATCCCGGCCAGGGTGGCGATGATGGCGATCACGCAGCAGGTCGCCACCGTGATGACGTACCCGAGGGCGGGTACGACCAGGCTCGCCGAATCCGGGCGTTCTGAGTCGATCGCGGCACTGATGGCGGAGGCCTCCGTCTGCCAGGGGTCCAGATCTGTGACCAGCGCGCTCCTCGCATCCGTGTCGGCGGTGGAGGCAATGGTGGACTGCGTGGAGACCAGGGCCGCCAGAGGAGAGGTGATGGGGGTGGGCGGAGGAAGGTTCACGAGATTGTCTTGGACCGATGTCAGCAGGCTCGTGGCCAGATCGGTGTGGGACGTCCACGAGCCAGGGTCCAGGACAGACACAGCGTCATTGCTCAACACGTCCCAGGTGTCGGATTCCGCCTGGCTGAGCGTGGCGATACGGGAGTCGGTGTCAGAGATCTGCCCGGAGTGGTTGGCATAGATCCCCACGGCCACGATGGCGGCGACGATGGCCAGCAACCCGATGGATAGCCCGATGTTGATGACCCGATGACTGCGCCGGGCTGTGACGATCAGGACGACGACAAAGCCCAGTCCGCCCAGGGAACTCGCCAGAATGGACAGTACGATGAAGGGGGTGGAGGAGGATTCCTGGCTGGCCGTGCTGTCGAGTTCTGCGTTGATGGTGTTCATCATCGCTGTGTAATCCGATGTGATCCCCGAAATGGCGGCGGCTGTCATTCCCAGCCCCGTAGCGTCGTGGTGGGCCACGGCCAGGTCCTCCTGCCAAGTCCTCAACGCGTTCGCCACATCGCCGAGATCTGTGGGATGAGTAGCGCTGGCTGCTGAGCCCAGCAGGAGGAGGTCGACTTGTGTACGGGATTTGCCGTACAAATTCCACAAGTTGGCTCCTCCGGTACCTTGTGGGTCGATGAGGGAGGTGAGGGCAGTGGCTTGGGCTTGCGAGACTTCGGAGCGCAGGTCACGCAAGTCTTGCGCGTGGACCAAAGCTCCCGCCGAGGCTTCCTGGTGGGATTGGGAGGCGAGGACGGAAATCAGGCACAAGACGGTCGAGACCAGGGTCCAGACGACTAAGCCCACTCTCATCACCTGGAAGAGCCGGGGGCCGGGCATGTGCGGGGCGGACGGGAGCGATGCCGCTTTCTTCACGGGCAATGCCGCCCGAGTCGGCTGAGCGGCCGCGGCGGGTTTGCTGGCAGTGGCGGTTGCGGGCATCAGGACCCCTGATCATCAGGCTGGGCGGGACTATCGGTGTCATGTGTGTCGCCAGGGACGTCAGTGTCAGCAGTACGGCTGTTGTCGTCAGTCGCCTGGCCGGGTGAGGAAGGACGGGGTTCGGGATCCGGGGCGATGTCTTGGGGGAGGATCTCTTTGAGTTGTTCCAAGCTGGGTTCGGCGACGTCTTTCAGTCTCCACGCCATTTTGCCAATCGCCGCCTCGAAAACATTGCGGGCAAAACGTCCATTGCCGAAGTTCTCGTCGCGGATCTGAAGGGCGAGGACGGCGCGGAAAGCCCGTACCGACTCTTCGGGCACGTCGAAGTCGGCCGCTTTCGCCATGGAACAGAAGATCTCCACCAATTCGTCGTCGGTGTAGTCGGGGAAAATGATGGTGGTACGGAAGCGGGACTCGAGGCCGGGATTCTCGGCGATGAACTCGGCCATGGGTTGGGGGTACCCTGCGACGATCACCACCAGGTCGCCCCGGCGGTCCTCCATCTCTTTGACGAGGGTGTTGATGGATTCCTGGCCGTACTGGTCTCCCGCGAGCGCGTACGCCTCATCGATGAACAGGACTCCTCCGGCGGCTTTCTCGACGACTTCCGCTGTCTTGATGGCCGTTTGTCCGAGGTAGCCGGCGACCAGTTCTGACCGGTCAACCTCCGTCAGGTGCCCTTTGGAGAGCAGGCCGAGAGCGCGGTAGATCCCGCCCACCAGGCGTGCGACTGTCGTCTTGCCGGTACCGGGGTTGCCGACGAAAACCAGGTGGCGGGTCACCGTGGGGTCCTTGAGTCCGGCCTTCTGCCTCAGCCCCTGGATCCGTAGAATCGCGGACTGGCGGTGAATCTCCTCCTTGACCAAGTCGAGACCGATGAGTCCATCCAATTCGGCGAGGAGTTCATCGAGGGATTTGGGTTCCTCTTCCGGTGTGGTTTCGGGCTTGGCCTCGCCTTCAGTCGCGGTTTGGGCGGGTACTGCGTTCGCGGAGTCCGGGGTTCCAGTTGTTCCTGCCGGGGTTCCAGCAGTACCTGGTTGAGGGGACGGTGTACTGGGGATGTGTTCTGTGCTGGCACCGGGTTGCGTACTGGCCAATCCAAAAGCACCGGGGGCATGGGGGTCCACGCCCGTCAGGTCGAAAGGATCGAAGCCGAGGTTGGAGATGGCCTGCCCTTGCTGGGCACTCACGGCGCGCAGTTTCGCCAGTACTTCACCTAGCAACTGGGGTGCTTTCTTGGTGAATTCGGACATGTCCATGGTCGGATCGTCTGCCATGCTCACCCCAGATCCAGCGGGGAAGCCGGTTCGGTCCCGGGAGCCGGCTTGGGGGCAGCGACTGGTTTGAGGTTCATTCTTCCGGGAGCGAACTTTTCAGCCAGGAACCGACCGTGGACGACCAGTGCTTCCGCGTCCTTGGCGAGGACGGCATCGTAAATCTTGTCCACCGTCTCCGCGAGGAGGTCCAGTTGGTCGATGAGGACCAGGAGGGAGGAGCGTCCGGCGTCCACCGGACGGGTGTCCGCCCAGTCGCGCGGCAGCCGTACATAACTGCCCACCGTCTGCGGAAGATAGCTTGTGGCCGTGGCAATGAGGGAGTACTGATCGGCAGAGGTGAGTCCGGCATTGCTCATTCGGGGCAGGGTCTCCCTCAGCCGGGAGGTGATCCGTTCCACCCTGGCCAGTACAGCGGTGGAGACAGCTGCCGAGACAACGCGGGCGTCCATGATGTCCAATGCCGAGGCGATCTCCTGCGGAGTCGGAGGAGCCGGGGTTTCGGGGACTTGAGGCTCCTGATCGTCTTTGAACCAATCCAACAAACCCATGTGTTCGTCACACCCTGGGTTCGACGCTCAACTCGTTGTTGAGGTTCTGCGTGGGTTGGTTCTGTACACGGTCGAGGTAACTCCTCGACTTGGCCACTTCCTGCTCGAGGACGGAAATCGTTTGGGACATGTTCGTCAGCGCCTTGGCCTTGAAGGCGTCGATGGAATCCATGGTCTCATAGATGTTCTTGAACGCTTCCTGCAATTGGGCGATGCCGATGGTGGAACTGGCGGCCTGCTCCTGGATGGAGGCTGAGTTTTCTTTGAGCATCTCGGAGGTACGCTGGATCAGCCCGGACGTGGTCGTGTTGAGCGCAGTGATCTGCTCGAGGACGAGTTTCTGATTGCCGAGGGCCGAGGCGACGATCACGGCGGTACGAAGGGCGGCCACGGTGGTGGTGGAGGCCCTGTCCACACCCTTGATCAGCTCGATGTTGTTCTTGATGATGATGTCGATGCTGAGGTAGTTCTGGATCGAGACGGCCAGCTGGGTGAGCAGGTCCTGGTGCTTTTGGCGCACATAGAACAAGACGTCTTCGGAGAGTGCTTTGGCACGCTCAGGGTCGCTGATCGTCAACTCGGCCACCCTCTGAGTCAGCTGGTCGTCCAGGCGTTCGGCGATGTAGACGTACTGGTTGAGCCGTCCCATGGTCTGCCACAGGTTTTGTTTCTCCATATTGAGGGAGACGTTGTCGCGGGTCAATTCGTCCTGTCCGGAGCGCAGCGCGTGGAGGATGGCGTTGAGGTGATCCTGGGAGGATTGGTACTTGCGGAAATAGTCTTGGACGTTGTTGCCGAAGGGAAGGTTCCGCAGCCTCTTCTTCACGGATTTCTTGAAGTTCGTGTCCTGTTGGGGGTCGAGGTCTTCGACTGTGCGGCGAAGGTCCATGAGGGTTTTCCCTACTGTTGACCCCGACGCCAGCCCGCCTTCCCTCATCGCCTTGACCGGTGTGGTGAGCAGGCGGTTGGAGGTTTCGGCTGCCCGGCGGATGTCCACATCGCCCATAGCCCGTACGGCGTCGGCTTGGGCGGAGAATTCAGGGGACTTCGTCTCGGCTTTGTCGATCTGTTGCATGAAGGTCGCGACCTTCTCGTCGAGGATCGGTACCTGTGAGGCTTCGACCTGGGGCGCCATCTCCGGAGCCTGTGTGGTGGGTACGACTTCCATCGGAGCCGGGGCTTCCAAAGTGAGTATCGGGGACTGGACGGAAGGCGGTGCGACGGCCATAGGTGCGGCTGCTGATAGATCGGACATTGATTCCTCCATAAGTGATTCGTCTATACAAATGTAGCGGGTGGAGGTGGATTGAGGTAGTTGACTCGGCAACTGTCCACGATTCGGGGGGAAGATCAGGGTTATATCAGCACGTATGGGGGATATCGGACGTTTTATTGGACTGATCTGAGAGTGGGGGAGAAAAATGTCGGAGGTCCATGATGGGATAGAACCATGACGATTTCGTACCGACTTGTCCGTCCCGGCACTGGGGGCGATCGGGTGCTCACCCCTGCCCAGGAGCAGGTCGCCGCCCATCGGCAGGGTGCATTGCTGGTTCTCGGAGGAGTACGGACGGGGAAGACCACGGCGTTGGTGGAAGCGTGCGCGGGAAATCTGGACACGGGAGTTCCCCAAGCGCTGTTTTTGACTGGGTCGCGCGCCTCCCGCCTCGACGTGAGGGCCCAGATCGGGTCGAGATATCCGGGATTGGCCTCGCACGTCAAAGTGACGACGTTCTACAGTTTCGCCCAGTGGGTGGTACAGAGATTCGGAGACCAGTCTCAGATTCCGGCGGTGCTCACGGCCGCACGCCAAGACACGTACATCCGCCAAATCCTCGCCGGGCAGCCGGGCGATGCGTGGCCGAGGCGTTTCGACCATGCGAGGAGGACGGACAAGTTCGCCGCAGATGTGCGGGAGGCGGTGGCGTCTTGTCAGAGAGCAGGGCTTTCTCCGGCCGATGTGATCGAGCGGGGTGTGGGAGCCGGGCGCGACGAGTGGGTGTCGTTGGGCCGGTTCTTCGAGGAGTACCTGGACATTCTGGGGATGGCGGGAGTGTTGGACTATCCGGAATTCCTGATCCGGGCGGTGAAGTTGTTGGGCGATGAGGATGTGCTGGCGAGGGTGCGGCCACCGGGATCTCTCATCGTGCTCGACGAAGCGGAGGACATCGATCCGGCTCAAGAGGAGATCGTGAATTGCCTTGTGGGAACAGGATCGGCGATCATTGTGGCGGCAAATCCTGATTGCCAGGTGTACGGATTCCGGGGAGCCAAGCCCAGATCTGTGGGCGAGATGGTTGGGGGGTGGACCGGGCGCGGGATCCCTGTCCGGACGGTGTGTCTCAGCGAGGGGTTCACGGTGTCAGGCGCTGTGGAGGAAGGGTGTGCGGATCTGAAGAGACGGATCCCGGTTCCGATGGGGATCGGCGTGGAAGATTTGGGCGCCTACCGCCGCTTGGCGGCCGATCGTGAGGGGGAGGTGACGAAAATCCTGTTCACGGATGGCGACGCGGAAGCCGATCACATCGCCCAGATCCTCCTGCGGGCCCACATCGGTGAGGGGATCGGCTATGAGGATATGGCCGTACTGGTGAGGAAGCGGACGGACTTCTCCCGTTATGCGTCGGCGTGCGAGGGGGCCGGGGTACCTGTGGCGGTTTCGGGGGATGAGATCCAACTGAACCGGGAGATGATCGTGGATGTTCTGCTCGCCGGGTTGAGGGTTGTACGCGATGGGGATTCGTGTTCTGAACTGGACCTGCGGAGGGTGAGCGATTCGCCGTTGGCTGGGACAGAGGTTCTTCACGCGGGGGCGGAGGCGATGACGGGGTCGGCCGCCGAAGTGCTGTGGGCCATGTGGGAGTCGTCCGGGTGGCAGGAGAGTCTCGTATCCGAGACCGAGCGCGAAGGCGGCGACCAGTTGAGGGCCAACAGGGCTCTCGATGCTGTCGTGGCCCTCTTCTCCCTGGCGTCCGCGTTTTCAGGTATGCCCGCTGACAAGGGAATTTCAGCCCTCAATGAGGCTGTGGCTTCCCAAGAAGTGCCGGAGAACCTGCCGAGGTCCTCCTCATGGACGTCTTCTGCTGTGCGGCTGACGACGGCTCACAGGGCCAAAGGGCGGCGCTGGTCTCTGGTGGTCGTGGCTGGGATCGAGGAAGGGGTGTGGCCGATGAGATCGGCCCCGGCGCCGATACTCGACGTGGAAGGGTTGTCCGATCAGTTCTCCTCTGCGAACAGCAGCCAGGTACTGGCAGCCGAGCGCAGACTGTTGTACACAGCGTGCTCCAGTTGCAGCGGGCGGCTCATTGTCACAGCGGTGGACGACGAGGACCGGAGCCCGTCAATCTTTTTCGAGCAGATCACCGGGCCGGTGCGCGTCATCGGAGCGGGTGTTCCCTTGCCCAACGTGTCGGCGGCGGGGCTTGTGGGCAGATTGCGACAGGTGGCCGCGGATGAGACCGCCCATCCGGGATTGCGGCAGGCCGCCAGCGACAGACTCGCCCAGTTATGCGATGACCCCCGCTTCCATGGAGCCCATCCGTCCAGATGGTGGGGGGTGTTTGGTGCCGCTGACTCTGGCCTCGGTGGAGCACATGGTGGGATTGTCTTGTCTGCGAGCCAGGTGGAGTCTTTGTTCTCCTGCCCGCGACGATGGTATTTGGCCAGAAAAGCCCAGGCGGACCCGCCTGCCAGCCCCCGGGCCCGGATCGGGTCGGTCATCCACGGGCTCGTCCAAAACCCAGATGCGAGTTTGGACGAGATGACCCAGGGTTTGGAGGACCTGTGGGACCAGATGGAGTTCCCGGCGGCATGGATGACGGGTACTGAACTTGAGGAGGCGAAGGAGGCTCTCGTGCGGTTTGAGAGCTACCGGCGGGCCACGGGCCGGAAAGTGGCGGCCAGCGAGGAAAGTGTGGACTTCGACGTCGATTGCTCGGGTCCGGTCCACATCCAGGGGAGGATCGACCGAATCGAACGCGATCAGTCGGGGAGGGTGTGGATCGTGGACCTGAAGACAGGTAAGAGAGCGCCCACTGTTGTCGAAGCACATGCCAATGTACAACTGGGGCTGTACCAACTCGCCTTGATGACAAACGAGTATCCGACTCCGTGCGCCGGGGCCGAACTGGTGTACCTGCGCAACCCGGACAAGAAGGGATCGTCCTTCCCGAAGGTGCTTGCCCAGAATTCGCTCGCCGACACCCCCTATCTCGACAAAGAACCGCCATTGCCTATTTTGACTGGTGAGCTGGCTGAGGAGGTCGGCGACCAGTGGCAGTACCCCACCTGGGTCCATCATCGTATCGCACTCGCCGCAGCTCTGATCCGAAAGGGAGATTATCCTGCCTTGTCAGGCAGCGGATGCCGGTACTGTGCTTTCAGGCACGGTTGTCCCGTGATCGAATCGAGAGGAGGGAAAAGATGATCGAATTGAACAGGCCCGAAGACCTGATCGCCGCGATGGGCATCCCCTTCTCCGATGAACAGATCGAGGCGATCACCGCCCCCATGGCGCCCGAGGTGATCATCGCGGGGGCAGGGACGGGCAAAACCACCGTGATGGCCGCCAGAGTGGTGTGGCTGGTCGGACGCGGCGAAGTCGATCCGGACAGGGTCCTTGGATTGACCTTCACCAGGAAAGCGGCCGGGGAGCTTTCCGCAAGGGTACGGGGTGCGCTGCGAGTGGTGGACGAGGATCAGGAGAGATATCCGGAGATCTCCACCTATGACTCTTTCGCGTCCCGGCTGGTGAACGAGTTTGGCGCGTGGGAGGGGATCGGCCAGGAAGTAAGACTGCTGGGTGACGCGGAGAGGTACCTTTTGGCTGATCTGGTCGTGACTTCCCAACAAGACCCGCCCGTCTATCTTCTCGACAAGGCATTGTCGACCATTGAGACCGGGTTGTTGAGTTTGGAGGAGAGGATCCAGTCCCATCTGGTGACCGATCAGGCGATCATCGACGACGCAGCGAGGTTCA
>JGI24699J35502_11133727_pt1 | contig 14341 bp, 8 predicted proteins | sample TergutMp193P4_FD_35502 | JGI IMG/M metagenome (IMG submission 35502) | reverse complement strand
TCTGTTCGTCGGTGGGCTGGTGGCCAGCGTGCTCGAGAGCGAACTGGCTGATATGCGCTGCGTTGTTCTCAGGGACCCGCGGGGTTGAGAAAACAGCGATGCTTTCGCCGCAACCCTTGCAAACGACACGTTCCCATCGATGTCCCCGATGGATTTCCTCGACAGAGAAGACGTTCCGATCAAGGTCCGCGAGTGCATCCGCGATGGCCTTCTTCGGGTGGCGTCCTTTGCTTGGCATCACTTCAGCATACCTCAAATGTTGGCGTACGCAAACTGCTAAAGCATTCTGGCTCAGAACTCCATCGTGGAATGCGGCTGTGTCAGGCTGTCAGCGGAACGCTCAGCGCTGAGCAGAGTGTGATGACACCGTGACGCATCGGGACCAATCATGCATTAGGGGGAGTATCAGATAGCGCCCTCACTCGTACACGCAGTGTCAGACGACTTCGAACAATGTCTCAGGAGTGAGCGTCATGACGCATGTCGGTGACGCTGACGCACAACTGAGTGTGACTCTGCCCGCAGTGGCACTGGCAGGTGACGAGTCCGTTACAGACCTCCATCCCCTTCAAGGAGGATCACACCGTTGGCAGTTGGGGTGGGAATGGGATTTATTGCGTCAGATGCAATGTGTGGTGGGGTGATTCGTGCTTCACTGAAGTGAAACTAACAGGCTGGTGTCTGGAATTTTGGCAAGAAACATCAATTTAGATGTGATCACTGTTGGCATGGTGCAGTATGGCTACGATTGTTGAGTTTTCTGCCGAACGGCTCGCTCCACAGTATCGGCCATGGTCGTGACAGATTCATGTTCCCACAGGCGAATGACGTGCCACCCTGCTTTTGACAGCATCTCGTTTGTGGATGTGTCCCGTTGGGTGTTCTCCCGGATTTTGTTCTCCCAATACTCACTGTGATGTTTGGAAAGGGTCCAGTGTTCGGGACAGCCATGCCAGAAGCAACCATCCACCATCACGGCGATCTTCTTACCGGGGAATGCGATGTCGATCGTACGTCGTATCCCCGGCAGGGGAGCCAGTCCAACGCGGTACCGAAGGCCGCGTCTGAACAGCTCGCGTCTCAAGGCCATCTCAGGACCGGTGTCGCGGCTTTTGTTCGCCTGCATCGATTTACGCGTCGCCTCGGATGAGGCCCAGGACTCACGTACCACAGTCAACCAGCATACAAGCGGAAACCGAATCGACGCACTTTCGTTGAGCGTACGTCGATAGAATGAATTCATGTCTGTGTATTCTGAATGGGCCACTCCGGACGGTCCCATCGGCTGTCTCGTGGCCGAACAAACCGACGCTTGTCTCGATGTCTACAGAACGGATCACAATCGCGTCGAGGAAGACGCCAAAATCGAGATAACCGCCGCTGAAGGGGGTTATGGGGACAGGCAAGTCTTCGAACTGATTCAAAATGCCGCCGATGCTCTGAAGGGAATAACCGGCCGCATCCAGCTCGTCTTAACGGAACATGCGTTCTATATCGCCAATGCGGGGAATCCATTCACTGAAGAAGGGGTCAAGAGTATCCTCGCGAGCCATCTGTCCCGGAAGACCGACGAGCAGATCGGGCAGTTCGGCTTGGGGTTCAAGTCGGTTCTGGCCGTGACGGACGGACCCATCGTACTGAGTCGTTCGGGATCCTTCAGATTCGATCGGGAATGGGCGCAGAGGCGAATCATGGAGGCGGGCGTGCGTACGTCCAAGTACCCGGTGCTTCGTTTGGCTGAGCCGATAGACGTTGAGAGCATCGACGATTCAGTCGTCCGAAGTCTGATGCCCTGGGCGACAACCATCATCAAACTACCCTTGAAGGCCAGGAAAGATTTGATCGCTCAGGAGATGCACGATTTCCCAGCCGAGTTCCTGCTCTTCTCGCCTGACATCACAGAACTCGTCATCGACGATAGAACCGGGGGCGGAGTGAGAACCATTCGCCTGTCGGGAGATAAGATACATGGGTTTTTTCTCAATAACGGGGAGAAGACGACGGGCTGGTACGTCACGACGAGAGTCCATCATCCGACCAAGTCGGCGATACGGGATGCGGGCGAACTCGGACGGCGAGATTCGGTCGACGTGACTTGGGCGAGGCCGACGTCGGGTTCTTCCGTAGGCCGTTTCTGGGCTTTCTTCCCCACCTCGGCATCAACCACTCTCTCCGGAATCGTCAATGCGCCATGGAAGCTGAGTTCCGATCGGATGACAATTCTCCAAGGTCCGTTTAACGAAGAGCTGCTCACCGAGGTGTTGCCCGACGTTGTCGCCGACAGTCTGCCAGCAGGATATCGACCGGACGATCCCGCAGTCCTACTGGATGTGCTGCCCGCCCGTGGCCGTGAAGCTCGCTCCTGGGCGGACGACATCATCAACGGCCCGATCTTCTCCGCAGTGTCCGCCACACCGTGCGTGCCCGACTTCCGTGGTGTCCTTCGTCGACCGAGCTCGATGAAGCTCCATCCGAAAGACCTGCCGGCTGAGTGGAAGGCTCTGTGGACAGTTCCCGATGAGCAGGCGTCGGGCTGGGTCTCCCATGATGTCGATAGTGACCCGGCGAGACGACTGAAAGTTGAGAGGCTCATGCAGTGCGCCGGATCCGGGCCAGTGTCGCTCACTGCCTGGCTAGAAGCCATGGTCGCCGACCGATCCCCCCGACAAAGCGCGCTGGCAATAATCCTTGCCGCCATGATCGTGCGGGAGAAGCCGACGTGGAGTAACTTTGTGAGAGAGGCCAAAATAGTCCTCCTTGACGACGGTACTCTTGTACGGCCTCTGCGGGGGCGCGTGTTTGTACGGTCTGAAGACCAATCGGGAGACCATTCGTACGTCCATCCCGATCTCTTGTCCGATCCATCGGTCGACGATGCTCTGGGGGATCTTGGGATAGAGACTCTGGATACGGCGGGTCGGCTTCGAGCCGCACTCCAAACGCAGCCACTCCAATCCCCACAATGGCGCGTGATCTGGGATTTGATTCGCCAGATCGACATGGAAATCGCATTGTCGATTATGCGCGAAGAGTTGCCGTCCCCGCTCGTGGCCTCCGTTCACGTCCAGATGAAGAGTGGGAAGTGGTGGCCGATCCAACGTGGATTCCTGAATGGCGAGGTTATCCCCACTTCGGCGAACAGGGACGCCGAGTATCTCATCGATCCGGTTTTCCATGCCCGGGACACGTCGATCCTCCAACGAATGGGTGCCGTCCCCTCTCCCCGACTCATATCGGGATTGCCCGACGAACCATGGCTCACAGCGTACAAACAGAAGTGGACCGAGAAGTATCTGATGGACGTGTTCAAGGGGAGGGGGCAACTCGAACAGATAGAGATAACGGGTGAAGCGCCCCCATGGCCCCTGGAGTTGATGAATCTCGTTTCAACACCGGCAAAAATCGAGATGAGCCTGGCGATCCTCATCAGCGGTCGCAATTCGGAATGGATGATCAGACATAGAACGAAAGGACAGAGTAAAAAGGTCGCCGGGCCTGCGGTTCAGCGCTTGAAGGAGTACGGCTATCTGCCGACGCCGATCGGTCCCTATCAGGCACGCCGGTGTCTGCATCCGGAACTGGATGGCACCATCACGGAAGCGGAGGCAACTGTTCTACCCATCGCCGATGTCAGTTCGGACTGGGCCGATGTGCTCGAGCTCCCCAAATCGCCCATGTCGTGGTCGAATGAGAAATGGAACGAGTTCGTCTCCGACATGGAAAGGACCCACAGCGACGCCTCTTCCCGGTTGTACGTTCTCGCAGCGAGAATGGGGCGCCCGGCCCCCGATCGGATACTCGCCGACTGCGGCGGGAGCATACGACATGTTCCTCCCGAGGAGGTTGCCGTCACCGCCGACCCCGACAAGCTGCGATCGCTCACGGTAGCCGGATTGTCATGTCTCCTGGCACCCGACGAGGCGGGGGCGGCGATTCTGAGAACAGAATGGGGGCTGGCCGATGCCGCCGACATGCTCCGCGAAGAGGTGGTGGCTGTTCCGGATGCGGAACCTGTTCTGCTCATTGATCGTTTCCCTCCCCTCAAATTTTTCAACAGAGAGGTACCCGACCTGGAACAGTTGGTGATTCAGACCTGCTCCACCATCACGGTTTTGGTGTCGACCCCGAAAGGTCAGGAGTCTTCGAATCGCCCGTATCATCGGGTCGACAAGGTCATCAACGTCGTCCATGGAACCGATCAGGAAATTCTGAGAATTCTGGGGGATGCTCTACATATCGATATAGACATTGCTAATGTTCTACGGCAGATCAAGGAGAAGGAGTCCAGCCAACGGCGAATCCAGATTCGCAGACAAACCAGTGTCGAAGAGAAACTGGTGGCAGCGGTCGGTTCCGATCGTCTGATGGGGATTTTGCCGCAACCGGCCATCTCGGACATCGGGAAAGAAGTCGGACGGCCATTGACCGACACAGAAGTGGCTCGCCTGTGCTTGGCCGTCCATGGGTTCTCCGTACTGTCCGAATTGAAGAAGGAGCTGGCCGACGCCGGTCTCGAGCCTCCCAAAATGTGGGCGGGGGGTACCGAAGCACGACGGTTCGTCGAGTCCCTCGGCTTTCCACTCGATTACGCGGGGTATGCGGGTGTGAGCCTGCCCCCGCGTCTCGAAATCGCAGGTCCGATCGTCCTTCCGCAGCTGCACGAGTACCAGCAAAAATTAGTGGACAACGTTCACGGGCTACTGTCCCAACCGGACAGCAGACGAGGCTTGATCTCCTTGCCCACGGGAGCCGGAAAGACACGGGTAATAGTTCAATCGTTGGTCCAGATGGCATGCGCGGGTCGTCTGACGGGTACGGTCGTCTGGATCGCCCAGACCGAAGAGCTGTGCGAACAGGCGGTTCAGTCATGGGCGGAGATCTGGCGGGCCATCGGACCCTCCGATACGCTGATTCTGTCCCGTATGTGGGGTTCCAATGACGTCGACGATGAGTCGGGACTGGGTCTTCAGGTCGTCGTTGCGACGATCGACAAACTCAGGGAAGCGATCGACAATCCCAGGTACTCCTGGCTCTCGAACCCTGAACTTATCATCCTCGATGAAGCACACGTCTCGACGGCGTCGAGTTACACCCGGGTACTGCAATGGTTGGGGGAAAGCACCCAGGTCAGCAAGGTTTCCACTCCGATGATCGGTTTGACCGCGACCCCCTTCCGAGGGATCAACGAGGAGGAGACGAAACGCTTGGTCGCTAGGTACGGCAGCAGAAGGCTGGACACGGGCATCTTCGGGGATGCGGATCCGTACGACTATTTGCAAGGCATCAACGTGTTGTCTCGAGTGACGCAGCACCTCCTCAGGGGAATCGATATCGATATCGACGACAATCTGAAAGGATGGTTCGACCAATTCCATGGTGTTCCCAGTACGCTTCCGCCCAGCATCGAGGAGCGTTTGGGGAAGAACACGGAACGAAATCGGGCGATAGTGAAATCGATCATGGACCTTCCGCGGGATTGGCCGATTCTGGTGTTCGCAACCTCTGTGGAGAATGCGAAAGTGCTCGCTGCGGAACTCAGTTATCAGGGAGTCGAGGCGCATCCCATCGTAGGGACCACTCCGACCGCTCTTCGCCGCCACTACATCGAGCAATTCCGTCGAGGCGACGTACACGTGTTGACCAATTTCAATGTGCTGACGCAAGGATTCGACGCGCCGAAGGTACGGGCGGTATACGTGACGCGACCGACCTTCAGTCCGAATCTATACCAACAAATGATCGGACGAGGCTTGAGGGGTCCCCTCAACGGCGGTTCCGAAGAGTGTCTGATCGTCAACGTTGAAGACAACATTTCCATGTACGGTGACAACCTCGCATTCCGTCATTTCGAATACCTGTGGAGCGATCATGGCTGAAACTGTCTTAGACGATGAACAAGCGAAAGTGGCGTCGGCTCCGAGTTCAGACAGGTATGTCGTTCTCGCATCCCCAGGTTCCGGGAAGACCGAGGTTGTTGGTGCGAGGGTGGCCGAATTGCTCGACCAAGGCGTCGATCCCAATCGGTTGTTGGTGGTGAGCTTCTCCCGTGCCGCCGTCCATGCCGTACGGGAACGCCAGAGGAAGGCGGGGACGGATCAGTGGGTCTGGGTGTCGACTCTGGACAGCCTGGCTACTCGTTTTCTCACGGACGCCGGGATCGACGTGTCGAATCGGTCGTACGACGCGCGGATCACCCTGTTCAATGGGGCCCTCGAAACCGGACGGCTGGAAAACGTGATTCCGGACCTGGAGCATATCATCGTCGATGAATTCCAAGATATTGTCGGACTGAGAAGAAGCATGCTCCGAAGACTGCTCGAATCATTGGATCCGTCATGCGGTTTCACGGTACTGGGCGACGAGGATCAGGGCATCTACGATTTCCAGTTGCAGAGCGGGGATCCCTCGGGCACCGCCGCCGACGACCTCTTGACGACGTGCCGTACATTGGGAGCACAGACGGTGCGGCTGACTCGGCAGTACCGGGCTGAGAGCCGGGATTCTCGTACGGCTTCGCAGTTGGCACCGGGTGGCTGCGATCCAGACGAATGGTGGAATCAAGCAGAAATGTTCATGGTCAACCTCGTCCAACTCGACGATCTGGATGCTGTGAATACAGAGCTTGCCAAGGCGGAAGCGGGAGGAGAGTCGGCTGTCGTCCTGTGTTTCTCGAATGCTGAAGCACTCGACGTCACGAGCCGTCTCCAAGAAAAGGGATGTCCAGTCAGCCTGTACCCGCCCTCGCCCCAACGCCCACTGGCGAGTTGGATCGCAAATGTCCTAGCCGACGGACGGCCCATGATCGCGAAGGACGCTTTCATCCAGATATGGGAATCGGGAAACGTGGAAGGAGATCCGGAATCTGCATGGAGAACTCTTCGTCGTACGACCAGATCGACGACTAAGTACCTAGACGTCCATGAACTGTCGATGCGCTTGGCCAGTGGGTACGTGCCAGCCGCGTTGGAGGCTTCTTTGCCGAGACTGGGGGTTTCCACCGTCCATCGGGCCAAAGGTTTGGAATTCGACGTCGTCATTCTCGTCGATCCTATGTCGTGGAGTCACAGGAATGACAGTGATTCTTCCGCCGATTCCAGAAGAGTCCTCTACGTGGCCCTGACACGGTCACGGTCGATGATTCGGATCGCCAATCTCAGAAGGGGACGTTGGTTCCGAGACAGCGGTTCGCAACGGATAGTCCGGCGTAAGAATGGAGGTCTCACCGGGTTCGAACTGAGACCATCGGACATGACGACCATGGTTGTGGGAGGTGGCCTTGAAGCCGCTCAGTCCCTGCAGCGATGGCTATCGGCGTGGGACGGAGTGCCTCGCCCCGTCGAGTGGGTTGTCAGCCCCCAGAAGTCAACTCTTCAATACCCCATCTATGAGGCTTTTGTCGACGGGGTGCCAGTCGGCGCCACGACTGAAGAGTTCGGAACGATTCTCGCCCGCTACATCGGGCGCACGGACCGCTGGGTACCCCTCGAGGGCGGTCATATGTTCGGAATCCAAACGATCGCAGGGCCCGTTCAGAATGGACCGGTGGGTAAAAACGGGCTGTGGCTGGTGCCGTTGATCGGTGGAGCCTTGACACTGAGATGGGACCAAATAAGATAAATATCATTATGGGCAATCTACAAGACTATTACACGGCCCGCGACTTCATGGTGAAAGCATTGACCGATGACTTGATGGGGTCCGAAGCGGACGATGTCATCCATGAGCCACCGCTCAATCGTTTCGTGGTAGGCGTCCTCTATCCGCAAGACCCCGACGGCCTCCCTCTGGATGAAAGCGTCGTCGCGGACGACGACATGGAATCCGCCGAGTGTTCCGATGATTCCGCCGTCGACCCGCCGGTCGCCTTGAGCCACGTCCGTCAGCCCTCGAGTTGCGGCATGACGGTCAGCGTTCCCGAGTCCGCCGAGAGTGTGACCGTCGACGTCACGGCCGGTCGGTATGAAGAGACGGTCGAAGGTCAATGGAACCGGATCGGGGTTTCGGCGTCGTGCGTCGTCTCCATGTCCGGGACAAGTACGACGATCGACATCGCCCCGGGACTCCAGTTACGGGTGATCGTTCGTCCTGCTCGCCAGATGTCCCGGGCGATCACCATCGCCATGGTCAATACTCAACTGCGTCCCCAGAAAAGCAAGGCCGACCATCTCGCATGGTTCCAACCCACGCTCATGGCACGATGTGATGGCGGTTTCCTGGACAGACCGACTCATCGTCCGGGTACACTGGCGGACGCCGATGTCGCATCAAACGACCTCTTGTTCCGTAACGCTCGAAATCTTGCGGTCGGTCATGGGTGCGCCGCCGAGTGGGATGATGCGGATCTGAGTCGGGTGTGGATCTCCTTCATCCCCCACCATGACGTGCATTTGGCAGACGCGAGTATTGACGGCGTACGACTCGACATGGGGACGCTGGCTGCGCACGATCGATGGCCCGAGATCGAGAATATGATCACGCTCTACGAAGATTGGATCTCCGAGCGCACGCTCGAAGCGGCGACTCTCGACGAACGATTCGCGTCGACGGCGCACGAGCATCTGGCGGCCGCCTGTGACGCGGCGTCGAGGATGCGCGGCGGCCTCGACTACCTGTACCGTCATGACGACGCACGCTTGGCTTTCAAGTTGATGAATGAGGCGATGCTTCGGCAAAGGAACGCTCAAGACAAGATTCGCAATGGTTCGTCTGACCACACGCAGTCGTGGCGGCCCTTCCAACTCGCGTTCGTCATCATGAACATCGAGGCTCTCGCGGAGCCTTCGTCGTCCGACAGGGATGTGGCGGACCTCCTGTGGTTTCCGACTGGCGGTGGAAAAACAGAGGCGTATCTGGGATTGATCGCTTTCAGCATCCTTTTGAGAAGGGTACGAGACCCGCGGGCGGGTGGGGTCTCCGTCATCATGCGGTACACTCTTCGCCTTCTCACGACACAGCAGTTCGAGAGGGCTGCGGGGTTGATCTGTTCACTCGAGGCTTTGAGACTGAACTTTCCACGCCATTCCATCGCCGGTGAGACTCCGGGCGTGACAGCGGGCGTCACCCAGACACTCGAGCAGTCGCGTCGGTACCTCAATGAGAGCAGCGCAGCGATTTCCGTCGGTCTCTGGGTCGGGCAGGCCATCACCCCCAATGACGCCGACGAAGCACGCCGATCCCTCCAACGACTGTCAGAGGGGAAGCAACTCGACGAGAAGAATCCCGTTCAACTGGAACAATGCCCCTGGTGCGGTCACGTGCTTACGCACGAGAACTACAGCGTCGAGAATTCCCGGCTCATCATCCGCTGCCCCGACGACGGCTGTCAGTTCTGTTCCGGATTGCCGGTCCATGTCATCGATTCCGACATTTACATGGCTCGCCCCTCGCTCCTTCTGGCGACCGTCGACAAGTTCGCGATGATGGCCTGGAAGGGTGAAGTACAGACGTTGTTCTCGATGGATGGAAACAACCCGAGTCCGGACCTGATTGTTCAGGATGAGTTACACCTCATCAGCGGCCCTCTGGGGACGATGGTCGGTTTGTACGAATCGGCAGTCGACGCGGCGTGCTCCCGAAACGGTAGACCGAAATTGATAGCCTCGACCGCCACGATCCGGAGGGCCACCGAACAGGTGCGAAGCGTGTTCGATCGCACAACGCGTCAATTTCCGCCGCCTTGCCTCGACGAGGCGGACTCTTTCTTCTCTGTGACTGCCTCTGCGGACAGCAAGGGGACGCGACAATATGTCGGAGTCATGGCTCCGGGGTCGACGCACACGTACCTCATGGTTCGCACGTACGCCGCCCTCTTGCAAGCGGGTCTTCAACTGCAGGCGCCGGAAGAAGTGCGAGACACCTATTGGACCCTCGTCGGCTATTTCAACAGTCTTCGAGTGTTGGGGGGCGCGTACATACAGGTCACCGATGACGTGCCCGCGCATATCGGAGTCATTTCAAACAGAACGTCCACAGTCGCGCGTAGTCTGAGCGGGCCGCCGGAGGAGATCACGTCCCATGTGCCGTCATCCCAGGTCAGACCCCTTCTCACCAAGCTTGGGAAGACGAGATCGGACGACGATTGTGCCGATGTCGTTCTGGCAACGAACATGATTTCAGTTGGTTTGGACGTTGATCGCCTCGGCTTGATGGCGGTCATGGGGCAGCCACAGACCAATGCAGAATACATCCAGGCCACCAGTCGAGTGGGGCGCCAGCATCCGGGACTCGTCGTCGTGATCTACAATTCGACTCGATCGAGAGATCTGTCGTATTACGAGTCTTTCGCCACCCATCATCGAGCCCTGTACAGAGATATGGAGTCGAACTCGGCCACGCCGTTTTCGCCGCGGGCACGTGATCGAGGCCTCCATGGTGCTCTCGTTTCGTACGCCCGAATGACGGTCCCCGATTTGAACCCGAGCGCATCGGTGTCGAGAGCGAAACAAATGAGGGCGACGCTCGACGGTATCGTCGACCATCTACTGGATCGTGTTTCACGAATAGACGCTGACCAACGGATTCCCACTGCCCGGCAGTTGGAGTCTTTACTCGAGGCGTGGACAGGGACCGAAGGGTTGTCAGCCTATGAAGGGTGGTTTCCGTCGGCTCGGCACACTTTGTTGACACAGGCTTCTACCATGGCCGGGCAACAGATTTTCCCTGTGAAGGATCCTCCATGGGCGACTCTCACGAGTCTTCGGGATGTGGATGCGGACACTGGCCTTTATCTCTACCGCAAGAGTACGGGAGAACAACAATGAACCTCAATATTGCAACGGTCCGTAGAACGCAACTCGTGGGTACATTCGGAGTCGGTTCCATGTATCCGGCTCAGGATCAGAGTTTGATGATTCAGGGTTTGGACTACTGGAATCCGCGTGCGTGCCGATCGATCACCGAACCAAGACTGGCGCGGAGTTTGGGAATCGCACAGCTGAAAGAACCCCCTTCCGGTTCGGATGACGGCGACGTTCCGGTGGTTCGGTTCCCGGAGTACTACTTCTGCCCGGACTGTCGTCGACTCGATCGGATCCGAAATTTCGATTCGATGGATAGAACCCCCAGATGCCAGGATTGCGGATGCGCGATCGTACCGTCCCGTTTCGTGACATGTTGTGTCAATGGGCATATCGATGACTTCCCATACTTCGCATGGATCCATAGATCGTCATCCGGCGGGTGGTCCGAGGGGAAGCACCGCCTCAAGCTTCGTACGCGAGGTCAGAGTTCCGCTCTCAGCGACGTGGTCGTCGAATGCACATGCGGAGCCAGTCGTTCCATGGAGGGAGCATTCGGGGCGTCTGCATTGAAGGGAATCGCATCGTGCTCCGGCAGGCGTCCATGGCTCGGTGACCGGGAGGAGCCACGCTGCACGGAGACACCCCGAACATTCCAGCGAGGCAGTTCGAACACCTGGTTTGGGCAGGTACTGTCGTCCATCTCCATACCGCCATGGTCTGACGTCTATGAAAAGCTGGAGAAGCACAGAGAAGTCCTTCAAGGGCTTCCGGAGGAATCTCTTCGTACTATATTCGCCAAGGATTTCTGGATACCCGAGGGATCGGGGCTGACCGTTGACATGCTGGTGTCTCTGTTTCAGGGTGTCAGTGAGGGGGCGCCGCCGCCGACCACGGCGGACATGAGGAATGAAGAGTTCCAGGCACTGATGGCCGGGCATCCCGAAGCGTCACCGACGGACCAGTTCGTCTGTACGAAGGTGGACATGGACGATGCTGAGATCGGAGATTTCGTCGCACAAGTACGGAATGTGAGCCGGCTCAGAGAGGTGAGAGCCCTCGTGGGATTCAGTCGCGTGGCACCTGAAAAGAAGATTTGTTGTCTGTCCAAAACGCCGAGGGATTGGCTGCCCGCCATCGAGGTGTTCGGCGAGGGGGTGTTCGTGGAACTGTCGACGCCTCGGTTCGACGAGTGGGTGAACGATCAATTCGCTCTCGGCAGAGCGGCAACTATCGCGAATGCCGCCACTCGATCGATGCATCCGGTTAGCGTGAACGCGAAACTATTGCTGTTGCATTCTTTCTCTCATGCGCTCATGAACGAATTGAGCCTCGACGCCGGGTATCCGGTCGCTTCGCTGCGGGAACGTCTGTACACGCAACCGGGCCAGGCAGGAATACTGATCTACACGTCGACGTCGGACTCGGCGGGAAGTTTGGGCGGTCTGAGCAGCCAGAGTGAAGCTTCCAAGTTGGATTCCATCATTCGGGCGGCGGTGACTCGTGCGTCGTGGTGCTCGACCGACCCGATATGTATAGAATCACAGGGCTCCGGCGTGGAAAACCTCAATCTGGCCGCATGCCATGCATGTCTTCTGTTGCCTGAAACCAGTTGTGAATTACGCAACACTCTCCTGGATCGCGCCATGCTAGTCGGTACTCCGGACCATGAGACGGAAGGGTTCTTCAGCAGCCTTATTTAGCCGGTATCAATCCTCGTTGTGTGAATTCCCCGATGAAGCACTGGACGTTCGAAACCTCCATCTCTCCGTGAAAATACTGGATAAACTGGGAACATGCCAGCGATCTCGTCCTTTGGAGCAGCAAAATGCATGTCTGCGTCCGCTCCACCGATCCGGATGCTCGATCTGTTCGCTGGATGTGGAGGGTTCAGTCAGGGCTTCCGACAAGCCTCAAAGCGTTACGAGATCGTCCGAGCCGTGGAGATGGATCTGATGGCCGCCGCATCGTTTGCGGCCACCTTCGGAAGAAAGTGTGTGTACAGAGGATCCGTGGAACAGTGGATCGCGAACGAATCCATCCCCGAAGTGGACGTCGTTGTCGGCGGACCCCCGTGTCAGGGTTTCTCCGCTTTGGGTAAACGGGACGTCGACGATGAACGCAACGGGCTCTGGCGGCAGTACGTCGAGGTCGTCAAGAAAGCGTCTCCTCGCTTCTTCGTCCTCGAGAACGTTCCAGCCTTCCTCCAGTCTTCGGAGTACCAGTTGTTCACCAGCATGGTCGAGCGCGGCCAACCTCTCGAGGATTACGACTTCAGGGCATATGTGCTCAATGCCGCGGACTATGGGGCGGCACAATCGAGGAAACGCGTCATCGTCATCGGTTGGGCACGTGATGAAGGAGACCCCGGCTGTCCGGCTCCCACCCATGAAGGATCGTGGATGGATGTGAGGAGTGCTCTGAAAGGGGTGGAACCCAGGGTGGAGCGTTCTGAATTGCCTGCGAAAACTTATCTGTTCGACGGCTCCGAATTGGCAGGATCGTACAGTGGGCCGGAACTCCATGTGACGAGGAATTACCGGGAGATCTCGCGGAAGAGATTCGCGGCGATTCCATCGGGTGGTGGTCGTTTCGACCTGCCCGACGAATTGAAGACACCTTGCTGGACCAATCACACGTCGGGGTCCGGCGATGTGATGGGACGGTTGCGGTGGGATCGGCCTTCGGTCACGATACGAACGGAGTTCATCAAGCCTGAAAAAGGACGCTACTTGCATCCCTCCGAGGACAGGGCGATCACCCCTTATGAGGGGGCATTGTTGCAAGGGTTCCCCCCCGAGCATCGTTGGGTCGGTTCGAAGACATCTATCGTGAGACAGATCGGCAATGCCGTCCCCATACCGTTGGGGGCGGCTATAGCAAGGCATTTTCTGTCACGTTTTTAGTCACTATTCATGGACGAGGTGTTTACGTGAGGATTCCTGATGGTTGTGTTAGGTTCATTTTCAAATCTGGATGCCGTCGATTGTCCTGCGTTTTGCCAAATTAGAGATCATCTGGATAGTGAGTGAGTAATGTGGCTGAACCTCGTATCAACTGGAGTCGTAATGAGGTGATTCTGGCCTGTGCTGTACTTGTCGACAACAGCTGGAAGTGGATGCCCCCCACCGATGATCGCATCAGTACGCTCTCTCAACTGCTTCATCAGTCATCGGAGTATCCTGTTGAAGAACGTGGAGAAAAGTTCCGTAATCCGAATGGTGTGGCTCGTAAAATGAGCGATCTCTTTAGAGCCGGTTCCTCAACATGGAACGCCGTCCAGTGATGCTGTCCTCGCTTTGGGTAGGTACGCTCGCGACACGGGCCAGGATACTCAAGCCATGCACCTTTTGCTTTTCAGAGGATTTGGTGGACGAGATTACCTGGTACAGTTGATGCAGATAGAGAACTTATGACGGATGGAGCTGTTATGACGCCTGTATTAGAACGGGATGCTCGTGCCTTGCATCGTGCCTTGGAGACTGAGGATGACGAGGTGTCAGTCTCGCTGTCGCGTGAGACTGCCGAGTTCTTGGTTTCTGTGATGGACGCTCAAGCGCAGGGCCAGGAGGTGGTTGTGACTCGGGGTTTGCAGGAGGTCACGT
>JGI24699J35502_11133728_pt1 | contig 14350 bp, 9 predicted proteins | sample TergutMp193P4_FD_35502 | JGI IMG/M metagenome (IMG submission 35502) | reverse complement strand
ATGTGACCGTCACCAGCGTAACTAGTAGCGACGAGGGCAACAACCCGGCTTGCGGCGACGTAACGGCTGGCACGGTTCGGTGTACTGCCGATTCGTTAAGCGTGGGCGGCACCGTGACGCTGGTACTTACCGGCACCATTGCCGATGACATCGCTCCCGGTTCCCAGGTGGCAAACACCGCTACCGGCCACTCGGAGACGCCAGGCTCGCCCGGCGATGGCAATGGCAACATCAATATCGTGGTACCGCCAATCATTTTGCCACCGACCCCAATTCCGCCGGAGGCTAATCTGTCCGTTACTAAGACGGCATCGCCAACAACTGCCGACCCCGGGGACGAGGTCACTTGGACGATGGTTTTATTAAACCATGGCCCCACCACCGCCGAAGGCGTCACTCTGCTCGATGAGTTCTCTAACCCAAATCAAGTAACTGACGTATCAGTTATCAATGCGGTTAGCAGCGATGACGGCAATAATTTGGTGTGCACCGCTCCCCAGGTATCCCCGTCCCGCTTCCATGAGACCGTTACTAAAGTAGTCAATAATCTGCTGGACGACCAAGAGGTGTGCCAGTGGGATGAAACTTTGTCTGCCGATGCCGCCGAATGTGTTGAACCAGACGCGGAACCGGAGGTCTGCTTGTCGGATGAGTCGCTTGCGGCTGACTCCGAAGATTGCCGCATCGAGCCTGAGGTCTGCCAGTGGGATGAAACTTTGCTGGCCGATGCCGCCGAATGTGTTGACCCCGACGCTGAACCCGAGGTCTGCTTGTCGGACGAGTCGCTATTCGCGGGGGGTGCCGATTGTGTTGACCCCGCTGATGCCGCTGATACTGACGGTGCGCCGCCAGCTTGCGAGTGGGATGACACCCTACTTGCTGACGACGCGGCGTGTGTAGAGCCCGTAACTGAATGCCCAGCTGGCAGCTCAGCTAATGCTGAGGGCACCTGCATACCAGACTCCATCGAAACCGGGCTGTTCCAGTTTGACTCCCCGCTGATTTTCACCCCGGTTCGATACTTGCCTACGTTAGCGGTTATGCGCACGGCACTGCTGCAATTCGTTGACGACGGCCTAGAGACTGCCGCTGCGCATCCCGCGGGCCCCGTTACCTGTACGGCTGACTCCTTAAGCGTTGGCGGCACCATTACCGTCACCCTGCGTGGCACGATTGATAGCGCTGTAACCGACGGCGAAGAGGTGGTCAATCATGCGACTGGCTCCTCCAACACGCCGGGCAACCCAGGCGATGGTGAAGCGACGGTAAACGTCCCGGCGGTTCCGGCGCAGCCCGCGCCGGATGCCAGCCTCACGTTACACAAGCACGCCTACCCGGCGCCACCCGCCCAAGTAATGCCAGGCGACCAAGTGACTTGGCAAGTAGTGCTGATTAATACTGGGCCGGGTACTGCAATTAACCCGGTATTGACTGACACGCTTGCCGACCCAACCCAGGTAACTGGGGTAACGGTCACTAGCGCGACCAGCAGTGACGGCGCGGCAGCGCAACCGCAATGTGCTGGCGAAGCCACCATAACGTGTACCGCACCTAGCTTAAGCGTTGGCGGCTCAATCACCGTTACGCTAACCGGCACGGTTTCCGACACGGTTGAGAACGGTGACCAAATCACCAATACTGCGAGCGCGGCTGCGGACAATGCCACTCCGCCGCAGGACGTACCGGCGGTTGTGGATGTCGTGGTGCCAACGCCACCAGCGTTAGAGGCTAATCTCGTGCTGACCAAGTCTGCTAACCCAGCCGTTGCGCAGCAAGGCGACCAGGTCACTTGGACGGTTGAAATGCGCAACGTCGGGCCAGACACCGCAACCAACCCAACCTTCACCGATACGTTTGCGCACGCGGCGCAAGTGACCGGCTTTGCGATTCAAAGCGTGGTGAGCAGCGATGATGGAAACAACCCGAGTTGTGAAATAGTGGCAGTTGGCAGTGCTACTTGCCGGGCTAGCACCTTGGCGCCGCTAGGCACAATCACGGCCACGTTCACGGGCACTATCGCTGAATCCGTCGCTGACGGCTCCACGATACTCAATGTGGTGGTCGGCTCGTCGGATACCCCCGGAAATCCGGGGCGCGGACAAGCGGTCGTCGAGGTACCAAATCAGTTGCTAGAAGCGAACCTTAAAATTGTTAAGACGCCATCCGTAACTGAGGTACAGCCTGGTGGCACCGTCACTTGGATAGTCGTAATGACTAACAACGGCCCTGACACTGCCGTTAGCCCAACGCTTACCGATACGTTCGGCCACGCTGGCCAAATCTCGGGGTTGCAAGTAACGGGCGTAACCAGCAGTGACAGCGGGACAAACCCCCGCTGCGGTGCCATCGCAGGCGGCGTCACGGTGACCTGTACGGCCAGCTCGTTGAGCAAGGGTGGAACCATCACCGTTACCCTGACTGCTACCATTCCGGCATCCCTACCAGTGGGCGTGCAGGTGCTCAACATTGCGACTGGCTCGTCGAATACGCCTGGCATGCCTGGCGAGGGCGGGGCTATCGTGCGGGTGGTGCAACCGCCAACTCCACCAACCCCCCCGGCACCTGAGCAAACTCCCCCCGTACCGGCAACTCCCCCACAGCTGCAAGCTACCGGCGCGTCCACCGCGCTCTTGCTGGTGGTGGCTGTGGCCATCCTCAGTGCTGGCGTAGTGCTAATTACCAAAGCGCGCAAGCACGAGCCTGATGCGCAGTAGGCAATAGCCGAATCTAGCGCACACTTTGGTAACAGTAAGGCCGTCCCGGCTGCGGGGCGGCTTTACTGCTTTGCTCGCGGCAAGCTGCTTTACTTGCGGCAAACTGCTTTGCTCGCGGCGCGGGGTTATATCTCTTTGAGGACAAGGCGGCGGACAGGTTGTGACGCAAGGCGCGCAACGCGGTTGGACGCCGCTGCCGTGATAGCGTAAGATACTAGAGTTGTCTCAGCGGGTAGTGCCGCAGGGCAGCAGATGTCAGCGCATCGGGAATCTGGTGCCTGGCAAATTGCGGATGTAGCTCAGTTGGTAGAGCACGACCTTGCCAAGGTCGGGGTCGCGAGTTCAAGTCTCGTCATCCGCTCAGGGTTCGGAACTGAAGCGACGCTCGTAGCTAGAGCGCCATAGCGGTTTAGAACTAGCAAATGCCCTGATGGATGCAGGGTTCTTGCGCGATTGGCGCAGCGGGAGCGCGCTTCCCTGACACGGAAGAGGTCACTGGTTCAATCCCAGTATCGCGCACACTTACCTTTAGACATTGCGTATCTTGCCACTAGGCTCGCGACCGGGCTACGCCCCCTCAACCGCAAAGCTCGCACTCTATTTGCCAACTAAGGTATTAGTTTGAGTTGGTGTAGCGCTGCCTTTACACCGCCGTCCAATACTGCCGTGGTAATAAAGTCTGCTTGGGCCAAAAGCTCTGGCACCGCATTACCCATTGCGACTGCCGTGCCGCAGGCGTCAAACATCTCTAAGTCATTATGGGAATCCCCAATGCCAACCGCTTGGGATTGGTCTAAGCCGAGTTCCGCAAGCACCGCCTTAATTGCGGTGCCCTTGGAGACCCCTAGCGGCGCAATTTCTCCGGTGGAGCCACCCGGCATCGGAATTGAGCTTGGCACTAAAAAGAAGTCGTTATGGAGTAACTCAAACATCTCGGCATACATATTGGGGTCATCAGAAAAGAAACAGATTTTCGCAATATGGTCAGGGTTGGCCTGGGCTATAGGCATGAACTTCGACGCCTCAGTAGTGGCTGGCACCGGCTCTGGTTTTTCCCCGCGCGCCACTAATTCGGCGTTTTGCGCGGCCCGGCGGCTCCGAATATAGCCATCGTACATCTCGATAATTTCCGGGCTGCCAAATACGCCATTGTCGGTTTCTAGTAAATATGGGATATTGTTGGCCGCGAAGAGCGAAGTCAAGTAGTCGACTTGCGCACGAGTCATTACCTGTTCGGCAATTACCCTGCTTCCAACCCGCGCTGCCCCGCCGCCGTTGGTTATCATGCCATCCCAGCCGATTGCAACGACTGGCTCTGGAAGTTGACCGGCAGAGCGACCCGTGCAGAGGTATACCAAGTGACCGGCTGCCCGGGCTTGCTTGATAGCCTGGGCGGCTGGCACATCTAGGGTTTCATGCTCCCAGAGCGTGCCGTCCAGGTCAACAAACAGAATCATCTGCCCCACTTACGGATTAACCCCACTTACAAGCGGTTGGCTTGGATGGCGTGGTTGAGCCACCAGATAGCGTACCCTTGTTGGGGCAGTTACTCGCCGACTTGTCAATCGGGTCGTTAGGCGACCAATCGCTACTCCCCTTATCCTTAGCCGGGTCGTAAACCATGTGCCACCATTCGCCAACGGCGCAACCCTCGGCATCGTTCCAACCAAAATCGCGGGCTAGGTCAAGCCATTGCAACCGCCTGGGGTCGCTGAACCCATCAAAGCCGCCGATGTCAATCGCACGCCCAGAACCGTGGTTCGAAGTGCCTGGCACAGCTGCCGAGCCAAGCGGCGAAGTGCGGACATATTGCACGCCATCCCACGTCTTGACATCGCAGAACTCGCCGCCACCCTGGCCAGCGGCCCGTGGAGCGTAACGCGCTAAGAATATCTCGCGCTGCACGTCATAAGGCCTAAATGCGCTGTTAATCTGGAAAGCCGAACCCCAGGTGTTAATAACGCGCTCTAGCGATTCAGCGGCATCCGACCGCAATCGCCACTCTGGCGTATCAACTAATGCAGCGGTGATGTCCTTGCTAATCTGGCCAGTGCCACCACCAACTTTAGTGTAGTTGCGCAGCCCAAGGGTGTCCTTGCCGTCGCCATTCCAGTCGCCAACCAGCACGGCGTTATGGGCGCCGCCCACAGCAACTTCATGAGCCGGGCCATCGGCATAATTCCAGGAATCGTAGGCCAAATATTCGTTGGTGCCTTTGCGCACTAACGGCGTGTCAATGCCATCACCGTTCCAGTCGCCAACGGCAATCACGTCAACGGATGCATCCGGCCCAAATGTGACCGTGCGAGTCGAGGATGAAGTGACGTCATCTAAAATGGTGAACTCGTTGCCATTGCGCAGCGCGATACCATCGCGGCCATCACCATCAAAATCGCCAACTAAAATTAGGTCTTTATCGCCGACGATGACTTGCTCAACGTTCTCGCCAAACTCAAACATCGCATCGGGAGCGCCGTCGCCAAAGCTATTCTGTAAGTAGAAAGTATCGCCCCGGCGCACCCCAAACGTGGTGATGCCATCGCCATCCCAGTCGCCCGAAATCACTCGGTCTGTTGGTGTCCAGTACCTAATTGATTCCGTGGGTGGGTTGCCCTCGTCGTCGCTATATAGGTCTATTTTTATGCCGCCACGCGTTGCGATTGCATCGGCACCATTGCCATCCCAATCGCCGGTGAATACCTTATCTTGCGGCGTCCCTGCCGTTGCCTCAAACGAGATGTCGCCTGACCAGTCGTTGTAAAATACATATGTGTCGCCCCAGCCTCCGGCGTCAGAGCCAGCAGCGTGGGCAATGCCCGCTCCACCGAGTACCAGCGCACAGGTTGTCCCGACGACTATTGGTTTCCGGTATTTCCATAACATGTGCCCATCATATGCCGGTTTGGGGGGATTTGCGCGACGACGCTCTCAGATACTTTTGGCTCCTTGGTCACTATACCTATTGATGGTAGTGCTTAGGGTACAACATAGGCGTCGCCATAAGCGCTGCATGGCAAGGCAGAACGTAGCGACGGGTACAAGACGTACCCAAGCGAAGTGATAACGCAGCCAGGTGGTGCTTAGGGCGGCGCCTATAGCGCGTCAAGGTATTTTAGTAACACCCCCTCGCGCAGCGCCCAGGGGCAGATTTCGAGTTCGTTGACCTTGAGCGCCCGCATGGCTTCTTCGGCTACGATGGCGCCGGCAGCGATTTGCCGAGCGCGGTTGGTGCCGATGCCGGGCAGCACAGTGCGATCTTCTGAGCTTAGTTTGCAGATGCGCGGCGTCCAGTCTTCTAGGTTGGCTAGCGTCATCCGGTAGCGCTGGCCTGCCCCCAGCACTTCGCGCGGCATCCCAGCTAGGCGAGCTAATGAGCGGAACGTTTTGGAGGTGGCAACCACATGGTCACCGGCCAGCGTGTGTCCGCTGCCGATGGCTCCGCCCAGCGTGTGGCGGACATATTCGCGGAGCGCCGATACCTCAGCAGGTGTGGGTGGGTCGTTCTCCCACAAGAATTGTTTGGTCATTCGGCCAGCGCCTAACGGCAGCGAGATGGCTACGTCTGGTACTTCGTCGTTGCCGGCCGCTATTTCGAGTGAGCCGCCGCCGATGTCTAACACTAAGAGCCGCCCTGCCCCCCAGCCGTACCAGCGCCGAGCCGCCAAGAAGGTGAGTCGCGCTTCATCAGCGCCTGGCAGCACTTCGATGGGCACTCCGGCTTTTTCAGATAGTAATGATAGGGTTTGGGGGCCATTGGTCGCCTCCCGAATCGCTGACGTAGCTATTGCTAGCGTGGCTTCGGCGCCTTGGTCGCGCGCGATTTTCCCAGCCTCGGCTACCGCGTCTTCTAGCGCTTTTACGCCTTCCTTGGATATTGAGCCGTCTGGCTCCAGATACCGCATGAGCCGCACATCCATGGAGCGCGAAGTGGCGGGCACTGGCCGTGCGCCCGGCACGGCATCCAGCACCGAAATATGAACCGTATTAGAGCCGATATCAATAACACCAAGTCGCATAACCCAACTATAACACGAAAGAACCCCCAACCTTCCGGTCAGGGGTTCAATCTATGCTTTACGCATTGGTGGTTTCGCTACCACCGCTAATTTGTGCAGTCTCGGGAAGTAATACGAGGCGGAGGGTCGAAGCCGGTAGGAGAACTACCGGCGAGCGCCCGACAACGAAGTAGGACGACCGAGAGTGTGCAAATTAGGCCCAGCGGGTGCCAGCGGTGACTACGTTACCCAGCGCATCGATGGTGCGACCCGGGATAACAGCGTCATTCACGTCTACAACCTCAGCGTTTACGACGCGCTCTTCGGCAACAGGCAGACGCTCGATGGCGACCTTCTGCTCGCGAACGGAGTCGGTAACGGTCTCAACGCGATCGGTGCCAACAGAGGTCAGGCCGACCTCGTCGTACACGCGAGCAGCCTTGGAAACGACGGGCTCTTCCGTGGTCTCGCGGACCTCAAGAACAGCGTCATCCCAGTCGGTGTCGAGGAAGTTTGCATCCTCAACGGCGCGGTGGAAGACCTCAGCGTGCTCATCGTGCAGGGTAACCTCAGCGGAAACCGGCTTGGTCACGGTGTAACGGCGGATACGCTCGCCACCAGCCTCAACCAGACGCTTGCCAACTGCGATGTTCTCTTGCAGCAGCTTAAGAACGCCTTCCTTACCCAGGTCTTCGTGAACCGGAGCAACCGGGATCAACTCGGCCTCAACCGGAACCAAAGCCTCTTGGCGGCCAACAACCAGGTCATGCTGGTTCAGGATCGCCAAAGCGCGCGGTACGGAAACCTCATCGGTGCGGACAGTCAGAACGACGCCACCATTAGCAATGGTGTTAGCGAACGTGCCGGTGTCAGCATCCGAGAAATCGCGACCGAACAGACGACGCCATAGGCGAGGATCGTTAGTCGAAAGATCAGAGGGCAGACCAGCGGAACCTACTACCGAAATATCGGAAGCGCTGAAACCTGCGTTTACAAGATTGGCAACTGCTGCATCGGCGTGTGCCTTGGTGTCGAATAGGGTTACGACCTTTTCCCTAGCCATTAGCTAAAGACCTTTCCGTTGTCATTGGACTCACTATTTATATGTGAGACATGGATATCCTGGCGCCGGAGTTCAACGTCATCGTGGTAACGTTCCGTCTCTTCTTCCAGCCGGATGTGTACTTCTTCTTTGAGGATAAGCCGACGGATTACCTCGACCGTCTCCTCTACCACGGGGACGATAATTACGTCGCCATCTTGACGGATGGCTGGTACCTCGTCCACGGGCAAATTGATCGGGACTCGATCAACAGCAGCGCGTGTGCGCCGCAGTTCTAACTCCACCGGTTCGCTGTAGCTGTTGGTGGTGCGCTCAATGCGAACCGTACCAGCCTCTACCTCACGCTTGGAAACGGCTAACTCTTCAGTCAGCAGTTTTAGCGTGTCATACGCGGGGTGGTCAACTGGGATAGCGATCGGAACTGCTTCGAGTTCGACATCTACCTCAACGTCTTGCTGGTGATGATGCTTCACGTCCTGTTGTCCCCCTTGGCGCGTAGTGCGTCGGTTTCTGTCCGGCGTTAATCTACGCGACGCGAGCAGCGCTTGGCAACTGCGTGGCGCATTTCTGCCCTCGTGGCGTTCACCACAGGACGTTGCCTGCGGTTTTGTAGCGCGCCGTTCCGGTGGTTTACAGGACGTAGCGGCGGGATTTAAGGTGGGGGCATGGAGTATCGGCGCGCGGTTGGCGCGGCAGGGAAACGGCCAGCCATGGGGCACCGTTTGAGGCGGCTTGCGCTTGGGTTGGTTGCCATTTTTGCAACTGTCTTGTTGGTGGGCTGCGGGTCGGATGACGCCGGTTCTGGCCCGGATGTAGCCGCAAATGCGCTGGTTAGCGCCTTGGCTGCTGGCACGCAGGGCGATATGCGCATCACGAACGAGACGGCCAGCGTGGATACCGAAGCGTATTTGGCTGAGGTCTTGAGGCCCCTGCTGGACGCTTCGAACTTAGCCGAGCCGCCGGTACAAGTCGCCTCCGTAAGTGCGCCTTCCGACGGGAACCGGGAGGGCAGCACCGCAACCGCAACGCTGAATTGGAGTTGGCCGCTGGCCGACGGCGTCAACTGGGATTATCAGACCACAGCTGAGTTAGTTTTCACCGCCGATGCCGTTGCAACTCCCGGCGGCGGTGCCAACGACGAGGCGGGCTGGGCGGTGCAGTGGTCGCCAGCCATATTGGTGCCAGACTTAGCGCCTGCTCAGCGCGTTAAGGTGCTGCGTTCGACTCCCCCACGCGCTTCCATCTTGGATGGCGACGGCGTGCCCCTCGTTGAGCCGCGTCCGGTGTGGCGCATCGGCATTGATAAGACGCTTATCCCGGCTGAACAATGGGAGGATGGCGCCAGGGCATTGGTTGCGCTGATTGACCAGGCCGGGTACACCTTTGATGCCGATGCCTATGTGGGCCGGGTGGCAGCGGCTGGGGAACGCGCGTTTGTGGAGCTAATAACGTTGCGCCAAGAGAACTCACCGGTTTCGCGCTCTGAGGTGGAACAAGTGCCTGGTGGCCGCGCTCTGGACCAGATGAAAGACTTAGCGCCGACGGCTGAGTTTGCCCGTGCGCTGCTAGGCAATGTGGGCGAGGCAACGGCTGAAATCATCGAAAACTCGGGCGGCGAAATACTTGCGGGTGATATGACTGGGCTGTCCGGGCTGCAAAAAACTTACAACGCCCGGCTGGCAGGCACACCGGGGTACACCGTGCAGATTGTCACCACCGACGGCAGCGTCGTCCGTGACGCATTTGCGTCGGCATCCGAAGACGGCATCCCGATTGCAACTGCGCTGCATAAGGACTGGCAACTGGCTGCCGAGCGACTGCTGGCCGGCGTTGCTCCAGCCGCCGCCATCGTCGCGATTGAGCCGTCGTCTGGTGCCGTGCGAGTGGCCGCAAATGGGCCTGGCTCGGCTGGCTACAACACTGCTTTGCTGGGCCAGTATCCGCCCGGTTCCACGTTCAAAGTGGCCGACGCCCTGGCTTTGCGGCGCGCTGGCCTGAATGCGGATTCCATCGTGCCCTGCACGGAAAGCATTAATGTGGCTGGCCGGGTGTTTCAGAATGTGCCCGGTTATCCTACTTACGCATTAGGCGATGTGCCATTACGAGTTGCTTTTGCGAATTCATGTAATACCGCATTTGTTTCACAATTGGATACGATAACGCCTGCGGCACTAAAAGAAGCCGCCGCTGATTTAGGTATTGGTGTGGCTACACCTATTGGGGTGGGCGCCGAGTTTGGCTCCGTGCCGGAAAGCCCCGGCGAGACTGAACACGCTGCTGACCTGCTGGGACAAGGGCTGGTGACGGCATCGCCATTCGCGATGGCTCGGCTGGCTGCTTCGGTTGCAGCCGGGCATCGGGTGGATCCAATATTAGTGGAGCCTTTAGCTGGCGCTAGCGCAGATAATGGCGGTGAGCCTATTCCAGTTTCTAATTTGACTTCGGATGAAGCCGCGTTTTTGCGCGAATTAATGGCTGGCGTTGTGGCCGAAGGTTCCGCCACCATTTTGCAAGATGTTCCGGGCATCGTCGGGGCAAAAACGGGCACCGCACAATTTGGCGACGGCTCCCAGAATCACACTTGGATGATTGCCATTGCCGGTGATTTGGCGGTGGCCGTCTTTGTTGAAGAAGGTGAGTTCGGTTCGACGACATCCGGCCCGATTATGGCGGCGTTTTTGCATGAGGTGCTGGGGTGATTTGGGCAGCGTCATCCGGCGTTAACCGGCCTTAACCAGCGTCATCCGGCGTTAACCGGCGTCATCCGGCGGTAGCGAGCGCCCGGCCGGTGACGCGGCCAGTGTGAATGCAGCCACCCACAAAGGTGCCCTCCAACGCGCGATGCCCATGCACACCGCCGCCGCCAAACCCAGCCGCCTCGCCCACCGCCCACAAGCCATCCAGCACGGTACCAGCTTCCGTCAACACGCGGCCACTTTCATCACACCACAGGCCGCCCAAGGTTTTTCTGGTCAGCACGGACAGGCGCACGGCCAACAACGGCCCGTCTTTCGGGTCGGTGATGGGACGTGGTGGAGCGACCCGGATGCGGCGATCCACCCAAAAGTCGCGCGCCGCCCTGGTCGCCACCACTTGTGGGTCTTTGCCTAAGCCGGTAGCTACTTGGTCGTCGCGCAGGCGAATATGCTCGGCTAGCTCGGCGGCGTCAATGTGGCCGCTGGAACCCGGCGTCTCGGCGGTGAGAGTATTCATTTTGTCGGCCAATTCCGTGATGGTGTCGGCCCAAATAAACTCCGGTGACTCTTTCGCAAACTTCGCTACCGGCCCGACCGCTCCCGGCAAAACCCGCTGTGCCAACAGGGGAATATCCTTGCCGGTCAGGTCGGGGTTTTGCTCCGAACCAGACAACGCGAATTCGGTTTCCATGATGGTTTTGTTCAGGATGAACCACGAATGATCGTGCCCGGCGGCGGTGATATGCTGCAACGCGCCTAACGCATCAAACCCAGGGAACAGCGGTGCCGGGAGCCGCTCGCCCTCGGCATCCAGCCATAACGACGACGGGCCGGGCAGGATGCGGATGCCGTGCTTGGTCCACACCGGCGAGTGATTAGCGATGCCCTCGGGATAATGCCACATCCGGTCTTCGTGCACCAACGCGGCCCCGGCTCGTTGCGCGATGCCCAACATGGCGCCGTCCGTCGAATCTGGGACGCCATGCACCATGCGCTGGGGCAGTTTGCCAAATTGCGGGTTCCACCTGGCGCGGGCTAAGTCGGGGTTGGCGCCGATGCCGCCCGACGCCACCACCACGGCATCGGCCGATATCTCTACCTCGCCGATGACGGTGCGCGAGGATGGGGAGCCCCGGCCTTGGAAATCGCGGTTGGCGCGTTCGGCGGCGTCATCCGCGAGTATTTGGGCACGCAACCCAGTGACTTTGCCGTCTGTTGTGATTAAGTCAGTGACCCGATGCCGGAACCGGAACTCAATGCGCTCTTGCGCTTCCAATTCACGGGCTCGGTTTGCGAACGGCGCGACCAGCCCCGGCCCGGTTCCCCATGTGATGTGGAAACGCGGCACCGAATTGCCATGTCCGCCCACTAAATAGCCGCCGCGCTCTGCCCATTGCACAAACGGGAACCAGCGCACGCCCAGGGAGTGCAGCCACGGCCGTAAATCCCCCGCCGCCGCTTCGACAAAACTGCGCGCCCAAACGTAGCCATATCTGTCCGGCCCGATGCCTTGTGCCGCACCCGGAGCGAAATTGGCCGAACCCAACCAGTCATCCCAAGCCAGTTCGAACGAATCCTTTACACCCAACCGCCTTTGTTCCGGGGTGTCCACTAGGAACAACCCGCCAAATGACCACCAGGCTTGGCCGCCCAAAGAATCTTGATGTTCTTGATCCAAAATGAGCACCCGGCGCCCGGCACTTGCGGCGATGGTCGCTGTGACCAGGCCAGATAGCCCGGCGCCGATAACTACTACATCTGCTTGCAAACTTTCCGGTATGGCAGCCATATGCCTACGCTAGCCGCAGTTGCCCGTGGCGACAACCAGCGGCATACTCGTGGTAACTATGGGCTATTTGGTGCGCGAATATCAGGATGCCGACCGGGCGAAGCTTATCGCTGCGGCCCAGCGCCAATTTGCTTCGGATGACGACTATCCCTTAGCGCCTGCTGTTGGGGAAGATATCGCGGATTGGCTTTTTAAGGATATTGGCGCCCGCCGGTGGGTGGCAGTTGCGGACAATAAAGTTATTGGGCATATGCAGGTGACACCGGCTCATGATTACTTTGCGAAAGGTGGCGCTGAGCTTGCCGCGCTGTTACCCGATTTGCTGGAAATTGGCAAGTTGTTTGTGCTGGCGGATTACCGGAATATGGGCGTTGCCACTGCGCTTATTGAGGTTGCGATTAACGAGGCTGGGGCCGCGGGTAAATCAATTATCCTGGCTACTTTTCCGCACTTAACTAAGGCGATTGCGTTGTATCGCGACCTTGGGTTTAGGTGTATAGGGGCATTTCCTGGGAAATATGTCCAGAATGTTATCTATTTTCTGCGACCGTAAGGTGTGCCTGCGGTATTATTTGCGCTTATAAACGTTAGCTAGTTAGGCGCCGAGATATGCGATGGCATCCAATTGGAATAACAGGCCAGTTGGGCCGCCACTATGGGCGAACTCGGTTTGGATGGATTTGCGCGCCGGATACTTGCCATTAAAGCGCTGGTGAAACACTTTTTCCATTGCCGGGATGTCCCAGATATCGCGGAAAAGTGCCTCCACTTTCACCACATCTGCGAGAGTCAAACCAACGGAATCGAGCCGAGCAGCTAATTCGTCTAAGGCCCCGTCCACCTGCTTTTCAATAGATTGCCCGATATTGCCGGTACAGTAAGTGACAAATGCGAAATCGCCAGCTACCACAATGCCAGAATGAGCGTACTCTTCATTAACATCTTTTCGGATAATCCCTGGCATCCTTCTTACCTCCAAGCCCAGGCTCTTTCACTTTCTAGGAATCTTGCATCTCGCCAGAAAGAAACTCAGTATAGGCTGGCAAATCAAGCTGTCCCGAGCCGGAAACGCCAATTAGGATAACTGGGGACTCGCCGGTTTCAGCGGCTAAGCGGGCTTGGCGAATTGCGCCCGCAATCGCGTGGTTGGATTCCGATGCAGGCACGATGCCCTCCGCTCGGGCAAATAGCACCCCGGCCTCAAATGCCTCTAGCTGCCCAATCGCAACTGCATCCATTAAGCCTTCATGCTTAACAAAAGATACTAGCGGCGCCATCCCGTGATATCGCAACCCACCGGCATGCACTGGGTCAGGCACAAAGTCGTGGCCAAGCGTATACATCTTTAGTAATGGAGTGCTGCCGCTGGTGTCGCCAAAGTCGTAATCATAAACGCCTTTAGTCATGGACGGGGCGGCTTGGGGTTCGCAAGCAATAATCTTGGCATTTTGCCGCCCGGCTAAGTTCTCGCGAATGATTGGGAAAGATAAGCCCGCCAAATTGGAGCCGCCGCCCGCACAACCAAAAACATAGTCAATTTCCGGTTCATCAAACATTGCCATTTGTTTTAGCGCTTCTAACCCGATAATGCTTTGATGCAATATCACATGGTTTAATACCGAGCCCAGCGAATAAGACGCATTCGGGTCTGCCGCTGCTGCCTCAATTGCCTCGGCTATCGCCATTCCCAAACTGCCGGTGGTGCCGGGATATTTCTCTTGCAGCGCCCGGCCAGCCGCAGTTAAATCAGAAGGCGACGGATAGCATTTCGCCCCAAAAGTTTCCATTAAGGCATGGCGATAAGGCTTACCGTCATAAGACGATTTCACCTGCCAAATCTCGCATTGCTGGCCATACATTTGGGTGGCAAATGCTAATGCCGAACCCCATTGGCCTGCACCGGTTTCGGTGGTGAGTCGCATCCGACCATCCAACATATTGAAATAGGCTTGCGGCACCGCCGAATTAGTCTTATGCGACCCCACCGGCGAAGCGCCCTCATACTTAAAGTAGATGCGGGCGGTGGTGCCAAGCGCTTCCTCCAGCCGCCGTGCCCGCTGCAACGGCGATGGCCGCCATAACTTATACACCTC
>JGI24699J35502_11133729_pt1 | contig 14368 bp, 14 predicted proteins | sample TergutMp193P4_FD_35502 | JGI IMG/M metagenome (IMG submission 35502) | reverse complement strand
CTCCAACCAGTCGCCCTGCCTCATCCGAGTCAGGGCGCCTGTTTTCCGCCACCCCCCTCAGCGGGGGCGCTGCCCCCGCAACGCCCCCGGTTAGTGACTCCGTTTCCTTGTCGGATAGTCCTACCGAAACCACTAATACCTCCGGTGGTGCCAAAGCTACTGGACTCCGTGCCGTCACCGCCGACGAGTTCAACGCCCTCGGGGCAATGGGTGGCGTGCGTGGTTTAGTTGAGGCAATTCTGCCGGGGCTGATATTCATAACCGTTTTCACCCTTGCAAACGAATTATGGTGGGCGCTTATTGCGTCTTTAGCCGTGGCAGTTATTACGGTTATCGCTCGGCTAATCCAACGGAGTTCTGTCCAGCAAGCATTGAGCGGGATATTCGGAATTCTGATCGGCGTTTTCTGGGCGTGGCGCACGGGCGAAGCTACCGATTTTTTCGCGTTTGCGCTCTTCCAGAATGCGGCTTATTTGGTCGTAGTTTTGATCTTGCAGTTGGTTGGGTGGCCAGCCGTCGGCCTCATCCTTGAGCTATTGCGGTTCAGCATGTCGGCCAAAGAAACCCCAGCGCCAACCCCGGTGGTCGAGCCAACTTCGGTGGTTGAGCAGCGCCCACCGGGCGCGACCGTCGAAACCACACCAACCTCGGTGGTCGAGCAGCGCCCACCGGGCGCGACCGTCGAAACCACCTCCACCAACCCGTTCCACGGCTTTTCTGCGTGGCGCAACGACCCAAACCTGCTCCGCCGCTACCGCCTCGCCACTTGGTTCTGGATAGCCCTATTCGCCGTGCGCCTCGCCGTCCAAGTGCCGCTATTCCTCGGCCAATCGGTCGGCTGGCTGGGCATCGCCCGCATCATCATGGGCGTCCCCCTCTGGGGCTTGACCCTATACCTAACCTGGGCAGTCATCCACGGCGCCCACAAGTCCGTAGCCATCGTCCCATAGCGGGTGGTCGGGGCAGCCCGCAAGGCTGGACTCGAACCCACCCTTACCGGCGGACGGGTATCCCGCGTGCGGCGAGATAGTCTTTGACTTGGGGGATGGTGAGTTCCCCAAAGTGGAACAGCGAGGCGGCGAGGGCAGCGTCGGCGCCACCAATCGTCAGGGCGTCGGCAAAGTCAGCGAGTTTACCAGCCCCGCCCGAGGCAATCACCGGCACACCCACGGCATCGGCAATCATCCGGGTCAACTCTAGGTCGTACCCATTGCGCTGGCCGTCCTCATCCATGCTGGTGAGCAGGATTTCCCCGGCGCCTAACTCCACGGCCAGCACCGCCCAGTCCTGCGCGTCGAGTTCGGTTTTCACCCGCCCACCCGCTAAATAGACATCGAACCGGCCTTGCGCATTTCGCTTTGCGTCAATAGCTAATACCACGCATTGGCTACCAAACTTTTCGGCGGCTTGGGTTAGTAACTCGGGGTTTTTTATCGCGCTGGAGTTTACCGAAACTTTATCGGCACCAGCGCTCAACATCGAACTAAAATCCGCCACCGACCTAATGCCGCCGCCCACGGTAAAGGGGATAAACACGCAATCGGCCACCCGCCGAACAATATCAATCAGCGTGCCGCGTTTTTCATGGGTAGCCGTGATATCCAATAACACTAATTCGTCGGCATCTTGCGCATTATAAGCGACGGCAGCTTCCACCGGGTCGCCAGCGTCTATCAGGTTAACAAAACTAACGCCTTTAACCACCCGGCCATCTTTTATGTCCAAACATGGAATAATCCGTTTCGCGTGCACTAAGTACTCCCCATAGTCTCTACCATATTGTACTTCTCACCTTGACTCAGGATACGAGCTTGTCCTACCCGTCATTGCGGGCTTGACCAGCTATCTCATCGTGACTATCGCCAGCAAAGTTTCGCAGCATCGCTATCCCGATATCGCCACTTTTTTCGGGATGGAACTGACAAGCCTGCACATTGCGCCAGCCAACAGCAGCATGAAAGTCAATGCCATAGTTAGTAATAGCAGTCACGATCTCGGGATTAGTGGCCGTGACATAGTAACTATGCACAAAATACACATAACTGTCGTCGGGAATACCAGCAAAAATGCTATCTGTTACCATTTGACTTTGCGGCGTTAAGGCCAACGAGTTCCACCCGATGTGTGGCACCTTCAACCCCATATCATTAGGAAAACGCTGCACCGTGCCCGGAAAAACCCCTAACCCACGCACCCCAACCGACTCGGTGCTTTGCTCAAACAAGACCTGTAGCCCTAAACAAATCCCCAAGAAAGGCCGCCCCGAATCAATAAACTCATAAATCGCAGTATCCAGTTTCCGTTGCCGCAACGCCCCCATGCAATCACCAAAGGCTCCCACCCCCGGCAATATCATTTTGGCGATACCCGTAAAATCCAGCGGGTCACTAGAAACAAAGTGCTCAGCACCCAGGTACGTTAAGGCATTTTGCACACTTTTCAGGTTGCCCGCCCCGTAATCAACAATCCCAATCATTAATCAACAATCCCAGTTACTTATTGTCAAACTGGTTAGCCAATATCTCTAAAACCTGTTGCCAAGCATCGGCTGCTACCACCGCATCATAAGCATGGGTATTAGTGTTATTAAAGAAAGCGTGTTGGGCATCAGGATAAACTTGTGCAGTAAAGTCAATGCCAGCTTTTGCCATGCGATCACGCAATTCTGGTAACGATGCCATAAGCCGCTCATCTTGCCCACCATAAAACGCGCGCACCGGACAAGCGATATTAGCTAACGAACCTTCGGGCGGCGAACCATAAAATGGGAAAGCGATTCGAATCCGTGGGTCAGCAGCGGCCAGCGCAAAGGCAAAAGTGCCGCCAAAGCAGAATCCAATCACCCCAATATGCCCGGCAACGCCCGGTTCCGCAGCGAGGGCAGTGACCACCCGTTGCAGCGCCCCGACCGCCCAAGCCGCGTACTCCGGTTGCCGAGCCGCCGTCAGCGCCTCCCGCATCAGGGGCTGCAACCGATGCTGCTCAGCCGGGTCGTTCGACTCGCGCAGCCGCTCCAACTCAGCGCCCGCTTGTGGCGTCACGCCGCCGTGGCTCAGAATGTCCGGTGCATAAACTACATAACCTTGCGCGGCGAACCGATCGGCCACATCTTTAATGTGCGCCACCAGCCCCCAAATCTCGTGGATAACTATTAAGCCACCCTTTATGGGAGTGCCAACAGGGGGAGCACTTCGGTAAACATCAAGGCCGTCAAGGTCAAGCATTGTGCCATTGTCGGGCGGAGATATTTCTGCGAGGGTGGAGCCGGTAAGCGTCATGGATACATCGTACCTTAGGCGCCAGCAGTGCTACGGGCTGCCGTCTATTTTATGTACGACTTGCACAATTCGCTGCTGATTAGGTAAGCTAGAATCGAATCGTTTCGACAGTGCCTCATTCGACGGTGCTAACAGTGCCATCGACAGCGCCAGTAGTACCTGCCGACGCTGACCCGCTATCGAACCGTGACCCGACAACTAATAACAGATTCAGAATATGCGTAATCTTACTCAAGGCTCCCCAGTAAAACTCATTTTAGCCTTTTCCATCCCATTATTACTCGGCAACTTATTTCAGCAGCTGTACACCATCGTAGATAGCGCGGTGGTTGGGCGGCTTATTAGTGTTGATGCTTTAGCGGCAGTGGGCGCCACTGGCAAAATGGCATTTCTGATAATCGGGTTTTCATGGGGTGCAACCGCTGGTTTAACCATTCCAGTCGCCCGCTATTTCGGAGCGAACGACATTGCCGGGGTAAAGCGTTCGATTGTTGCGAGCGGCGTGGTCGCGGCGTTAGTGGCACTTGGCATTACCACGGTTGGCTTGACCTTTGGTGATGCGTTACTGCGATTGGTTAATACGCCAGAAAACTTACTACCGATGGCGCAGGCATATCAACGGGTAATGTTTGGTACGGCGGCTTTGACCGTGACCTTCAACTGGTTATCCGCTGTTATACGTGCCATGGGAGATTCGCGCACTCCGCTGATATTTTTGATTATCTCTAACGTAATAAATGCGGGTTTAAGCATATTCTTTGTCGGCACCCTTGGGATGGGAGTCGCCGCCACCGCTGCTACTACTGCTATTGCGCAAGCATCGTCGGTTATCGCGTGTTTATTCTATGCCCGCCGCAAGATACCACAAATGTTCCCGGATCGGGTCGCCGTGCGTGAAGGCTTAAAGCAACTCGGGGAACCTGCTCGCATTGGTTTGCCAATGGGTTTTCAGATGTCTGTTATCGGCATTGGTACGGTCGTCTTACAAGCTGCGGTTAATAACCTTGGCCCCGATGCCGTGGCCGCTGCGACCATTTCTACCCGGCTTGAAGGCATTGCGATGGGGCCGCTTAATACCTTTGGCATTGCGATGGCAACATTTGTCGCCCAAAACTATGGTGCGAAACAATACCGCCGGATTCGCGTTGGCGTTATGCGAATGTCAATCGTTGCGGTGCTATTTGCTTTTGCTGCTGGAACGCTGCAAGTCATATTTACCGATCAGTTAGTTTCGATTTTTACCGCCGATGCTCCGTTACCGATGCTGGAAATGATTCGGCTCCAGCTACGCGTTTCCGCGCTGATGTATTTTACGTTAGGCATTATGTTTATTGTCCGAAATACCATTCAAGGGTTAGGCGCTACCGCCGTACCTACTATTTCTGGTTTTGTGGAACTCGCCTTACGTTCCGGCGCTGGAATATTCTTAGGTGCCACCTTAGGCTGGGCCGGGGTTGTTTGGGGTAATCCATTAGCTTGGGCGGGCGCCTTTGCCATGTGTGGGGTGTCATGGTTAGCGCACCGGAAAAAGCTGCTGGCCTTAGAAAAGAATAGTATCGAAGGCACGGGTATTGCTGTTGCCGCCGATGCGTCGCTGTCTTTTCTTGATGCCCCCGAAATCGCGGTGGCCGCTTAGGCCTTGCCTACCCGAGGTTTGGCAGCAAATCATCACGCTTTTGCTTATATCGTCGTTATTCCGCAACCCAACGATCACGCAATGCAACCCAATGCAAACGCCTCTGCACGACGACCCTTTTCAATCCGCTCTGTAGGCCAATGAACAAGTTCCCATCCATCATTAACGATACCTTGCATAACATTGAATTGGTCGACGCGAATCCATGTCTCGTTCTGCTCAGATTCCAGACCCGGTGCATCAGTTAGGAACACAAGGTCTGCCCTTCTACCGTGAGGGTTGTGCTCCCGCACTGCAACAATCCACCAATCTACGGCTGGGTCGTTACCAGCGCCCACATAGACTTGAACAACATCGCCTGTTTGCCAAACCCAAGTAAAGGAATCGTGCGTCAGTTCCTCTAGCCAATTAATAACCCGCGGTAATGGCTCGGTACATTCAAAATCATCATCAGCTGGATCATAAGCAAGATTCGTGGGCGTTGGGCCACTGACAATAGTCGGCCTAGGCGCGGATGGAGTGGCTGTTTCGATCCCGGAAATCGAGCAGCTACCTATAAGTGCCATAAGTGTCAGCAGCGGCAAGCCTGCTGCTACTTTCGACACTTCTGCTCTTATACGCTCATCCTTAAGCATCGATGGTGAAGTTCCTCATTCCATTTAGCGTGCTAGTACAACCAAACCTGCCCGTAAACTGCCTTGGAGAGTGTTGCCCGGTCATATTGAAGCCTACAGCTTGGGTGGTGTACACCCTTGTATTTGGTATCTGCCATCCAAACTGGACGGGTGTGCCGTTGATGGATAGGGCGTACTTCTGCCGTTTCATAACTCCTCACCAAAACTAGTTTTACTGGGTGGTGAGGCGACCGCAGCCCGGTAACGAACCGCCCGTCAACACACTTTGCGATTGTCCCTGAAAAAGTATCGCCGAAATCGCGGTGGCCGCTTAGGTTTACTTAACCTAGATTTGGCAGCAAATCATCAGCAGCTTTTCCAGTTATGATGTTTGACGCTAGTTTTTCTGATATTGTGGTGGGCTGATTTGCTAGTAACTCGCGGCGTTGCAAAATAGCCTCGGTAGCTACCAAAGATGCCGCCATTAGCACTTCACCGGAGTTAGTTACCAGAAATCCGACTAATTCGCGAGGGATAACTTGCGTCGCTAACATAAATAATGTGCCGAGCAAAAGCCACGGAGTATGCGCGCGCCGCCAGACCAAAACGGCGCAGATAAGCACCACAAACAGCATCAAAATGGAACCGACCGGCGGCCCCGGAAAGGTGCCCTTATTGGTGTAATAAAACATGCCACCCGCACTGACCGGCGCCATTTCCAAAAACACGACATACCGCAAGAACCCTGCCAACGCTGCAATCCCATAAAGCAACCACGGGCCAACCGTACTAATAAGCTTTGGCCTAATAAGTTCGCCGTCACCGCGCTCCAAACGTTTTGCGCGCGTCGCAAATCCAATACCGGCGACTATCCACGTCGGCGTCAATAGCGCATGTCCAATAAAGCGCGGCCACGATAGCGCGACTAACAGCGGCCCATCCCCAATCGTCGCACCCAGCGCCATAATGGCGTTATCCCACACCACGCCTGCAATCGGCAATACCAGCATTAGCGCGCTTAAGGAGGGGCGGCGACGGTACAGGCGAATGGCGACTACCGCCAAAGCGGCTTGCGCTATGGCAAAGATAACGAATGTGGCAGTTTGCACCCTGTTATTGTGCCGATAACTACCGTGGTTGTCGTGATCCACTCGCCCGTTATCGCGCAACTCGGCGCAGTGGATAGGCCTTATGAGTCTGCAATGGCGCAACCAAGGCACCGCTCTAGTGTGCGTGGGGTTGCCAAACCTAAACTCGCATCCTTTGGGATGGACTGGCAGCAACCCTCTATGCGCGTGGGGTTGCCAACCAAACCTGTCCTGCCTTGCAATCCCGACGCCATAGCGAGCGGATTGCGAGACGCAGCGGGGGAGCGGTGCTGGCTCCTGTAGGCACGGTAAGCTAGCGGCTATGGTGGTGCCAGATAACCTCGAACCTGCGCGAGCTACCGAATCTGGTTCGGAGCTTGGAGCAACACGCAAAGTACCACTCTATTCTTACTAAATGACCCGAGCTAAGGCAGGGACCCCGTGAATAATATTTATGACCTACCGCCACTGCCGTTGTCAGCGGAGTTGGTTACTGTATTGCATCACGATGCTGGTGTCAGGATTGAGCGCATTATTAGCACCGGGCAGACTACCGATTGGCTCGACCAAAAAGAAACCGAGTTTGTGATTCTTATTCAGGGTAATGCGGTATTAGCGTTTGACGATGAGCGGGAAATCGTCATGAACCCCGGAGATACCCTCCTAATCGAACCGCATCAACGCCATCGGGTGACATTCACTTCTACCGAACCACCGTGCATCTGGCTGTGCATCTTTTGGTAGTTATGCGCCAACTCCACTACCGGGGTGCTGGTCATTCGCTTAACCTGATTGACCTTGATGGCTTACGCGATAAAGGCTGGCGGTAGGTCCAGCGGCTTTCGGTAGGGACCACCGTCGGCTATCGAAAGCTCGCCACGCACCTTCGTCTGAACCGATTTCTGCTAAAACAGTCATAGGCCACAGCTACAATGGTGCCATGGCGGTGGCAGCAGTTCATAGTACAAAGTTCGGCACCCTGTACCATGGCGACTGCCTTGACCTTCTGAAAGAGTTGCCCGCTGAATCCGTAGACTTAGTATTCGCTGATCCACCATTCAATCTGGGAAAGCTCTATGGCGACCACTACGACGATGGTAAGGCGGAAGTTGAGTATCTACAATGGTCTAAAGAATGGATTGCCGGTTGTTGCGCCTTGCTAAAACCCGGCGGGGCATTCTTTCTCTACAATATCCCGAAATGGAATATTCATAATGGCGGAACATTAAACTCACTCGGTATGACATTTCGGCATTGGATTACCATAGATATTAAGTTCGGACTTCCTATCCAAGGCCGTCTTTACCCATCACATTACTCATTGCTCTATTACACTAAAGGAAAGCCGAAATCATTTGTACGTCCGCGGGTTCCAGTCCCTGTTTGTCGGCATTGCGGTGGCGATATTAAGGACTACGGTGGACACCGAAATAAACTCAATCCAGAAGGGTTGAACCTAACTGATGTTTGGACTGATATCCCACCAGTAAGGCATCGTTCAACTAAAAATCGGGGGGCAAATGAGCTTTCTGAAAAATTGCTAGAGCGGGTACTTACGATTGCTACAATGCCCGGCGACACTGTATTCGATCCTTTCGGTGGAGCTGGAACCACTTATGCGGTCGCAGAACGGTTACATCGCCATTGGATTGGGATTGAACTCGGAGATTGCCAACCTATTATTAACCGCTTAGAAGGGGTTGATAACGTGGTAGAACTTCCCCGGAGGGGAGATGGCGGGAAAGGTATGACTTCAATTGAAAGAAATAAATTAGCAACGCTTTTCTAAACTCTCGCTCTTCCGTCCGTTCCCTTTCTAATGCGAGGGACATCCAAAGAAATCCGATCATGTTCAACCACGACAATAGCTAAATAGCTGGGCGTAGCTAACTGCCATTGCTGCCAGAGCCGGTAATAAGGTTCAAGCTCGGGAGCGTTACCGATCCTATCGGTAAGATACTGTGCAAAGTTCTTGCTCGGCAAAATCAGCACACCACCGGATAGGTAATAGGACATTATGCCAAGGGCAATCCGATTTATGGCTCTATGTGACGACGATATATTTCCAGTTTCCCACTCCGCTGCAAAAGGTCTTAGTACGGGATTGGCAAAAGTCAAGTGGGCATCAAACGCACCAGGGCGCGAACCTTTTATCTCTCCATGGGATTCAGGGGTGGCACGTCGTGGGGCTTTGACTTCCAACGCCCAACCTCGCGAAGAAATAGCAGCAGCAAATGCTTCTTTTATAGGAACAACCCCATTGCCCTCACCAGATTTCTTACCGGACTCAGGGTAGATGGCGAAATCCGTAGATCCGGGCGGCCACTTGACCGCCTCAATAGCTTCCTCCAAATCTGTCCGAGCCTGCTCAAACTCCGGCAGTTCGGAATATCCGCCGCGATCAAATAGTGGCATCCATGATACAATCCGCACCCTCTTAACTAAGCACAGGAAACGGGATATGGCCGCTGCCCGGCTGCTAACGAGTACGCCTTCGGCGTCGGCGGTGGCTACTCCCAGACCGTTTTGTGGGTTCTGCTCGTGGGGATTGCCGTGGGGTGCATCGCCGACATCAAGCTATTCCGCGAGCGGTAGAGGAACGGCGGGGGAGTCTTGCGAGTTACCCCGCCTTGAATATCCCGCATGGTAGCCTCGATCGGATACCGTAGGATTTAGAAATGAGCACCATAAAAGTGGAGCCGGAGTTGCGTGATCGCATAAACGCTGAAGCTGCATCGCTTGGAACTACGGCGGGCGGACTTGTGCAGCAGTTAGTTGATGCATATCAACGGCATCAGCGGATGGTAGCTTTTGGCCGGGCATTCAAAACGGCTGATCAATCATATTGGAATGAACTTGCTCTATGGGACGCGGCGATATCGGATGGTCTTGATGATGCCTGAAATGCGGTGGGGGTCTATATGGTGGAAAGATTTTGAACCCACGAGAGGCCGAGAGCAAGGCGGACATCGGCCTGGGTTAGTGGTTGCCAGTAACTCGTATTTATAACTTGTAGATATCCTGACAATAATGCTTCCGATAACTACGAAAGACTGAAACTGGCCTATTTATATTGAGCTGCGTGGGGTCGAAGTTCAGCTAGATAGGCCGAGTTATGCGCTCACCGAACAACCTCGCACCATCGCTCGTAACCGGGTCTCAAAGTATTTGGGGCGGGTCAATAATGCTACGCCGCAGGAAATAGATATCTGGTTGCGCGACTTTTTAGCCCTGCCCTGAAATAAGGAAATAAGGAAGGAAAGGTTGAACTCCCCAGCGGGAATGTTAATCGCGGTTAGCGGATCTGGATTCACGCACTTTTGGCTGATACTGTCGTGATCCAGCTGGCGATGTCAGTTATCACTTGGGGTTCGACGTGTTGTTTCACCTGATATTCCTCAACTGCCTTGCTGATATCTCCATATATCGATTTCATAAACAGATGATTCAGGCTAGGATAAAGGATAAATGTGGCGGCAGGATGGTCGGCAAGTAGCTCCTGATACTTTTGGAAGTCTTTTTCTGGCGACACCATAAAATCTTTTTCGCCTTGCAGGATAAGAATCGGTTTAGTAAAAGTTTTAAGATATTGCACGGCTGGTTTGCTGTCCATCTCTCTGATGTAGTGTGCTGTCATTTCAACGCCGCCGATGCGTTCATCAATGATGACAACTTGCTTGGCCTGTTCCTCGGAATAGGTATCTAGCTGGTCAAGTTTGCGCAGGATTTTACGGACTTGCCAAGTGGCAATCCACTTTATGATGCCTTTCAGGTTTGCGGTAATGCCGGTTAGTTGTTCTTGGACGATTTCGGCCATCTTGCGTGGGGTGCCAGCTGTAAGGATAATCCCGGCGTAACCATTACCGCTCTCGCTAGCTATCCGGGGGGCGAGCGCGCCGCCTTGGCTTTGGCCTAAGAGGAATATCCGATGGTTATCAATGCGCGGATCAGCTCTTATTAGGTCGGCGGCTAATAGGGCGTCCTCAATAATGTCCTCATGCACTGTCAGAGTCCCAGCGAGGTCTTTTGCCAGAGTGGGGTAGGTATAGATTCGCTTATCGTACCTAATAGACGCGATACCATGGGATGCTAACCCATCGGCAATATCCGCAAAGAACTTATTTGGAAGGCCTTGCGATTCATTCCGGCCATCCTTATCTGTTGCCCCAGAACCAGGGACAAGAACAACTGCCGGATAAGGTGATTTGCCGATATCTGGGACGGTAAGTATTCCAGCAAGCCGGTATTTATCGCCGATGGCGACGTTCTCTTTCATGCAATACCTATCTAAGTGACGTATTATCATTAATGGTGACAGTTGAAAAGCGTATTGATATGCCAAAAAATATCTCCCGTCATCCTGCGCGAAACGCAGTGGAGTCGCAGGATCTATCCCGCCAAAGACAGATACTGCGACTACGCGCAGCATGACGGAAACTACCCATCAACACTATTCGATACTATCCCCATCATTATTCTTATTTGCTATAATCAGTAGCTTATTTGCTAACAGGAATAGCCGCAAAGTGTGGGCCCGGACCCGCTTCGTTAAGTGTGAGACGGTTGCTAAGTGACAGACATCGGGTAGTGCATTGGGCGCCAGGAGTTTGGATGCGGCTTGGGTGTTCGGCAGAGGTCGGATATAGTAATTGCTGGACTTTATTTGTTGTGCCTGTATGACGCCGGGCGCAGGTTTATGCCACTAAACTGTTTAGTTGGTCGGCTGCACGCTTATTGGTAATCGCTCGCAACGCTTTGGGCAAAGGATGCCTAGGTTTGCGAGCACCCAAAATCCATCTTAATTGGCGGCCTTCATGTCTATCTCCAAAACCTCCCGCAAACAAGCGCGCGCTAAAAGCGGAACGCTGATCGCTAAAGGCTCGGCTAACCCGGCTTATATCGCTGCCATGCGCGAACTTCGCCGCTCCTCGGCGGCTGGGCCACAAGTGCCCAAGCCACGAAAGGGCACCCGTCGCGCCCGCAATGCCAGTGCCATTAAGGATTCCGCTTGGTACTAAATAACTCTGAGCTTGAGATATCGGTGGTAGGCGCGAACGAAACCACCTATTTCCTAATCTAAATCAAAAGGACTATAAAATGATAGCTGAAATCGAAAAGGCCTTAGGCGACGACTTTAACGGCGTAGTCAGCATCAAAACTGCCGGCGAAACCATCGAGCGGACTTACGGTTATCGCGATATCGCCAACGAAATCCCCAATAACCCGCAAACGCGGTTCGGTATCGCATCGGGCAGCAAAGCCTTTACTGCGGTCGCGATTCTGAAACTTATTGACCAAGGTCGCTTAAGTCTAAACTCCACGCTGGGCGAAACGCTGCCGGATATCGACCTCGGCAGGATAGACCCGAATATCACCGTCGAACAACTATTGACCCACACTTCTGGCGTCGGCGACTATTTCGACGAGGAAGTTATGGACGATTACGCCGAACTCTGGCACGATATTCCAAACTATCGCATCCGCAGTTCTGCCGATTATCCTCCGCTGCTAACCGATAAGCCGATGGCATTTGAGCCGGGGGCGGAGTTTGCTTATAACAACTCTGGCTATGTGTTACTCGGGTTGATTATCGAAGCCATTACCGGCGAACCCTTTGATAAGTTTATCAACGAGGTGGTTTTCCAACCGGCTGGGATGGCCGACTCCGGGTATTTCGAGCTAGATAAGTTACCGCGTAACTGTGCCATCGGTTATGTGTTTGCCGATGCTGACGACCATGGCGACGAGGACGATCATGGCGACGGGACCGACGATGCTGTTGGCCGCAACGACGCTGACGATGAGGAAGCCACCGATTGGCACACCAACATTTACAGCATCGAGGCCAAAGGGTCCGGCGCCGGTGGCGGATTCACCACCGCTAGCGACATGGCGAAGTTCTGGGACGCGCTGCTGGGTGGCCAGCTGCTATCAACAGCATCGCTAGAAAAAATGCTCAGCCCACAGCATCAGGACGGCATCGAAAGTTACGGCACTGGCGTCTGGCTCGCAGCACTTACCGACGACGAGACCGGAGAGGTGCGGTACGAGCCGTGGCTGCAAGGCTCCGACCCCGGCGTCAGCTTCATTTCCAGCGTAGATCGCAACACCGGCACCACAATCACCGTCATCAGCAACACCAGCGACGATGTCTGGCATGCGGAAACCTTCGCCTTCCCGGTCACCGAGGACGACGATGAGGATAGTAACGATAACGACGAGCAACCGTAATAAGTGGGCCGGAAGCTAGCAAATAACAACTTTACTAAGATAAGAATCCCGGCAAAGTATCGCTAGTACCCGGCGCGGATGCTATTGATATATTCCACCCAAGCATCAAGTTCATCCCGGTGCTGGGCTACAAAGGCTTGCTGCAATGCGAAATCTATCTCATTATGACGCTGCTCATAAGAGACTGCTCGCCGACAATCATAATCGGCAATCGCCATCGCTATCTCTCGATCAGTAAAGGCGAGTTGCTGTTGGATATCGGCTACTTGTCCAGAAGCCTCCCACCGAGTTCCAAACTCGTCATTAATGACTATGTTTCCTTGCAGTTCCATATTCTCATAAAACAATGTACGCTCAAGTAAAGAAGGTGATTGAACGGAAGTGAATCCCTGATTCGCCATACACGATGCCCATTCAATGTCGAGTTCAGTAAAATCTGGTATTAACCGATTATCAATACTCGTTTGGAAGGTGCTTATTTCTTGTTGGAGGGCAGCGAACTGTTTTGGCTGAGAAAACGCTTGCCATGCGGCGCCCGAACAGCCTTCCCAATCAGGCTCCCACCATTCATCTAGGTTACTGCGCCCGTGTAGTGCCAAATCCCAGGCGCTGCCTTCTGAGGGGGACATGGCGGCGCGTAACTCATCGTTCGGGTTTCCGGCCATATTGGCAACACTGCTAGGTTCGCCAGCGATTCGCCCCCAAGTGTTGGTGCTGATGCCGAATCCGAGCTGTTCGGCGAAATCTCTGGAGCCGCGCCGCAGGCCATCATCCGCGCTGACGACGGTTACGGTTACCGCCCCCTCTAGCCACGGAATGTACAAGAAGCCTTGTTCGGCCATACAGGCAGAGATCATTTCCTCCCGAGCGCGATGATCCGCGGATTCCCGAGCTTGTCTGGCTGCTTGGGTGGCATCAGGTCGCGAACCCCTGATTTGAAATAGGTACTCATCTAAGGGGCCAAATTGAGAGGTAGGCGCGCTTGTCGAAGGGTTCTGAGCCGAGGGGCTGCACGCTGCCAATAACAATGCGCCGATTATGAGCAAAGCCAACTGCCCAAATCGCCGTGCCAATAGATTCGCAATAGACATACATTTGCTCCCTGTTAGCTAATCTCGTTAAGGATGAACTGCGCAAAACCCGGTAAAGTGAACTTGAGATAGCCTTGTTGTTCCTCAGTAACAATAGCTTTGGCAATAAGCGACCGACGCACCATAGAAATGCCGTCGGTCGCTCTGCCAAGCGCAGCAGCAATATCCGAGCGCTTAACCGGCTCATCTTGGCCTAGTTTCGCCATCGCAATGATAAACTCGCGTTCCAGCTTTGTTGCGGCATCAAACCGGGAGTTAAACAATTCGAGGACATTCTCTTGCGTTTCTGCTAGGGCGGGTATTAGCGATGATTGCGTTATAACATCTCCTGCCTCCGGCTTAGCCTCATTCCACAAGTTCCAACCATAGAGCTGCAAAAAGAACGGATATCCATCAGCAGCCGCAACTAACGCATCAAGTACATCGTCAG
>JGI24699J35502_11133730_pt1 | contig 14375 bp, 10 predicted proteins | sample TergutMp193P4_FD_35502 | JGI IMG/M metagenome (IMG submission 35502) | reverse complement strand
AGGATGGGTTTGGGCCCGGTTTCGGTCTCCACGGACACGTGCAGGTCGCGAATCTCAAGACTGCGGTCGGTCATGTTCAGTTCTCCTTGCTATATTTAAGCTCTTTGTCGATGCGGGCCATGAGGGTCGTTTCCACGTCCGCGATTCCGATTCGGTTGAGGATGGCAGAGAAGAATCCGCGCACGACCAGGCGGCGCGCCTCCTCTTCCGGGATTCCCCGGCTCTTGAGATAGAACAGTTGCTCATCGTCGAAGCGACCGGTCGAGGCCGAGTGCCCCGCGCCCACGATCTGACCGGTTTCGATCTCCAGATTGGGCACGGCGTCCGCCCGGCACCCGTCGGTGAGGATCAGGTTCTTGTTGGACTCGTAGGTCTCGATCCCCAGTGCTTCAGGACGGATCAGCACGTCCCCCACCCAGACCGAGCGGGCCTTCTCCCCCTGCAGGGCCCCGCGGTAATCCACATGGGAGACTCCCTTGGGATGGTTGTGGTCGATGAACAAGCGGTGTTCGAGATGCTGTCCGGCGTCGCCGAAGTACACCCCGAACAATTCCACATCCCCACCCTCCGAAGAGAAGGAGACGTTGTTCACCAGACGTACGATGTCCCCGCCCAGGGACACTGCTATATGCCGGTAGACCGCGTCTTTGGCCACCAGGGCCTCATGCTGGCCCAGATGGACCGAACCGCGATCCCAATCCTGGAGGCTCACCACCGTCAGGTGCGCGCCTTGACCGACGAGGATCTCGACGTTGCCGATGTGGCGGGCGCGGCCCCGATGGGTGAGGACGACGGTGGCCGACGAGTTCGGTCGGGCCTCGATGACGATGTGCCCTGCCGTGGGTGCGGTCTCATCCTCTCCTGAGACGACCACCCGGATCGGTTCGGGAACCTCACGGTCGATCACCAGATGGCCTGCGGTCGGCAGGGATGCGGCGATGGCGGCAGTACGGTCCACGGGAATCAGCACCGTGCCTCTCGGCGCCTGGCCGAGTCCCAGGGTTCCCAGTTCGGCACCTTCGGCGCTCACGTCAAGCGATCCCCGTGTGAGCGTCTCATCGAAGAAATCGCCGATCCGGTTGGTGGGGGTGAACCGCCAGACCTCCTCCTTGCCCGTGGGCACCGCGTGGTCGGCCACGTTGAAGGATCCTGCAGGATGCAGGTGGGTGATCGTCGTCGTTTCTGGCAGTGCGGCGTTCATCCGACAGCCCCTTCCATCTGCAGTTCGATCAATCGGTTCAGCTCCAGGGCGTACTCCATGGGAAGCTCGCGGGCGATGGGCTCCACGAATCCGCGGACGATCATCGCCATGGACTCCTCCTCCGTCAGCCCCCTGCTCATCAGATAGAAAAGTTGTTCCTCGCTCACTTTGGACACGGTCGCCTCGTGGGCCATCGACACCTCATCCTCGCGGATGTCCGCGTAGGGATAGGTGTCCGAGCGGGACATGGTGTCCACGAGCAACGCGTCGCAGCGGACCGATGAGGCCGAGTGGTGGGCGTGAGGATTGACATGGACGAGACCTCGGTACGACGACCGTCCTCCTCCACGGGAGACCGACTTCGACACGATGGTCGAAGATGTGTGAGGGGCCGCGTGGATCATCTTCGAGCCGGTGTCCTGATGCTGGCCGGGCCCGGCGAAGGCGATGGACAGGGTTTCGCCCTTGGCGTGCTCCCCCATCAGCCACACGGCGGGGTACTTCATTGTGACCTTGGAACCGATGTTGCCGTCGACCCATTCCATGGTCGCGCCCTCGGCGCAGATCGCCCTCTTCGTGACCAGGTTGTACACATTGTTCGACCAGTTCTGGATCGTCGTGTAGCGGCAGCGCGCGCCCTTCTTGACCACGATCTCGACCACTGCGGCGTGCAGAGAATCCGACTTGTAGATCGGCGCCGTGCACCCCTCGACATAGTGGACGAAGGCGTCCTCGTCCACGATGATGAGCGTCCTCTCGAACTGGCCCATGTTCTCTGTGTTGATCCGGAAGTACGCCTGGAGCGGGATCGTCACATGCACACCCTTGGGGACGTAGATGAAGGATCCGCCCGACCACACAGCCGAGTTCAACGCCGAGAATTTGTTGTCACCGGCGGGGATGACCGACCCGAAGTACTCTTTAAAAAGCTCGGGATGGTCTCTCAATCCTGAGTCGGTGTCGAGGAAGATCACCCCCTGGCGAGCCAGTTCCTCGTTGATCTTGTGGTAGACCACCTCGGATTCGTACTGTGCCGCCACCCCTGCGACGAGGCGTTTCTTTTCCGCTTCGGGGATCCCCAAACGGTCATAGGTACGCCTGATGTCCGCGGGCAGGTCCTCCCAGGACTCGACCTGGGAATCGGTGGGCTTGACGTAGTACTTGATCTCGTCGAAGTCGATGTCCGACAAATCCGCGCCCCATGCCGGCATGGGTTTCTTGTCGAAGATCCCCAGAGCTTTGAGGCGGAAATCCAGCATCCACTGGGGTTCGGATTTACGCTGGGATATCTCCCTCACGACATGTTCGTTCAACCCTCGTTCGGCGTTCTTCCCGGCTTTGTCGGAGTCGTGCCATCCGAAACGGTAGGAACCCAGAGCGGCCAGGTGTTCCTTCTGGGTCGCCCCCGTGCCAGGTGCCTGGATCGGGGCGTTGTGATCGGGCGGGGGCCCTGTGACAGGTGCGCTCACCTGTCCTCCTTTCGGGTACTCGGCGCTACGCGCCTCAACATCTTCCTCGGCTTCGGCGCAACGAACAAGTCTGTTGTGCCCTCAGCCTTCGTCGATGTAGGGAATGGGATGTTGGTCGTGCACACACCGTCCCCGTGGGCGATGGTGGCGATGCGCTGCACATGGGAATGCAGAAGACGGGAGAACATGGAGGTTTCCACTGAGCACAGTTCCGGAAATCTCTGAGCCACAGCGGGGTACGGGCAATTGTGCTGGCAGAGCTGTTCTCCGCCCCCGACGGGCAGGACTCCGGCCATGAATCCGTCCTCCGTCAGTGCCACGGACAGGGCTTCGATGCCGGGCAGGCGCGGATTGACCGCTTTCAGTTCGTTGAACCTCGCCTCGATGGCGGCGAACCTCGCCTCGAAGAAAGAGATCACCGCTTCTTCCCCGCCGAGTCTCATCAGCGATTCGATGGCGGAGATGGCAAAGGTGTCATAGGCGTGGTTGAACGTCTCCCTGCCCTGGGAAGTGGCTGCGAACTCCCTTGCCGGACGTCCTGCGCCCTGGCGTTTGGAGACCGGTTGCGAACGGGATGTGAGCATCCCGGAGTTCTCCAGATAGCTCAGATGGCGCCTGATCGCAGCCGATGTGAGCCCAAATTCTTCTGAGAGATCCCCTGATGTCGTCCAACTGTGCTCGACGATGTACTTCATGACCCGATGCCGTGTCGTGGCATCCTGAGCCTCTGGGGAGGCGGGAGGATCGGTCATGATTTTCACAAGTATATTCTTGCGTAATTCCAGGGATTCTGCATCTCCGCTTGCCAACTGGGAGAAAGTATCGTCATACGATATGATGGATTGATTGGCCCATTTTACCCCCACTCTCCTCTGACCCGGTTCAGACCGCAACAAATGGCCCCCGTCTTACTGATATGAGACTTGAGGACTAGGGTTGTGTGAAGTTCGTATAGCGGAAAATGGTCATCCCCGGCGAACCCTATTCCCGATGACCACTACAAGAGGAATACATCGTGTCTGGATCCCACAGCAAGGCGAAGCGCCTCGGCCTTTTCGCCTTCTTTGCGGTTATTGCTTCCCTGACCCTCACCGGATGCGGTGCGTCGGGTGAAGTCGGTGGTGAAGCAAGCCTGGAACTGCCCATAGCCCTTCGCAACGGAGATGTGGCCATCTGGCCGCTGTACGTCGGCCTGGTCATCTGCATTCTGGGTTTGATGTTCGGGGTGTGGACCTATTCGCGTTTGAAGAACCTTCCCGTCCATGAGTCCATGAAGCAGATCTCCGAATTGATCTACACCACCTGCAAGGCGTACCTGGCCAAGCAGGCCAAGTTCCTCGTGATGCTGTGGGCCTTCATCGCCGTCGTCATCATCGTGTACTTCGCCATTTCCGGAATCTCCGCGTGGCAGATCCTCATCATCATCCTCTTCTCCCTGATCGGCATGGCGGGTTCCTTCGGTGTGGCCTGGTTCGGCATCCGCATCAACACCTTCGCCAACTCCCGTACTTCCTTTGCGGCGTTGAAGGGCGAGAAGTGGACCCTGCACGACATTCCCGCACGGTCCGGAATGTCGGTGGGCATGGTGCTCATCTCCCTCGAGTTGCTGCTCATGCTCATCATCTTGTGCTTCCTGCCCGTGGACCTGGCCGGAAAGTGTTTCATCGGATTCGCCATCGGCGAGTCTCTCGGCGCCTCGGCCCTGCGCATCGCGGGCGGCATCTTCACCAAGATCGCCGACGTGGGCGCCGATCTGATGAAGATCGTGTTCAAGATCGACGAGGACGACCCGCGCAACCCCGGTACGATCGCCGACTGCACCGGCGACAACGCGGGCGATTCGGTCGGTCCTTCCGCCGACGGTTTCGAGACTTACGGCGTCACCGGTGTGGCGCTCATCACCTTCATCATCCTCGGCGTCGCCCAGGTCGGCAACGTCCCCCTCTCCCTCCAGGCGGTTCTCCTGGTGTGGATCTTCGCCATCCGCTCCATCATGCTGGTCGCGTCGGCAGTGTCGTACTTCGTCAACGAGGCCGTCGCCAAAGCCTCTTATGGGAACAAAGACTTCGATTTTGAGAAGCCGCTGACCTCCCTGGTGTGGATCACCTCGCTGGTGTCCATCGCTCTCACTTTCGCGTGCTCGGCCTTCCTGCTGCGCGGAGATGGGGTGAGCACCAATCTGTGGTGGCAACTGTCGATCATCATCTCCTGCGGGACATTGGCCGGGGCGATCATCCCCGAACTGGTCAAAGCCTTCACCTCCACCAACTCCGCCCATGTCAAGGAAGTGGTCAAGTCCTCTGAGGAGGGCGGGGCTTCCCTTAACATCCTCTCCGGATTCGTGGCCGGCAACTTCGCAGCGTACTGGCTGGGAATCGCCATCGTGGCCCTGATGGGGCTCGCCTACCTCGTGTCCACCTGGGCCAGCCTGGACGGCGCTCTGGGCACCCTGCCCGGAGCCTCGGCGGTGTTCGCCTTCGGCTTGGTGGCCTTCGGTTTCCTCGGAATGGGACCCGTCACCATCGCAGTGGACTCGTACGGCCCCGTCACCGACAACGCACAATCTGTGTACGAGTTGAGCCGCATCGAGGCCATCCCGGACATCGACGACGAGATCAAGAAGGAGTACGGCTACAAGCCCGTGTGGACCAAGGCGAAAGCCATGTTGGAGGAGAACGACGGCGCCGGCAACACCTTCAAAGCCACCGCCAAGCCCGTCCTCATCGGCACGGCTGTCGTGGGCGCGACCACGATGATTTTCTCGATCATCCTCTTCCTCGCCCAGGATCTCGTCGGCGATGAGAAACTGACGAGCCTCGCCCAGGTCTCCGCCCTGATCTCCCCGGTGCACGCCCCCTTCCTCCTCGGTCTGATCACCGGCGCCGCCATGATCTTCTGGTTCTCCGGAGCTGCGACCCAGGCGGTGACCACAGGCGCGTACAGGGCTGTCGAGTACATCAAGGCCCACATCCATCTCGACGCGAACGCCGATGTGAAGGCCTCGGCCAAGGACTCCACCGAGGTGGTGGAGATCTGCACCGACTACGCTCAGAAGGGCATGTGGGTCATCTTCCTGGCCATCTTCTTCGGCACCCTGGCCTTCGCCTTCGTCGAGCCCTTCTTCTTCATCGGCTACCTCATCGCCATCGCCGTCGTGGGCCTGTTCCAGGCCATCTTCATGGCCGATGCCGGCGGCGCCTGGGACAATGCGAAGAAGATCGTCGAAACAGATATGGGCATGAAGGGCACCGAGTTGCATGCGGCGACTGTCGTGGGCGACACCGTCGGCGACCCCTTCAAGGACACCTCCTCGGTGGCCCTCAACCCGGTGATCAAATTCACCACCCTGTTCGGCTTGCTCGCCGTCGAATTGGCTGTGGCCCTCAACCACAGCGCCACAGGCGCCATCGTGGTCCACATCCTGGCGGGAGTTTTCTTCCTCGTCTCGGCGTACTTCGTGTGGCGTTCCTTCTACAAGATGCGCATCGAACGCAAGATCGAGGAGCCAGCGGAGGTCTGATCCCGGACCGGGTGCGCCTCAGCGACGATCAGGTGAGCGACCCGGGCGATAATTGATCGACCCTGAGCGGGGGAAGCCGGAAAGTCTCGGCTTCCCTCGCTTCGGCGACAGGACCGGCGTATACTCTACATACCAACCGAGGGGCGGAAGAGAACTAAGATATCCCCTTATCGTCCCAGGGAAAGGAGGGCTATGGCTTCGCAGCGCATGCTCCGATTCGAGGATCGTGCCAGTCTGGTCGCTCAGACCGCGACGCTCCTCCTCGACGCCATGAGCGCACGTCAAGCCGCATCCGGATCGGTCAGTTTGTGCCTGACCGGCGGAGATCTCGCCAACGAGATCTACGATCGGATGGCGACAGACGCCGCCACCACCCCTCTGAAACCTGACAATATCCACTTATGGTGGAATTGGGACCTGTTCGTTGCCACAGACAACCCCGAGAGGAACTCTCTGGCGGCCCTCAGCCGCCTGGCGGGGTCGATGTCCCTGGATCCTGCGAAGATCCACCCCATCCCCTCTTCATCCGTCTCCTCCGATCCTGAAGCCGGGGCCGCACAATATGCCCAGGAGCTGAGAGAGAACCCTCCCCTCGACATCTGTCTTCTGGAACTGTGCCCGAACGGCCAGCTCGCGGGGATCTTCCCCCATCACCTCAATCCGCCGTCGCCGTCCCCGACCGCGGGAATCACCGACGCCCCGCTCAGCCACCCGGAACTCATCACCATGACCCGGGCAGGACTCAACTCCTGCCGTCAGATATGGATCCTCGCCTCAGGGGCTCAGGTCGCACCCGTCCTGAAGAGGGCATGCGACAAGGACCCCAGCCTTCCGGCCAGTTATGTGACAGGATGCGAATCAGTGCTCTGGCTCATCGATTCGCCGGCAGCCTCGCTCCTGCCCTTCCACCATTGCACGTTGTGACGGGACCCCGCAAAAGATGGAACCGAAGGAAAGACCTTCGTGAATGTCAGTAGATCGCTTCCCCAGCCTCACGGCGTGCCCGCAGATCGTCGAGGGCCTCAGCCAAGATCTGTTTGGCCTCCTCGTCCGTACGACGCTCCTTGACGTACGCCAAATGGGTCTTGTACGGAAGGATGTGAGGCGGAGGAGGCGGATTCTCGGCGTCCGTGTTCGCGGGCAGTCCGCAACGGGGGCAGTCCCACTCTTTGGGGTAATCGGCGCCGACCGCGAAAGCCTGCCGCGTCTCATGCCCGTTCGCACAATAGTACGACACATAGATCCGAGGCGCCGAATCTCCGCGTTCAGCCTCACCCATCGGACCCGCACCGACACGACTACCACGAATAGCACTACCTACAGCCACAAAATTCCCTTCACACAATCAACCGAGCATCGGCCGAACTGGTTCACGCAGCCGGCAGTCTCCACAGAAGCAGCAACGCGACGATGCAGGCGACCCACACGACACCCACAATGACAGTGATCCTGTCCAGGTTGCGCTCTGCGATGGAGGAACCGCCGAAAGCCGTTGACATGCCGCCGCCGAAAAGGTCGGACATTCCGCCTCCGCGGCTCTTGTGGACCAAGATGGCCAACGTGAGCAAAAGGCTGGTGATGATGAGAATGATCGACAGAGCCATAACGGGCCCTGTCATCGCGAGCGGCATCAAAAAAGTCACTCATATAGTGTAGCCCATCTAGACTGCTGACAAAAGCATCTCACATTCTCAGTGCGCCACCGGACGGCGATTCCATCTACACCCCGTGCCTGGCCCGGCGAAGCATCTCGTTCTCGGACTGGTTCGCGGAGGGGAGATAGCCTTTGAGGGTACGGATCCGGGTGTGGATGGCGTCGAGGATAGTCTCGGGCTGGGGGAAGAAGAGTTTCTCCAACTCCGGGGCCGGGGTGATGTGGTTCCGGGAACCCAGGACGACCACGGGGGCGTCCAGGTCGTCGAACGCGGCCTGGGTGACCGTGTCGGCCACCGTGTGTAGGAAGCTGCCGCGCTCCACGGCGTCGGAGACCAGGACCAAACTCCCGGTCTTTCTCACCGATTCCAGGAGTTTGTCGTAGTCAAGGGGTACGAGGAACCTCAGATCGATCACTTCGGCAGACAATCCGAATCGGTCTTGCAGAGTCGAGGCGGCATCCATCGCGGTGTACAGGGCAGGCCCGACAGTGGCGATGGTGAGATCAGTTCCCTCACGGCGTACGGCCGGTTGGCCCTCCTCGGTCTGGTAATAACCCGTCGGCACCCCTCCCGGTTCGAAGAACTCACCGATGTCGTAGAGCTTCTGGGACTCCAGGAAGATCACGGGGTCGGTGCCGCACAGCGCCAGGTTCAGCATCCCCTTGGCATCGGTCGGGGTCGCAGGGTAGTACACCTTCAGCCCGGGGATATGGGCCACCAGAGACGACCAATCCTGTGAATGCTGGGCGCCGTACTTGTTCCCCACGGAAATTCTGATCACGAGAGGCATAGGAAGGGCCCCGGCAGACATGGATTGCCACTTTGCAGCCTGGTTGAAGATCTCATCCCCCGCCCGGCCGAGGAAGTCACAATACATTAGTTCCACGACAGCGCGTCCGCCAGACAGCGCGTACCCCACTCCGGCGCCCACGATCGCCGCCTCGGAGATCGGTGAGTTGAACAGCCTGTTGTACGGCAGCAGTTCGGTCAAACCGCGGTAGACGGCGAAGGCGCCGCCCCAATCCCGGTTCTCCTCGCCCCAGGCGGCCATCGTCGGATCGATGGAGAAGCGATGGGCCATCGCCTCGAAGAGTCCGTCCCGGAACTGGTACATCCTCACTTTGGACACGGGCTTGCCATCGGCGTCCACAGCCGTACGAATCTTGGTGGCGATGGACTTCACCCTCATGTTCTCCTCCAGAGGCTGCGACAACTCGGGAACGGCCGAACCCATGGCTTCCACGTGGCGATTGGAGTACATCACCGACTCGACGAACCTGTCATCCGCCCGCGGGCATTTCTCATCGTCGGCGGCCAGTTCCAACACTCGGGCGAGTCTTTCGACTGCCTCTGCCCGGATCTCGTCGACCCGCTCAGAACTCAGCAACCCCGCATCGATGAGGGTGTGGGAGAAACTCTGGATCGAATCAGCCTGTTCCCACAACTCCACTTCTTCCTTGGTGCGATAGCTGGAGGCGTCGGAGGGAGAATGGCCGGAAATACGGTACGTGATGACATCCAGCAGCACGGGGCCCTCACCCGCGAGGAGGATCTCCTTCTTGCGGCGGACGGCATTGGCCACAGCCAACGGGTTGTACCCGTCGACACGTTCGGCGTGCATCGCCGCAGGATTGACACCCGCGCCCACTCGGGCCAGCACACCGTACCCCATGGTCTCTCCTTCGGTCTGGCCGCCCATGCCATAGAAATTGTCGAAGAAGTTGAAAAGGATCGGCGGATTGCCTCCGGCGGATTCCGGCCACAGCCTCCTGAACTGGTCCATGGAGGAGAAGACCATGGACTCCCACACGGGCCCGCACGCCATGGAGGCGTCCCCGATGTTGGCGACCACGATCCCGGGGCGCTTGTTGATCCTCTTGAACAAGGCCGCGCCCTGGGCGATGGGGGCCGAACCGCCGACGATGGCATTGTTGGGCATGGACCCGAAAGGCGGGAAGAACGCGTGCATGGACCCGCCCATGCCCTGGTTGAACCCCGCTCTCCGGGCGAAGATCTCAGCCAGAGTGCCGAACAGGATGAAATTCGCCGTCAGGTCCGTTTCGGAATTGTGGGGCAGGGATTCCGCCAGCTTCAGAGTCGTCCCGTCCAGAAAACCCTCCATGATCCCCCGAACAGCGCCCGGATCCATTTTCCGCGACGCTGAGAAACATTTCGCCAGAATCTCACCGTGGGAACGGTGGGAACCGAAGATGAGATCCTCGGGATTCAACTCCAGAGCCTGACCGACCACGGCCGCCTCCTGGCCCATGGACAGATGCGCGGGCCCCGAGTGATTGTACGAAATCCCCTGCCACGATCCAGTCGTCTTGATGGAGTTCAGCATGGTTTCGAACTCGCGGATGACGATCATGTCGTTCAAGACGTTGATCAGTCCCTCAGAGCCGTACCTGTTCACTTCCGAGACCATATCGAGCTGGTAGGCGTTGAGGGGGATCTCCGGCGTCCGTATCGATCCTCTGGCACGCTCAGTGGTGGGATCGACAATCAGTGTTCTAGTCATTTTCCGCTCCTTCAGCAGATTCCTTGTCGGGAAAAGCCCATGCGGCTTCCCTGATTCCCTCACTCACAGTGGGATGCGGGAAGACGAGCTGCCGCACATCTTCCACCGTGAATTCCATTTCGAGGATGGCCGCGGCCCCCCAGATCATCTCCGGGGTGTACGGCCCGATCGCCTGGATCCCGCGGATCACACGAGAATCGGCCTCCGCGACGATGGTGACGATCCCGGCCCGGCTGAGTCCGTTCTCAGCCACGAACCGCCCCGACAGCACCAGAGGCACAGTCGAGGTGATCGTGTCGATCTCCCTCCTCGCGCACTCCTCTTCCGTGAGCCCCACGCCGGCGGCTTCGGGAACGGAGTAGAGCGCCCAGGGAATGGTGTCCCAGCGCATGACCTGTCCCTTCTCGCCCGCAGCCGGATCCAGGATCTGAGCCGCTGCGATCTCCCCCATCCGGTACGCGGCGTGAGCCAATTGGGCTCTCCCGGTGACGTCGCCGACAGCCCACACATGATCGAGGTTGGTCCGCATCCGGTCGTCGACCCGGATCCCTTTCGAGCTGGTGTCCAGCCCGATGACGTCCGCGCCCCAGCCGTCCACAGCGGGGCGACGCCCCACGGCCATGAGGATCAGGTCGGAGTCCAGTCGGCGAGTCTCACCGCCGTCGGAGTAGACCACGGTCGATCCTTCGATGGCGCTGACCCTGGCTTCCAGGCGGAAATCGACGTCGGGCATGCACCCGCGCATCCGTACCGCCAGATCGCGGTCCATGAAGGGGAGGATTTCGTCCATCATCTCAACCACGGTGACCGCTGTGCCCAACTGGGAGAAGATGGAGGCGAACTCGACTCCGATGACTCCCCCTCCGATGATCGTGAGCCTCTCCGGAACTGTGTCAATAGACAACATCCCTGTCGAGTCCACGACAGCCGGATTGTCCCGCACGCCGGGGATGGGGGGGATGACCGGGACCGAACCGGTTGCCAGAATCACGTCTGGCGCCGTGTACCTCATCCCGTCGACCTCGACCGTGGTCGGGGCGACCATGCGTCCCTCCGCGTGAATGACCTTCACCTTGTTCTGCTTCATCACTTGGGACACCCCGCCCACAAGGGTGGACACGGTCCTGGCCTTCCATGCCTGGATGGCGCCCCAGTCGTACGACACGTCACCGGCGTTCACACCGTACTGGACGGAATGCTTGGCATGGTCGAACAGTTTCACGGAGTTCAGGATGGCTTTGGTGGGGATGCACCCCACGTTGAGGCAGGTGCCTCCGAGGGCTTCCTTCTCGATGAGGAGCACCTTCTTGCCAGCGTGTCCGAGGCGTTCGGCGGCGATGTATCCGCCGGGTCCGCCTCCCAGGACGATCACGTCGAACTCAGGCATTGATCCCTCCTTCAGCCAGGATAGCCAGATCGATCTGGGACACGAAAGTGGTGAGCGCCTGAAGGAATCGGGCGGCTTCCGCGCCGTCGACCACCGCATGGTCCACAGTCAGCGAGAAGGAGATCCGCCGTTCGACCTTCACGCTGCCGTCCGGGGCGATGACCGGCTTGGGCAGGATGGTGTCGACCCCGAGGATGGCCGTCTGGGGCGAATTGAGGATGGGGGTGAAGGACTCGATCCCGAATCCTCCCAGATTCGTCACAGTGAAGGTGGCTCCGGTGAGCAGATCGGGGTTGATGTTTCCCGTCCTCGCCTGGGCGGCCAGGGCCTTGGTTTGAACCGAGAACTCCTTCAAACTCATTGATGAGGCGTACCGGATCGTGGGAACCAGCAGCCCGCGGGGGGTGTCCACCGCGAGTCCCAAATGGACATTCTCGAAACAACGGAGGATCTTGTTCTCACAGGTGGCGTTGATGGACGGGAATTTGGAGGCGATCCTGACAGCGGCGTACGCCACCAGGTCTCCAACCGTGACAGTGCTCATCCCCAACGCCGGGTCGGACTGCTTGAACTTGGCCCTCAACTCCAACAGGGCCTCAGCCGACGCCGACGCGTCGAAGGTGAGTTGGGCGTGGGCGGCCATGGAAGCCATCATGCGATCCGCCACGATTTTGCGGATCCCGATCAGCGGGGTGTCCGTGTACGGCCCGGGGAAGTCCTCCTCGGACACGCCTGCCGGCGCTGGGCGCGAAGGAACAGTCGGTACGGCCGCCGGTTCCGGGAGCGACGCCCTGGCGTTCTCGACGTCTTGTCGCGTCACGCGTCCCCCTATTCCGGTGCCATGCTCGACTCCGGACAAAGATTCGGCTTCGACTGCCCGAGTGTGCGAGGGCCCTGTCGTTCCAGCGGCCGCCTGAGCAGCCGACGCCGGTCCTTCTGCGGGAGTCCGGGGAGCAGCTTCATTGTCAGAAATCGTTGAAATTGGTTCCTGACAAGCACTGACAGAAGAACCGTCCCCCTGGCTTGCGATGAAGTCGGACACGTCCGATTCCAGGATACGGCCATGAGGACCCGTACCTCTCACCTGGCTGATGTCCACCCCGGCCTCTTCGGCCGCACGCCGGGCGCGTGGAGACGCAGGACCGCCCATCGGCGGCTCGGGGGCCGGTCTGGCAGAGGCGGCAGCTTCTGGTTCGCCCTGTTCGGCGGGAGGCTGGGGTTCGGAACTCAGATCCACCCACACGGGCGCCGACGCGTCCGCTTCTGAGGCGGCGGCCTCCGCCTTCGGCGCAATCAAGCCGGAAACATCCTCCCCGGGGTTTCCCACGATGAGGAACGGAGCCTTGACAGGCACCTCATCCCCAGGCTGTGCCAGGAGGGCCAACACTGTGCCAGCCACACCGGCGGGCACCTCCATGGCAGATTTGTCGGTTTCGATGTCGGCAACCACGGTGTTGACCGCCACCGTGTCCCCCACGGAAACATGCCAGGCCGTCACCAAGCAAGACTCCACCGTGTTGCCCAATTGGGGCATCACCACAATTTCAGCCATTTTGTTCTCCTCTCAGCAGAACACATTCCGCTTGTTTCGTCCATCGCCCACCATCCATGGCGGCGGCGACGTGCGGCAATTTCTCCGCGCAGTCGACCAACCTGGTCAATCCGAGCTCGTGCAGTTCCGGATACACCATGATTTTTCCCTGTGACGTCCGGTTGTTCACCGATTCGATGGCGTCCGGCACTCCGGCCATCCCCGTGATGGCGTCCAAAGAAATATTGGTGTCGACCGTGCCCGCCTCCAAGCGGCGGAGGACTGTCACCATGTCGACGATTCTCGACCCGGAGGTGCCCACCAGATAGATCCTGCGCCCGATGATGGCGTTCATGTTGAGACCGGCCATGGTCCCGACGGCGAAACCGGCGAAAGCATTGACGATCGCCCGCTCACCGGCCACATCCACGGCCTGGGCGAGCAGGGCGGGCGCCGGGACCATGAGCGCGACATAGGTGTAACCGGCCTCGAGGGGTGTGACGGTCGAATTGTGAACCTTCAACGGCACCTTGTGCTCGGCGGCGATGGGTTCGACCACCTCGCGCAACCGATTCAGGCGCTCGTCGTCAACGTCCACGGCGTCCAGGCTCACCCCGGGGATCCCGGCAGTGACGGTACGGACGGTGTGCATCAGGCCCATCGGCCCGGCTGCCCCGATCACCGCCATCCGATCGGAGGCACGCACCTCGCATGCCGCCGGGATCCAGGAGTACCCGTCCTCAACTCTGTCGCTTTCCGTCCCCACGTACCGGATGAGGTCGTAGTGGATCCGGCCGGCGTCGATGCTCACATTCCTCGCGAACGACTGCCCGCATGTCACAATGTTCATGATTCCGCACTTGCCCAGATGGGATCCCAGCGCCTCCACAGTGTCGGCGTCTGCGCCCACATAGACGATGTCGTCGAACATCTCCCCGTCTTTCACCGAAGAGGCTTGAGAACACCACGTGCTCTTGCCCGGGTGGCTGGATTCGACAAGCGCTTCCAGGCCCTGTGCGGCGAACCCGGGGTCCACCACGATCAGCAATGAACCATCCGGCTTGATCCCCTGCCTTTCCGGCCAGGAGTAC
>JGI24699J35502_11133732_pt1 | contig 14430 bp, 10 predicted proteins | sample TergutMp193P4_FD_35502 | JGI IMG/M metagenome (IMG submission 35502) | reverse complement strand
CCGCGTTGCGCCCGCGCCTGTTACCGTCGAGCCTGCGAAAAGCTCGCTGAAGTGGCTGTGGTGGCTGCTCGGCCTGCTCGCTTTGGCTGGCCTGATCTGGGGTTTGACCCGCGCTTGCGGTCGCACCGAGGAAACGCCGGTCGCTGCCGTGCCCGCTCCCGATGTGGTAACCCCGGCCCAGACGCCGGAACCTGCGGTCACTCCCGACGTCGAGCAGGACTATATCATTATGGGCGAAGGCACTACCGAAGCGCCTGCGACGATCCGTGTCCGCTGGTGGGGCGGCGACACCCGTCAGGCTCTGCAACTTGAGGCTATCGAAGCATTTGAGGCCATGCACCCCAATATAACTGTACTTCCAGAGCCGACTTCCCTTGACGGTTACTTTGAAGCTCTTGGTATTCAAATGGCTGCTGGTACCGAACCAGATGTTTTCACCTTAGGTGGGCCTTGGCCGACCACCTTCGCTCGTGAGGGTACCTTGTTGGAAATGAGTCATAACTCGGCCCTCGATATCACTCCCTTTGCCCCTAGCGTTCTGGCAGATGCGACAGTTGACGGTCGAGTTTATGCCGTGCCAACTGGTGGTAACGCAACTTCAGTAGTTATTAATCCACGTCTTTTCCAAGAGGCTGGCGTTGACTTGCCTAACGATGACACGTGGACTTGGGATGAGTTTGTTGAGATTGCTAATGAAATATCAGCAAATACCCCAGATGGTGTCTTTGGGGCTGAAATGCAACCTCAATCTATCCTTGGTTCTTTTGCTGCACAGCGTGACGGCATCGGTTTCTACACCGAGGACGGAGAGCTCAATGTGCAACCTGAGACCTTGGAAGCCTATTTCCAGCTGATTTTGGATCTGCAAAACGGCGGTGGAATGCCCCCGGCGGCACTCCAATCAGAATTGGTTCAAGTTGGCCCCGAGGAAACTCTAATGGGTCGTGGGTTAGGTGCAATGCTTTTCACCACTTCCAATCTATTAGGGGCATTCTCTAACGCTTCTGGTGATGATCTGATTTTGATGCGCATCCCTGGTGAAACTGAGTTTGAGGCAGTTGGGGTTGCCCTAACTCCTTCGCAATGGTGGGCCATCGGTGGTAATACCCCTTATCCCGCATCGGCTTCTGCATTTGTTGACTTCATGCTTAATGGTGAGGGTGGCAAAATCATGGGTCCTGACCGCGGTAACCCGCTTAACGAGACTGTTGCCGATGCAATTGCCCCAACTCTTGATGAGATTCAGCAACAGCAAGTTGCCTATGTCGGTCGGGTTGCGCAATACGCTGGCCATGCCATTGCTCAACCTGCGGGTGCCGAGGAACAACCGAATATTTCCATTTCAAGCCAAGAGGAAGTTGCTTTTGGTCGGATGACTCCGCAGCAGGCTGCCCAAAGTTGGTTATCGCGGATGCAGACAGAACTTGCAGGCGCCAACTAAGTAGCTTTACTTAGCCAAGCTATCTTAAGAACCCTGCCCTTGCTGCTATTTCGCAGTTTGGGCGGGGTTCTTTACTGGGACGATTTAGGTGGGCGAATGTCCGGTATCGAAATCAGCCTCCGGAACCTTTTGGGGAACCCCCGTAACTTTAGGAGTATCATGCCCAAATTAAATGAAATCCAAATCCGTGACCCTTTTGTAGTTAACGATGACGGCACCTATTACCTATTCGGCTCGACCGATCCCGATATTTGGAAATCGGACGGCATTGGATTTGATGTTTACCGAGCCGCCGATGATGGTTTGCAGAATTGGGTCGGGCCTATTGCGGCCTTTAGGCCAGATAGTGATTTCTATGCGCGGAAAAACTTTTGGGCGCCGGAAGTTTATCGGGTGGGGGATGACTGGTTCCTATTCGCCACCTTCAAGCCTAATGAACTCCGTCGCGGTACTGCCATATTGAAATCCGCCAGTGGCTCTATTATTGGGCCATATATTCCGTGGTCAGACGGGCCAGTAACCCCACCCGAATGGGAGGCTTTGGACGGTACCTTATATATTGACGATGACGGGGCGCCGTGGATGGTGTTTTGCCACGAATGGCAACAAATCGGCGACGGCACTATCGAAGCCATGCGGTTAACCCCCGACCTGAAGGCTGCCGCCAGCGAGCCGACCACGCTGTTCCGCGCGTCGCGAGGCCCGTGGAGTGCGCCGCTCAAAGGCCGGGCGCCCGGCAGTTACGTTACCGACGGGCCGTTTTTGTACCGCGACAGCCGTGGTTACCTAAAATGCCTATGGAGTACCTTCAACGCTGAGGGTAAATACGCCATTGGCGAGGCCGTTTCCGTGTTGCCCGATGGTAGCGCGGGCGGGATTCTTGGGCCGTGGCAGCAGGCTCCCGCGCCGCTATTTTCCGCCGATGGGGGTCACGGGATGCTATTTACCGCGCCCGGCGGCCAACTGTGTTTAGCGGTTCATTCGCCAAATAAAACGCCACTTGAGCGGGCTTGGTTCTTAGAGGTAGTCGAGACACCCCCTGCTTCACCTGCCAGCGGCCCCGCTGGCTGGCTGAGAACCACGGGCTGGGCCATCCACTAGTCGGGCTAACGGCGGCTAACTAGGGGTTTACCGGCGTTGACCGGGCATGACGGGGCGCGCCAAAAAACTGCCAGCGGTTCTGCACGCGGATACTGCCCAGCGGGTTTAGGCTAGGAGCACCGGGTAACTCCGGGGTGAGATGGCTACTGTTGGGTGCCCTTGATTGCGGGGTTCGCTAGGCTGCCATCTCGCGGCGATTGCCTTTATGCGATGATGCGACGGAGGGTGCGGCGATGGTTAAGTTCCGCAAACTGGTGGCCTTAATGCTGGCTGCCCTAATGTTGGTGCTACTTGGCGGTTGTACGGCTGAGCGGACATTTGACTTTTACGATGGCGACCTTTCCATCCCCCAACCCGGCTTTGGCGAGCGCCCGCGTGAGGACACTTTGGTTGGGATTTCAATGCCCACTCGTTCGCTAGAACGCTGGAACAACGACGGCCAGCATGTGCAGAATTTATTGCAAGATATGGGGTTCCGTACGTCCCTACAATACGCAGATAATCGTGTCGACCTGCAAATATCTCAAATCCAGAACATGATTAATGACCGCGCCCGCATTATGGTCATTGCGCCTATTGACGGCACGGCGTTGAGTCCGGTATTACAGGTGGCAGCGGATCGTGGCATTGTGGTGGTGTCGTATGATCGGCTGATAAATGATTCCCCTAATGTGGACTATTACGCGACCTTTGATAATGAGCTAGTCGGTAAAAAGCAGGGTGAATTCATTATTGAGCAACTCGGCTTGGATCGCGGCGAAACCGGGCCGTTCAATATTGAGTTATTTGCCGGTTCGCCTGATGATAATAATGCGCGCTTCTTTTTCAAAGGCGCTTTTGATATGCTAAAGCCTTATTTGGATAGCGGCGTATTAGTTTCGCCTTCCGGTAAAGTGCCTACCAGCATTGACCATTGGACGCAGGTTGGCATTCAAGGCTGGGCATCTGCTACTGCCCAAAATGAAATGGAAAACCGGATTAACTCGTTCTATGGTGGTGGTAAGCGGGTAGACGTAGTGCTCTCACCTAACGATTCTTTAGCATTAGGGATCACACAGGCGTTGTTGGGGGCGGGTTATCAGCCCGGTGCCGATTTCCCGATTTTGACCGGCCAAGATGCCGACGTCGCTAATGTGCAAAACATTATTGATGGCACTCAATCCATGACGGTTTGGAAAGATACACGCACCTTGGGTGAACAAGTCGCGTTAATGGTTTCACAGATTGCCGATGGCGTTGAGGTAGAGGTAAACGATACCGAAACTTACGATAACGGGGTGCGGATTGTGCCGGCGTTTTTGCTAGACCCAGTGGTGGTGGTGCGCGATGACATTCAGGAGTATCTGATTGATTCCGGGTTCCTGCAGCCAAATCAAATCCACGGTCTATAACTGGTGGTTGAGGCGGCGGCAGCCGGTCTCGAAACTAACAGTAGCGTTACAAGCAAAGTAAGCAGTTAGGGGATAGGACGTGACCCAAGGTAACGGCGAAGTCATCCTAGAGATGGTGGACATCGGCAAAGAGTTCCCTGGAGTTAAGGCATTACAGCACGTCAACTTTGATGTCCGACGCGGTGAGGTTCATGCTATTTGTGGCGAGAACGGCGCCGGTAAGTCTACTTTGATGAAGGTGCTGTCCGGGGTCTATCCATACGGCAGCTACGAAGGCAAGATTATCTATAAGGGCAGAGAATGTAAGTTCAGCGGCATTAAGGATTCCGAGGAAGCTGGCATTGTCATCATCCACCAAGAACTTGCTTTAGTGCCGCAATTGTCCCTAGCCGAGAATATGTTTATCGGTAACGAGCGGATGAATGGCCGCAAAATAGACTGGTATCAAACTAGGGCAGACGCCGTTAAGTTGATGCAACGGGTGGGGTTAAATGAAAGCCCGGATTTGACGCCCAATGATATAGGGGTTGGTAAGCAACAGTTAGTGGAGATCGCTAAGGCGTTATCCAAAGATGTCGAATTGCTTATTTTGGATGAGCCCACCGCTGCGCTCAACGAGGAGGATAGCGCGAACTTGCTTCGCTTGATGGATCAGCTGCGCAGCCAAGGCGTTTCGATGATTATCATCAGCCACAAGTTAAATGAGATTGCCGCTATTTCGGATCGCGTCACTATTATTCGGGATGGGCAAACCATCGAGACCCTTGACTTCCATGGTGCCGAGCCAGTCACTGAGGATCGCATTATTGCTGGTATGGTTGGCCGAGCGATGGATAATCGCTATCCCGAACACACCCCGAGCATTGGCCCAGAGGCATTCCGGCTGGAAAACTGGACGGTTTACAGCCCCACCGATGCCACTCGCAGAGTGGTTGACAACGCCAATATCTATGTTCGGCACGGCGAGATCGTCGGGCTGGCAGGCCTGATGGGCGCTGGCCGTTCCGAAATGATGATGAGCGTATTTGGCCGCAACTACGGGCAAAACATTTCCGGCAAGATATTTAAGGATGGCCGCGAAATCCATATTAAGACCGTGCGCGATGCGATTAATAATGGAATTGCCTACACCACTGAGGATCGCAAAGCATTGGGGCTAAACCTTATCCAATCCATCAGGGAGAACGTTTCGGCGGCTTCACTGGATAAGGTATCGAGTGCGCATGGGGTGGTGACGCCCGGCGCTGAAGAGGTTATCGCAGATAAGTACCTTAAGGACTTTAGGATTAAGGCGCCTAATGTCGAATCAGTTGTCGGCTCGCTTTCGGGCGGTAATCAGCAAAAGGTGGTGCTTTCTAAGTGGATTCAGACTGACCCTGATGTCTTGATTGTGGATGAGCCTACGCGCGGTATTGATATCGGGGCTAAGTACGAAATCTACGATATCCTAAATCACTTAGCCGATCAGGGTAAAGCGATTATCATCATATCGTCAGAATTGCCAGAACTAATTGGTACTTGTGATCGGATATATACCATCAGTGAAGGCCGTGTTACCGCCGATATTCCGAAGGCCCAGTTCACTCAAGAATATTTGATGAAGTATATGACCTTGGAAAAAACCCCAGCCGCTGCCCTAACCTAACCATCGCCGGTCGAACTTGACCCTCGCTGGTTGAGCTTGACCCTCGCTGGTTGAGCTTGACCCCCGCTGGTTGAGCTTGTCGAAACCACCATCCGTCATTGCGGGCACAACCCGCAACCTAACCCCTAGTTAAGGAAACACAATGTCATACGATGCAATCGAAAACGAGCCGGTGCTAGTTGAGACGGTGGTTACCGAAACCGTGGTACCGGAAGTAGAAGTGTTGGTGCCAGAGCACGTGGTGGTGGCGGAACAGCCACCCGGGTTTGTAAACTCGATAAAGAACACTTGGGGTAAAAACCTGCGCTCTTACGGCATTGTGGCTGCGTTAGCGTTGATTGTGTTGCTCTTTCAACTGCTCACCCATGGGCGGCTGTTGCAGCCGGATAACTTAGCGGCGTTGGTGATGCAAAATGCTTACGTGATGATTTTGGCGATCGGTATGGTCGCCGTGATTGTAGCCGGGCATATTGACTTGTCGGTCGGTTCGGTGGTGGCGTTTATCGGTGGCGTAGTGGCCATTATGATGAACCACTGGGGCGTGCCTTTCCCTATCGCGATTCTGGCCGGGTTAGTTATTGGCGCTTTAGTGGGGGCGTGGCAAGGTTTCTGGGTGGCTTACATGGGTATCCCAGCCTTTATCGTCACCTTGGCGGGCATGTTGATTTTCCGTGGTTTAGCGATTGTGTTAGTGGGACAAACGGTTTCGCCGTTACCGTTTGGGTTTAACCAAATAGGTAACGGTTCGCTGCCAAACTTCCTTGGGTTCTTAGCGGGTCGGTTTGACGCTGTCACTTTACTGATTGGCGCTATCGCTATTGCAGGTTTGATCTATTCGCAGATCCGGCGGCGGGCTGCGTTGATCTCGCACGGTCTTGATACTGAGCCGATGACTGGCTTCATTTTGCGGTTATTGCTGTTGTCTTTCATTATTGCGTTGATTACTTGGCGGCTTTCCATGTCCACCGGCGGCAGCCCTATTATCTTGCTTGTGGTAGGCGCGCTTATTCTGGCGTTCTCGTTCCTAATGAGCAAAACTCGCTTTGGCCGGTATATCTACGCTGTCGGTGGCAACCGCAATGCCGCGTTGCTGTCTGGCGTGGACACCAAGCGCGTTGACTTCCAAATCTTTGTCAATATGGGCTTGCTGACCGCCGTGGCTGCAATTGCCACCACCGCCCGCGCCGGCGCTGGTGTGGCTGCTGCCGGCCAAAACTTCGAACTCGACGCAATAGCCTCGTGCTTTATCGGCGGTACCGCTGTGGATGGCGGCGTTGGCACCATCTATGGCGCAATGATCGGTGCCCTCATCATGGGCGTGCTAAACATGGGCTTATCCATCTTGGCCGTAGACGCTGCGTGGCAGATGGCCATCAAGGGCTTGGTGCTACTGCTCGCCGTCGCCCTCGACATCCTATCCAAGCGCCGCTCCGCCCTCGCCTAGCCAACTTTTAGCATACTATCATCCAGTGTTAGTATCACCGGATGATAGTAAGGGAGAGGTCAGCTAAAGAGGATGAATGCACGGTATCGCCAAGTCGTGTTACAGATGTAACAAAGCATGTTGCATTTGTAACAGATGAGGCAACGAAGGCTATATGTGGTACGAGCCCTGCGGTGAGCTAAGAACCCCTAGATGCGCAGGTCGAGACCGAGGTCATTGGCGATGTCAATGGCGCGGCCAGTGGCAATTGACTCATTAGCGGCGATGCCGACGGCAACCGCCCGTACGCCATCCAAGTAGCCAGCAGCGCGGCCTAGCGGGTCGTCACCAATGCGCAAATCGCCCCGGAACACTTCGGCCAGCAAGATCGCGTCGCCGCCGCCGTGACCGCCCGAACCTTTGGGGATCGGCCATTCGCGGGCAGTGTGCCAATGCTTCTGCACTACTAGGTGTTCCTCCTCTGGGCGGACGGGATGCGCGCGGTCGGCCTCAATCTGAGCAAGCTGTTCCGGTGTGAAGTGACTCGGCGCGCCCACCAAGTGGCCGCCTTTAACGTTTTCGGGGTTGGCCGATGGGTCAAGTACCACATTGCCATCAGCGTCAATAATTACAGCGCCGCGCTCCACCACCTTCAATTCGGCGCGACCTTTGGTGCCGTTAACCGAAACCACATATCCTTCCCAAGGGGCGTGGGCATTCAACGAATAGGTAAGTGTTGCTCCGCGCGCGTAATCAACCAAAACGGCCATATTGTCAAAGATGCTGATTTTGCCAGCTTCCTCATTAAACACATCTTTATCGCGAATATAACCGTCGTGGTGTTCCGCCTTATAGTAAAGTTCCTCAAGTCGGCGGTCTTTACGCATATCAAAAGCCCAAGGGTCTTTCTCAAAAGGCGTGCCTTCTAAGCCGGTACCACGTACGGGCCGCTCACCCAAACCGCGCGCTTTGGCGTTTTCCTCGCCATAAAACTTCAGCCCAGCCGACGCATAAACCCGAACCGGACTATCGTTTAGCCAATAGTTGACTAAGTCAAAGTGGTGTGCAGCTTTATGGATTAGCAACGTGCCAGACTTATCGGCCTCGCGGTGCCAACGGCGGAAATAGTCGGCCCCATGCACGGTATCCAAAACCCACTCAAAATGAATGGAGGTTACCTCGCCAATAACGCCAGACTGAATGACATCACGCAAAGTCGAATTGCGTGGCGAATAGCGGTAGTTGAAAGTCATAATGACATCGCGGCCAGTTTCGGCCACGGACTTTTCAATGGCCTTAATGCCATCTGCCGTGGTGGTCAACGGCTTTTCCACCACCACATCGGCCCCGGCAGCCTGCGCCCGCGCCACTAATGACGCATGAGTGTAATCCGGGGTGGTAATGATGACAACGTCCACCTTGTTATCGGCGATCATCTTTTCCAACTCATCGGGCCCATACATTGGCAAGCCCGCTGAACTATTCAGGCCGCGCGCCTCGCCCACCAACTTGTCGTAATAGGCCATCCGGGTCGGGTTGGTATCGCACCAAGCCACCAGCTCAGCCACGTCAGCGTGTGGACCCAAAATCGCATCCACATACATGCCCGCGCGGTGGCCCGTACCAACTACCGCGTACCGGCGCAGGGGGCGATCAGCTGGCACGTCACGGAACACCGGCATGATGGCCTGATCGGCTGCACCGGCATCGGCGGAGGCAGGACGAGGGGCGGTCGGGTTCTGGTCACCGAGATTTGTCATTGTTTTTCTTTCTGTTAAGACGATGGTTATTATCGCTTACGTCATTAAGGGCTTTGGTTCTTACGTCATTAAGGGCGTTGGTTACTACGTCATTGCGGGCATTGGTTATTACGTCATCGCGGGCGTTGGTTACTACGTCATCGCGGGCGTTGGTTACTACGTCATTAAGGGCTTTGGTTCTTACGTCATTGCGGGCTTGACCCGCAATCTCAATAGACCAATTCCTACAGTCCCGGCAGCCTCAATCACTTGTTTTTAGGAAATCATCAAGACGTTGCATTTCGGTGCACATTAGCAAAAAGCCGCCCACGCCATGTAAATCATTGGTATGTACAGGCCGGTCAATATAGAACTGATAATCGCCTACGCCGGTTCCGATGCAAACGTTACCAACCTGTAAATCGTCACCCTTCCAATCGAGGGAGTTAATTACTGCCTGATATCCGCGCTGGGCGGCTTCCGCCCATTGTTTGGCCTCAGGGCCGGTCACATAACCTTTATATACTGCCTTAGCCAACGCGGCGACAAACAAAGAGGAACAAGAGTTCTCTAACCAGTTGCCGGGCTGATCGCCTTTATCAATAACTTGATACCAACGGCCCTCAGCCGACTGATACTTAATGACGGCACGCAATACTTTTAAGGCGAGACTGACCAGCACGGACTTCCCGTTCGGCTTGACATCTGCCTCGCTGCCGGGAGTATAGGCGGCATCATCTGGGAAATGATCAGCATCGTCCAGCAAAGCGACGGGCACCCAACCGACCGAGCGGCCCCAGTGTTCCGGCGCTTTCCCGGTTTCCGGATCGGCCCACGGCGCCACCTTGCGGGCGTCCCAAGCATGGAGCAATAGGCCAGTTGCCGGATTAAGCGTATTATCGTACATGTGCTGCGCTTGGAAAACCACCTGATTCGCTAAATCGGGCCGGTTAAAGCGTTTTGCATATTCAGACATGAGTGGCCCAGCCATATATAGGCTATCTAACCACATTTGTGAATTGCGGCGCATTTTATGCCAATAACCACCAGTGGGGCCAACGGGTACGTCTTTGATTTGCGCAATGTCATTATCCAAGGCTGCCTTATATTTTGGGTCACCATACTTGTCCAGTAACCCAAACAGCAAAATGCCCGGCTGCATATCATCGAAATCGCCGTGGTAGTAATCGATGAGATCACCGCCGGGGGAGATAACCGAGTCCATCCAATCCTTCACGTACTTGAAATAGCGCTCATCCCCGGTAAGCAAAGCGGTTTGCCAAAGGCCAGATAAGAACACCCCTTGGTGATAGTGAAAGCGTCCCTTAGGCGGTAAATCAGCCGCCGCATAAGTGCGCATCATCGTGTCGCAGGCGGCTTTCGCATAATCCAAAGGGGTCATCGCGGTATGAGATTCGGTGGTCACGGTTCCGTCCATCATCTGTCAGTTTGCTCCGTCGGTGGTGCTAGAACCTCCGTCGGTGGCGCTAGATACAAGGTGTCAGCACACAAATCATAGCCCGACGGCGGCTGATCCTCTATCCAATGGCTCAGATTGGACACCCTCGGCTCTGCTACTTCTGAATTTTACGCTACTCAGCATCAGGGATATAATGATAGTAGTGTTTACGGTTGGGAGGGGTAATGGGCCGGTCTATTGTGACTTTACCCGATGGGCGCTTGGCTATCCCGCTTGATACCAAAGACGCGGCCGAGCTTGGGCTTACTGTTGACGATTCAGTTGATGTCCGTACACGTTTTGGCATCCTAGAAGCAGTTAAGACTAATCCATACCGGGAAATGCCGCGTGAGAAGTTGTTTTCACTTATTACCCGTCGGGATTAACAATGACTATCTCGCGTTTTGAAATGCGCGTTTTTAGATAAAAGCCATTACGCAGTTGGGGCGGCGGTCGAGTCGCGCCAGACAATCGAGTGCAGCGGCGCATGCTCAGGCGGCGGCTGCTCCTGCCGCATTAGGGCGATCAGACGGCGCATCTCGCGGCGGCCCGCCTCAATGCGGTCAAAACTAACGGTGGTGAGCGGCGGCGTCAAAAAAGCGCTCACGTCGTAATTGTCCCAGCCAGTAACGCTCAGATCGTCCGGGATTCGCCAGCCGCGCAAGGCAGCGGCTCGCATTACGCCCACGGCGACGCGGTCGTTCGCTGCGATTACTGCGATAGGTGGGGCATCGTCGGGGAGTTCGGCAATGGCCGCCATTCCTGATTCGGCAGACCAATCGCCAGCTATCACACCCAACGATTCTAAGTTGAGCCGTTCAATGGTGGCAAGGTAAGCCTCTTGGCGGGCTACGGCGGTGGCAAACTTTTCCGACCCGGCCACGTGTAAAAATCGCTTATGCCCAAGCGCGGCCAGCTTTTCCATCAAGACTATTACTGGGGTTGCATCGGCTAGCGCACCGGCGCTATGCATCCCATACGCATAGTTATCGGGCAATATCATCGGAAAGTCAGCAGGCATTTGGGCCATCACCTCGTCAAGCACTAACGCAAAACAGAGTATGCCTTCGACTTGCTTTGTGCGAGCCAACTCCAAGATTTGTTGGCTTTGATTTTCAGCGCTTCCGCTATAGCTGTGAACCTCAAGAAAGTAACCATTTTGTTCTGCGACTTCTGCCGCCCCGGTAATGATATCGGCGGAGTTAAAATCATAAACTCCGGTTACCACTGCAAGCCGCCCACTTTGATGGGTGCGCATGGAGCGCGCCGCAAGGTTAGGACGATAACCCAATTCTGTGGCAACTCGCATAACGTGATTGCGGGTAGCGGTACTGATTGAGCCTTTGCCATTTAACACATAAGATACCGTCGCTTGGGCTACCCCGGCGCGCTGCGCGACATCTTTGCTAGTTATGCGCCTTGCCTCTACCACACCATACAGCCTACCGTAATCCGAAATGCGCCATATCTTAAAGCATCACCTACCGTCCTCAGGTAATGAGTTTTCGGATTGCTGCAGCGACCAGTCGCTGAATTGCGCGGTAAAGGTGCCATTCACAAGGTCGATAACGTTGACACCAGCGAATGTTCCGGTAAAGCGCGAACTATTGCCAACTTCGTCGGATAGTTCAGTTAGGTCTACCTCGCCTCCTATATAATGCCGCACGTCGGTCGCGTCGTCGGGGGCCTCAATATCAATGCCCATAATGCCGTTGCCCGTGCAGCCGCTGGGAATAAAGAAGTAGAAGCGCCCCACACCATCGACAGTGTGGGCTCCAAGGCGCACGGGGCCATCAGGAATATCAACGGTATCGATGATCACAGCGCCGTCGGGACGACCCTGTTCCAGCACCAAGACGCGTCGACCGGCCCCGCGCCACTGCTGCCCACGAAGGGGTTCACCGGCAGGTTGGGTCCAAGTGACATGAAGTTGCACGTAGGCAGAGGTGTTGTAATAGATAATCAAGCCCGCAGATTGGGAAAACGTGGTCGGCTCCGCAATGACTGTCACCGCAACAGAAACCTGATGTTCCGTAAGGCGTTGCGCGATCAACGACTGCTCCCAAAGGCTTTCCGGCCCCAAGCGGCCACGGATCGAAACGCTTCCCAAGCCATCGGCGGTAATCCAATCCCCAGCAGGCTCCCGTAATGTTGACCACGGCCACCCCGGTGCCACGCGGAAATCCGGCTCCTTTGACTCAGCCTGCAAGTTAGCCGCCGCATCGTCAGATGTAGCCGATGGCGCATTAGCTTCGGTCACCTCAAATTCAACCGGTGGCTGCCACCCCCCGCCAGCCAGCTTCGGCCATCCAGCCACCCAAGTAATCGGAGCGATAGCGGTCTCGCGCCCAAGCGTGCTCCGCAACCCAGCATGCAACGCTAGTGGCCGCGAGGCTAGGAAACTCAAATACCACCCACCCGTTGGCGACTGCACCAGTTCGCCATGCCCGGCCCGCTGCAACGGCCACCGCGGGTTGTCTCTGGTGGTTATCAGGGGCGTTTCATCCACCTCATATGGCCCCAGCAAATCTCGACTGCGGGCCACTAAGACTGCATGTTTGAATGAGGTACCACCTTGGGCGCAAAGCAAATAGTACCAGCCTTCTTTGTGGGTTATTTTTGGCCCTTCAATTAACTCATCACGTTGCAATAGCAGATGCGTAGTTTCGGAGGCGTCCACGGCATTAAGCCTGCCATCGGTACTGAATTCCGGGAAAAGCTCGGTCGCAACGATGCCATCGAAACGCCGCCCACCAACGCGGGTATCATTTATCAAATTGAGCAGCCAAACCTTGCCGTCTTGATGGTACAACGACGGGTCAAAGCCATAACCGGGCACCCGGATTGGCTCCGACCAAGGCCCGGATATTTCCCGGGCGGTACACACGTAAACCGACAGGTCATATTGCCGCCTGCTTACGGACCGAACCACAGCATAGGTTACCCAGTATAGCCCGTCGGCATAGCTCAAAGCGGGCGCCCAGATGCCGCCCGAATCGGGCACACCCAGCAAGCTCTGCCCCGGAACAGCAGATGTAACTGAGCCGCAATGCTCCCAAGTAGCAAGGTTTTTCGACCGAAACAAGGGGATGTTTGGGAACCACTCAAAGGAACTCACCGCAATGTAGTACCAATCGCCAACCCGAATTATCGACGGATCTGGAGCAAAACCGCGAATCACCGGATTCCGCACAATGGGCATAGCTCCAGTGTATTCCGCCGGTGCTGGAGTGCAATTGCGCCATGGGGCTAGAAAACGCGCCAGTTAATATATCGGAACGCGCTATCGCGGTTCAGTACCATCACCAAATAACTTAAAGTGAATCGTATCACTAAACCTAACCCGCCATACTAGAAAGAAACCTCGGCGCAAGGTGACAAAGTGGTAAACCCTAAGTTTGCAATCAATGCAATAAACGCGCAAACAAGATCAAAGGAGAACAAAATGGGTATCAAGTACACACGTCTTGGCGGGATGACTGCATTCGCTACGGTAACGGCGCTTTTGTTCGCTGCTTGCGGTAATGGCACCGGCGACGTAGCCGCTCCACCACTTGTTGAGCCACCCGCCACTGGTGAAGTCATCGCTCCCGAGACCCTTCCCGCTCAGATTGGACAATGCGCCGACATCACCGGCACCGTGAACTTCCGCTGGTGGGGTGGTGATGGCCGCGCCGCGCTGCAACAAGAAGCCATTGAGGCATTCAATGCTATGTACCCGAACATCACGGTCAACACGCAGCCGATGGCTTTTTCGGGTTACTGGGATCAGTTGCAAATCGAGGCAATTGCGGGCAACACCCCTGACCTATTCACCGCCAACGAGGCTTGGATTTCCAGTCTCGTCAGCGGTAATGTTTTGGCTGACTTGCGTACCATCGATACCGTTGATCTCTCAAACTTCAGCGACGACGCCCTAGGCGTTGCAGTGTCGGGCAACCATGTGTATGCCATCCCTACGGGCGGGAACGCCGCAGCTATGCTGGTTAACTTTGACATCCTAGAGGAAGTCGGGGTTTCGGTGCCGGACGATTCGGCATGGAGTTGGGACGACTTCCATGCGTTAGCCACGGAAATATCCAGCGCCGGTTTGACCAACCACAATGGCGACGCGATATTCGGGGTCTCCAGCGTGACCGGCCAGTTGGGCACGCGTATCTGGGCTAACCAAGCGGATGGTGGCATGTTCACCGCAGACGGTGAGTTGAACTGGTCGCAAGATGCGATGGAG
>JGI24699J35502_11133731_pt1 | contig 14430 bp, 12 predicted proteins | sample TergutMp193P4_FD_35502 | JGI IMG/M metagenome (IMG submission 35502) | reverse complement strand
GCCAGCGTGCCCTCGTCAACAAAGGAGATTTGGCCACTGTCTTGCGCTTCGGCGGCAGCCAAGGCGTCGGCAGAGACATCTGAGGTGAGCGGCCCGGATTCGGCACCGAGTTGCGCTTCAGTTTCTGGGGTGCCCTGCTCGTCGGGCCCGGTAGCCACAGCTAGCACGCCATCTCCAGTGCCCCCGGAGGTGCCACCGCTACTTGTCGCCGCGCCCGATACACCCCCGCCCGATGTGCCCGGCGCGCCCGCTACCCCAGTGCCACCGCCAATAAATGACTGCCCACCGGCCTTGCCAACCGCAGCAGCCCTGGCCAGGTTTGCCTTAGTGGGCGGCGGCCCGGCCACTGGAATCTTGGCGCGCATGCGGCGCACGGCCCCACCACCAGCCGGGGCGGGTTGCACATCAACATTGGGCATGATGCCGGCGACCTCAGTCGCATCCACCACGTCCGATACCTCTGGGAGCGGTGCTTGCCGTTCCACTTCCAGGTTGTAAAGGAACCCAACGGATTCCTCTTTGATGCCTTCCATCATGGCCTGGAACAGTTGGTGGCCTTCAATTTGGTACTCAATGAGCGGGTCTTTTTGGGCCATGGCTCGCATGCCAATGCCCTCTTTGAGGTAGTCCATCTCATATAGGTGTTCCCGCCACTTGCGGTCCAAAACGGATAACACCACGCGGCGCTCTAACTCGCGCATACCCTCGGGCGTTAAAGCTTGTTCTCGCTTTACATAAGCGCGGTCGGCATCCACTAAGAACGTATTAGTGAGTATCTGCTTGGTGAGTTTATGCCGCCCACCCAATTCTTTTTCGACGCGCTCTGGGGTTAATCCTGGCGAGATTGGATAAACGGCTTTCAGGTCAGTCCAAAGCTTATCCAAATCCCAATCTTCTGGGCGGCCCTCGGCAGTGGCGACATCTACATAATCGGTGATGACATCGTCAACAAATTTAGCGACTTCTTGTTGCATATCGGCACCGGACAATACTTGGCGGCGCTCGTCGTAAATAACCTCACGCTGCCGGTTCATTACGTCATCATATTTAAGCACGTTTTTGCGGATTTCCGCGTTCCGCGCTTCGACTTGAGCTTGGGCGGATTGAATGGATTTGCTGACCATCTTGGATTCCAGCGGCATATCATCTGGGAACCCAGCGCGATTCATCATAGACTCAGCAAATTGGCTGTTGAATAGCCGCATCAAATCATCTTGCATTGACAAATAGAAGCGCGATTCGCCGGGGTCACCCTGACGGCCAGACCGGCCTCGTAACTGATTATCAATACGCCGCGATTCGTGGCGCTCGGTGCCCAACACATAAAGCCCACCTAAAGCGGTAACCTCATTGTGTTCAGTTTCCACCGCTGCTTTTGCTGCCGCCAACACCTCTGGCCAAGCGGCCTCGTATTCCTCCGGGTTTTCAGCAGCGTCCAGCCCCATCTCTTCCATTTTGGCAATCGCCAAGAACTCCGCGTTACCACCGAGCATGATGTCCGTACCACGGCCAGCCATGTTAGTGGCAACGGTGACGGCGCCCTTGCGGCCAGCCAACGCGACCACCGCAGCTTCGCGCTCGTGTTCTTTAGCGTTCAAAACGCTGTGCGGGATGCCCTTCTTTTTGAGCAGGTTGGACAGGTACTCGGACTTTTCCACCGAGGTGGTACCCACCAGAACTGGCTGCCCAGTGCGGTGCCGGGCCACGATGTCCTCTACCACAGCAGCAAACTTGCCCACCTCGTTCTTGTAAACCAAGTCGGGTTGGTCCATTCGAACCATTGGGCGGTTAGTGGGGATTGGCACGACGCCGATTTTGTATGTGTTCTGGAACTCGGCCGCCTCGGTGGCTGCCGTACCGGTCATGCCCGATAACTTGTCGTATAACCTAAAGTAGTTCTGCAATGTGATGGTGGCCAAGGTCTGGTTTTCGGCCTTGATTTCCACACCCTCTTTAGCCTCAATAGCTTGGTGCATACCCTCGTTGTACCGGCGGCCCGGCAGCATACGGCCAGTATGCTCATCAACGATCATAACTTCGCCCTTAAGCACCACATAATCTTTATCGCGCTTAAACAACTCTTTGGCTTTAATGGCATTGTTCAAAAAGCCGATTAGTGGGGTGTTCAACGACTCATAGAGATTATCGATACCTAGATAGTCTTCAACGCGCTCAATACCGGGTTCCAAAACGCCAACGGTCTTTTTCTTTTCGTCCACTTCATAATCAACATCGCGGTTGAGTTTTAGGGCGATTTTAGCGAATTCGGTGTACCAGCGGTTAGCCTCGCCGCTAGCCGGGCCGGAGATAATTAACGGGGTTCGCGCCTCGTCAATTAGAATGGAGTCCACCTCATCCACGATGGCAAAGTGATGGCCTTTGGTTTGCACCAATTCTTCTTCTGACCAGGCCATGTTATCGCGCAAATAGTCGAAGCCAAACTCGTTGTTGGTGCCGTAAGTAATATCGGCACTGTATTGTTCGCGGCGTTCAGCCGGGGTTTGGCCGGTCAGGATGACGCCGGTGGTCAGGCCCAAGAACCGATAAACCCGGCCCATCAGGTCGCCCTGGTATTTCGCCAGGTAATCGTTGGTGGTAATAACGTGTACGCCCTTGCCTTCTAGGGCATTTAGGTAGGCTGCCGTGGTGGCGACTAGAGTTTTACCTTCACCGGTTTTCATTTCGGCGATGTTGCCCGCGTGCAAGGCGGCGCCGCCCATGAGCTGTACGTCGAAGTGGCGCTGGCCGAGCGTGCGGCGGGCGGCTTCGCGCACGGCGGCGAACGCTTCCGGCATGATGTCGTCTAGGGTTTCGCCTGCGGCTAAGCGGGCTTTGAGCTTGGGAGTTTCGTCGCGCAATTCGTCATCCGACATGGACGTAAACACTTGCTCTAGCGCATTGACCTGCTTGGCGGTGCGTTCCAGGTTACGTAAAACCCGGCCTTCACCGATTCGTAAGACCTTATCAAAGATGGATTGAGCCACCAAGCACCCCTAAATTAAGCACGTCAAAGTATACCGCGCACATCCTAGCACGCCAGCCGCCGCCCATCCGACCCCCTGGCGTGCGCTGCAATCAGATTGCGGGTCAAGCCCGCAATGACGGGGAAAGTCATGCCCGCAACATGATATACTCACGCTCGCAAAACAGGAAGGCCGATTCCCAAGGACGGGCAAGCCACGACCGCACTTTGGGCAGGGTGATGCAGAACCTTACACGTCTAATTGGAGTACACCGTAAGTCCAACCACGGCGGTGATAGACGACAGAGGGGCGGCCCGTGTCCACGTCCATGAACAGGTAGAAGTCGTGGCCGACTAACTCCATTTGCTCTACCGCACCAGCGACCGTGAGCCGGTCGGCAGCGTGCAGCTTTTGCCGGATGATGACGGGCGAATCCCCAAGCCGACGCTCAACGGGCGCCCCATCCACCACCAAAACGGCATCCGGGTCGCCAGCGGCGATAACCGAGGCAGCGTCATCCTCATTAGCAACCAAAATAACGCCTGGGTCAGCAGGTGGGTCGGTCAGTAACGGGTCATCAAATTGCAGCGTGCGCACGGAATCGCCCCGGCGGTTCTTGTGTCGGTCGCGGGCCCGGCGCAGGCGTTCATTTAGCTTGTCAACGGCCAAGTCCAGCGCGGCCACCCGGTCAGGCGCCGCGGCCTCGGCTCGCACCACCGGCCCTTTGCCCGTAACGGTTAGCTCTACCCGTTCGCGTTCGTCGCTAAGTTTTGGGTTTTTCTCATGGGTTACCTCAACATCAATGTGTTGGGCAGACGGTGCGAGTTGCTCAACTTTAGCGAGCTTTTCGGCGACCAGTTCCCGGAAACGATCATTAACCTCGGTGTGGCGACCAACGACGGCGATTTGCACGGGTGCTTCTCCTCTTCAACCTAACGGCGACGCATACTTGAGTTAGGTGACCTAACGGGCAAGTGCGCCGGTAGCGGCGTGTTTAGCCAACTCCTTTATATCTTAATGCAAAACTGCTGAGTTTGCCGTTGCGACAGACCTTGGCGCTGGGGTTGCTGCAAGCACCAGCGCGCCAACCGGGTGGTAGCCAGCTTGGGTTAGGGCATCTGCGGCTGCCGCGAGGGTAGCGCCCGTGGTTACGACATCGTCGAGCAACAAAACTCGCGCGCCCGTTGGTAAGCGCCGCATCGCCTGACGCCGCACCGTTATCCGCGCACCACCGCGACCGCTGGCACTGTTGCCCACCTGGCCACCCCGGCCTGGCTTTCGTAGCAACCAAACGGCTCTGCAGGCCGCCGAGTTGGCGTTGGCTGGTAAAGCCAATGGCGGGCTGGTGTGTGTATTCAAGCTTTTGGCGACCGCACGCGCTATTGGGTCAAGATGCGCACGGCCACGCAAGCGTTGGCTTTGGGCGGTAGATGGCATCGGGATGACGGCGGCAATCGCTAAGGCTTGGGTAGTAGCGACGGGCCGGAAGGCGGCCACTAAGGCGTCGGCGAATGCTTCGGTCAGGTCTTCTCGGCCACCGTCTTTCCAAGCCGCCACTTGGGCTCCTACTGCTCCGGCATAGTCCGCGAGCGCCCACACCGGTAGTGGCGGCGTACCCAGCAGCCGATTTAGCCGGGGCACTTGGTGCTCAACTCGTTTCACGCTGCCGCGCAGCCATTTGGCGCACGGGTGGCACAGCCGCACATCCAACAGCCCGCATCCTGCGCAGGCTACGGGTACTACCAGCCGGGCGAGTTCCGCCAACAAATCCATCCGGCAACTGTTGCACTGCAATCAGAATGGCGCAAACCAACTTTCCACAGGGCTGGGCAGACCCCGCTGCCTCATCCATGTTGAAAAGCAAATAACGTGTGGAGTCATCTTCCATCCAGTAAGGGTTGCCTGGCTCGTGACAGTCGTCCTCTATGACAAACTGATCTTCTGTGAATTATGCGCAGATTTGTGTCGGAGGCTTATCACCTCTAGTTACTGACACCGCCTGCTCCATTCATCTTTTGCTGCACTTCTTCAAACTTTTCGTCACTATCGTAAAAGCGCCGTTGGGTATACCACGGGCCATCCGAACCTTCATTCTTGCCGAGGCTGTACCCTAACCGCCACAATTCGTGGTCACTAATTTCATTCGGCTCATCTGGAATGGCTTGCTCGTTAGGGTTGTCTAGTGGCGACCCTGCATCTCCGGCTGCCCTGCCAAGGCAGAAAGGGCAGTCTTCGCAAGCATCAATTTCTACACTGGTCACGGTTTTATATCCTGTTGGTGTTTCTAAATTGGCGCGCTCAATCAGAAATCGGAACGTTTCGCCAACCTAACGATTCCATTCCAATTCTGTTCATTCTTTCACCTTAGCTTCTCAGCACTCACAGAAAAATAGTATCTCATCGGGTGATGCCAGGCTGGTATACGTTAAATAACAACCTTTCAGTCCTTCCGCTGGGCAGTTGCACGGTAATTTCAAAGGCGATTTCAGCCATCGGCCTTGTGGCACAAGTCTGGTGATTCCAGGTAGTAAATGCTGGCTCGTGCAACAGGGTAGGGACGGCGTTCAACTCATCTTCAGTCAAAGGGCGGAAGGAAACGCCGCGCACTAATAAGCTCAAGCGCATGGCAAGCCAATACCGACTTGGGGATAGGAGGTCATCGGAGCAACTAATCCGCGACCTTTACTTAGATTTACGGCAGCGCACTATCCGCTGGTCGGCAATCACTAAGCAAACGCCGCAGGCAAGGATGGGCTACATTGGGCAACATCTTGTTTCCGTTGTAACCGGCTACCCCGGAGGTGGCTCTGGAGCAAGGGGCGATGATCTGGTTCTCTCAAACGGAGGAAAAGGGGAAATCAAAACTTGCTATCGCGTAGATCAGCTTGGAAAATGCCTTAACAAAAGTTGCGGCGCGACAATAACGTCCATCGAGTCAGAATGTCCAGCATGTCACGGAACTTTAATAAAACGAAATAATGACAGTAAATGGTTGCTTGCTGTTAAAACGGACAAAGACTTTGAAGAAGTTTTACAACCTGAGCGATACTATTTGGTTTTATTTGAATTCGAGGACATCGGCAAGAACGCATTAGACGCAATCGTGGCTTATATTTGGGAAGTTAACCCAACAGCACCCGGATTCGCATACTGCATGATTGACTACAAGTTAAATATTCAATCAAATTCTAAATCTGGTGCTCCGTTTAATCTCTGGCCTTGGAGTCCGAAGTTTTATATGATGAAACCCAAGCTCATATATCAGGCCGTAATTCACGGAGAAAACGTCGAAACTCTGGTGTTCCCTAAAGACCCCGCAGTTCCGGGGCCGGTGTATACCCCATTTCCAGACCTTGTAAGTCAAGTTGGAAAGGACACCATCACACCGGAAGCCCTCCAAAGAGTTGCCAAAGAGTTGCATTTAAGCACATCCGGCAGCAAGAAAGAGTTAGCTGCTCGAATTGAAAATGCGCGCCGCGCCATACCTAATGATCAGTTTTGCGACTTACTGGCAAAAGCCATCTACACCCCACTAATTCAACAGCGTATGCATCTGGTTCCAAAAGCAGTGCTTGATAGAACGCCTCCACTCTAGGTTATGCTGCTATCGGCTCGTCGGAAAGGCCAGCCAAACTCGCCAATGGATTTATGTGCTCGGCTATTCGCTTCTGCGCGTCCCGCCAATGGTCAATATCATCCTCGTACCCAATCCACTTACGCCCGAGGTTTTCACACGCGATGGCAGTGGTGCCCGAACCCATAAAGGGGTCAAGAATAGTGTCGCCAGGATTAGAGCTCACTCGCACTAATCTTTCAATTAGTTTCAATGGTTTCTGCGTTGGATGAATTCGACCGCGTGCCTGGAAACTAATGTCATCCCAAACATCAGTAATGCCCATTTCTGTATTAAAAGTAATACTCAAGCTATCGTATGGAACAACAAACTGCAATATCTCTTGCATCTGCTCCCATTGCGTTCGGGTTGGTAACTGCTCGCAGATATTCTTACCTGTATATATTGACCACATTCCTCCACCGTTTGATTTAACGCCGAGCGCTTCGTTAATTTGCAATGCAGTTAAACCAAGTTCTCTCTGTCTTGATTTAAGCAACTGACGCGAATATGGTATTGGGTCCTTAACTAGGAAAAGGATGGACTCAGTTACATTAGGGTATTGCTTATAGTTCTTTGTAGCGCGACCACTAACCGCTTGAATACCTTTATTTAATATAATTTGCTGACGAAGCTTTAACCCGAACTCGTCCAAAATGGGTATCATAAGTGCCAGAGTCCTGAAATATCCGAAAACATAAAATGAGCCACCGAGACGAAGTGTGCGCGCAGCTTGCTCAATCCAACCGCGCGACCATGCCAAATACTCTTCTTCGGTGCGCCAGGCGTAATCCCATTTAGCTCCAACAACCTTGAAGTATGGTGGATCAGCGACGATTAAATCTACGCTCTCATCTGGGATGTCATTTTTCATGCCTGTTACACAGTCGTATTGAAAAATGCGACCAGTTTCCACTACCTTGCTCCCTTCCATTTCACCATTCTAATGCTTGCGTTTGAATAATTCGGGATTTGGCCGTTGTAGGATTGAGTCGTGGCACCGCAACTATCCGTAAGGCTAGGCGACGATGACGAATCCGCCCTCAACACTCTTGTTGCCGATTGCCAACTCACGCGCACATCATGGGTTCGCGGTGCAATAAGGGCAGCCATCGAGTCGCCAGTGGTTGCCGATGCTATCACGAAACGCGCACCGGATGATGAGCGCGGCGGCGTTCGAGATGGCGCTGGACGCAAACGCAGAGAACAGCCCTCTTAGTTAGTTCCGCCTGACTTGGGCAGGGGCTGGCCTGGCCTGCCGACCACCTTCCTCAATGGGGTACTACTCCTACTTGTTTTGTTGAGCGGGACCCGAACCCGCAACTGTCCATAGGCGCGGTACGGAACCAAACCACTCGCAACGGCGTGCAGTACATCTGTCCTACGCGCGCCGGTAAAGTACGTTGCCCGCTGCTGGCAGAATCTATGGCATATCCAAAAGAAGTGCCACTTATTGAGCACCCGCCAACAGCAGCAACAGCTCCTGCCTGCTGCACGCACAAAACGGTGCTTATCCCATTTGATGTGCTTGGCAAAAACTACCAAGAGCATTACTGGGGCGGGCATGCTTGGCGAAAGTCTTACGGACGACGCTCCCGCATTGAAGCGGTGTTCGCTGGGCTGAAATCGCCACACACCGGCAGGGTTAAGCGCGGCTGGGCGCAGCAGACCGGCCTCGCGAAAACGACCCTAGGGGTGGCGGTCGCGGTAATTGCTCACAACATCCGAGCTACCCAAGCCTGGGCTGTGAAGCATAATAACGGGAATACTCTACACCCGCTCATTCCATCAAGAAATAATACTAAAGAGGAAACGATCATGACCCCACCGAGGAAACGACCACCTACCACAGGTAAACCCCGACAGGTCAACGTAGGTAGGCCGGACAGGTCTGCCCCGACAAGGTCAGCCCGGATAGGCCACCAACTCGACAGCCTGGTTAGACCCCACCAAAGGCCACAATGACATCGCCTCACGCAGATGCAGTTGGCCATCGGCATCCAGCCCCAATATGTTGCCGCTCCCCACGGCTGCAGTGAGCCAGACCGGGTTATCCAGGCCCGGAATCAGCCGTGGCAACCCACCAACGGCATCCAGCCCACCGACGCCCACCAGGTACACCCCGCGCACCCCGGCTGCCGTGCCAACCACAGCTAAGGTGGCGTCATTATGCCAGGCTATCGCCGTCACATTAAACAGCGAAACGCCTACCCGCATGGGGTCGGCTAAGCCAATTGGTTTGCCGAACTCGTCGCGTATTACCCCCGCGACTTCGAGATGCGACCCATCTTCGCCACGCGTGAGCACGGCCAACCGGGCGCCCTCGGGCGACACCCTGATTTGCTCCACGTTCAAACCCGACAACCACGCTGCACTGACATCGTGGGCATCACCGGCCAAGGTACGCGTGGTTAAGCCCCCCAGGCTATCGCCCGTCCAGATGTAACCGTAGTTATCTACCGAAGGTGCGATAACCTGTTCGCCGGTAAACAGGCTAGTCAAGATGGGCTCACCGTCTTCATCCCAGGCGGCGGCAGCAATCTCGGTGGTGCCGATGCGCCACACCACGGTTTGGCCGTAGTCGTGGCCGATGGCTAAGGCCGTTGGCTGCTCAGGGATGACGTAGTTTGGTGGGCTGACAATCAACTCCCGGCCCCGCACTAGCAACAGCTGGCCGTCTGTCAGGACACGCGCCGAGCCGACCGTGCGGGCCGCGGTGGGCAATTCTAACTCTGGAATGGGGATTGGCCCTAAGGCGTCCACCAGAATAACTTGTTGGTTACCTGGGTCGCCGTGCAGAGTGGCGGCGATTTGAGCACGCAACAGCGCCCTAGTTTCGGCGCTTGCATCGCGCAGGTAGCCTTGCACGCGCACAACATATTCACCGGAATCTTCTTCAATATCCTCTAGCTGTAGCGCAACATTTTCGGGCGCTGCCGGTAAGACCGCGTCGGCCAACCACGCAGGCGCACCAGCAAACAGGGCATGCACGGCATTAGTGCGCCAGGTCGCCCCTGGGAACCAGCGCACATCGGGCACCCAGAAGCGGCCATCAGCCGATGGCCGGTAGAGCCGGGTCGGCTGGTAGGTGGCGGCCAGTACCTGCGCGGGCAACATCACGCCATCTTCTAGGGCCGCAATCCGCCAGTTGCCATCTAGTCGTTGCAAGGTGAAGTGCAGGTTTACCGTTGCCGGGCTGTCAAATTCGCGGTATTCGCCATCTGCCGTTACCTCGGCAACGGCTCGCGCAACCGCTGTCACTTGCACAAGGTTTGGCGTGGCTTCGTCTCCCCCGGTGGTTTCCAAATGCGGCACGCCATCTAGGATGATAGCGCCCGCCATTGGACGCCAGGTGCGCGCGGCATCCGGGGTGAGATATTCTTTGGCTACCAGGAACGGGGTGGCCGACGTTGGCCCGGCTTGCACCGCGAGCAAGAAGCCGCGCATTACTTCCTCTGGCCCTTGGCCGTAGGCGGGGCCTTGGGCAATCATCCGAACTTCGCCGTCGGACAGAATTGGGGCGTCGGCGGCGGTGACGGCAGATGTGGTTGGGATGGTGGCGCAACCTACCAGCACACCGGCGATTAGCAACAGGTTTAAGGCCAATTTGGCTGCGAGAGATTGCGCTGCCCGCTTAGGTTTGACAGTCATCCGGCCACTCCAATCGGCTGCAACTTTTTGGCATCTCGGGATTCACGGGAGTCACGGGATTCACGGGAGTCTCGGGAATCACCATCCCCGCTCCCCATCGAATTGAGCGCACGCACTTTTCGGCCCAAAACCCCTTGGGTAACGAGGTCAATCTTGGCCCCCGAAACCGGCAATGGCGGGTTCCCAATGGCCGCAGTGGCCATCCTGGGTAGTAACAGCCGGAAGGATGCGCCACCACCAGGCTCCCCCCAGACATCCAACTTGCCGCCATGCAGCCGGGCGTCCTCTAGGGCAATCGCCAAGCCCAAGCCGGTGCCGCCAGTGGTGCGAGCCCGCGATGGGTCGCCGCGCCAGAACCGTTCAAAGACATGCGTGGTTTGGTCGGCGGTGAGCCCAACCCCGTGGTCGCGCACTACCACGGCCACTGCAGTAGCCGAACCGGCTAGCACCACTTGCACTGGCTTACTCTCGGCATGGTCTATTGCGTTTGAGACCAAATTACGAAGTATTCGTTCAATCCGCCGAGCATCAACATCGGCGGTATATGGCCCTGCTAACGGTAACATTTCGAGTTCGACGGCTTTGGCCGCGGCCAATGGCCGGGAATCCTCAATTACCCGCATTACCAGCGCCACGATATCCGAGTGTTCAATATCTAAGGCAGCTGCCCCCGCGTCAAAGCGCGATACTTCAAGTAAATCGGCCAGTAAATCTTCGAATCTATCTAATTGCGCTTGTAACAATTCGGCGCTGCGTGCGGTCATAGGGTCAAGTTGCGCCCGCGAATCGTGGATTAATTCCGATGCCATGCGAATAGTGGTAAGCGGCGTGCGTAATTCATGCGAAACATCTGAAACAAAACGGCGCTGGGTAATTGAAAGCCGCTCCAATTGTTCAATCTGGTTTTCCAAAGATTCCGCCATATTATTGAACGACTTTGCTAGAACGGTCATTTCATCTTGCCCCCGCACTGGCATCCGTTCTTCTAAATTGCCTTGTGCCAAGCGAGATGCCGTAGCCGCCGCTCGCCTAATTGGGGTAACCGCTTGTCTAGTAACAAAAAACGTCAAGATACCTACGGCAGCCAAAATAGCGGAAGCGCCAATAGCTAAGGTGCGTTGGACAAACTCCAAAGTCACTTGTTCGGGTTGCATGGAGTACAAAACATAAAAGCCAAACCGGCCATACGCTGGCATATCCACTAAAGACGCAAACACGATGCCCGGCTCATCCGTCCCAGATTCTGCGTAATCGGCCGGAATAAGCACCGCCTGCCACATCGGCTGCTCGGCCTCTATGACAGCGGCACGCAATTCTGGGCTGACTAACTCAGACATTGCTTCAAATGTTTTAGCGCCATTAACGCCTACCGGCTCGGCTTCAACGGACGCTAACATGGAACCGCGCGCTACCGCATGGCCGTAACCAACGCGCCCAGTAACCATATTAATCATTTGGGCTTGCACATCTGCCGTGGTGGTAGCTTGCGAGGCCGCTAAAGTTTCGCGTGCGACGGAGGCGGTGCCAGCATATTCTATTTCTAATTGCGCTACCCGCTTAGCGAATAGGCCATCCCTAATTGTATTGGACAATAAGATGCCAGCTACTGCCACAGTTAGCACGCCGATACTCAACGCAATAGCCACCACGCGCACCTGAATAGATGTGCGGAGTTTATGCGTAACAGGCCGGTATTTCATTAGCTGGCTGCGACGCTGCCTATTCCGGTAAACCCGCGCGGTAGCCAACCCCGCGCACGGTTAAAATAGACTTAGGATTATCTGGGTCATCCTCAACCTTTGCCCGCAGCCGTTGGATATGCACATTAACCAACCGGGTATCAGTGGCATGGCGATATCCCCAAACCTCTTCAAGCAATTCTTCGCGAGTGCGCACCGTCCAAGGTTTACGCGCTAAGGCAACTATAAGGTCAAACTCCAGTGGAGTTAAGGTTATTTCTTCCCCACCGCGATAAACCAGATGCCCGGTTACATCAATTTCCAAGTCACCCATTTGCAACATTTCTGGTTCCGGGCTGGCATTGCGGCGTAACCTGGCTCGCACGCGGGCAATAAGTTCTTTGGGCTTAAATGGTTTGGGAATGTAGTCATCCGCGCCTGCCTCCAGCCCAGCCACCACATCAACAGTGTCTGACCTGGCTGTCAGCATGATGATTGGCACCGGCGATTCGGCTCTGATTTCGCGGCACACCTCTGGGCCAGACTTGCCGGGCAGCATCCAGTCCAGTAAAACTACGTCAGGGTTGCACGCCCGGAACGTGGCCAGCGCCTTATTGCCATCATCGCAGTAGAACGCGTCAAAACCCTCATTGTGCAACACAATGCCCACCATTTCAGCCAAGGCGTGGTCGTCGTCAATCACCAGCACACGAGGGGTCATGGCTCTAGTTTGCCCGTGCCAGGTCACAAAACGATAACAATTTACCGGGTGGCTGCTACCTTTGCGCGTTCTGATGGGTGGGCGCGCGGTATTTGTCGGTCGGTTACGCTCGTCGCTATTTTGGCCGAAAACCGTTGGATTATCGCCGCAATAACAGCGCTTTCCAGCCCGACACCTTATTTTGTCCGTGCACTGTGGCAACATCTGATGCATGACCGACGAACTAAATCAGAACTTTGGCTCGGGTGATTCCGAGCCGTTCATCTCAACCCCTGAGGTGTCTGCATCAGATATTGAGGCGGCAAACCTTGAGGCCGAAATTACGGGCGCTTTCACGCCGCCCAATGTGGACGCGAGCCTGCCGCAATACGGTGCATACGGCGAACAGCCCATTGCCCCGGTTGCGAGCGAGCCAACGCCATGGGTGAATCAACCTGCTTACGGCCAATACGCCCAAGGTGGCGCCCCCGGTTACGGCGTGCTGCCAACGGCTCCCCCGGTCGCTTATGCCAGCAAGCCGGGCATTATCCCGCTGCGGCCTTTGCGGTTGGGCGAAATCTTTGACGGCGCTTTTGGGGCGATTCGCGCTAACCCGGCCGTGATGCTGGGGTTGTCCGCGCTGGTCATCGCCGGTGCCACCCTAATTGGCTGGGCGTTGGGGCAGCTGCTGGGCCGCACCGTTGGTGTTTCGCTGTTCAACCCGTTGTTTAACGAGCCCGAAATTGCTTCGCTGCTCAACGATGATGCGTTCACGGCCTTCGGCTTATCCGGCGCGAACGTAGCCGACACTACCGCCCAGTTTATGGGTCAATCGCTTGGCATGGGCTTGACGATGGCGATTGCCAGCCCCATTCTGGCCGGTATCTTGACCATTGCCGTTAGCCAATCCGTAATTGGTAAGAAGCTCACCATTGGCGAAGTTTGGAACCGGGTCGCACCGCGCATTGGCGCTTTACTTGCTTGGACGTTATTGTCAGCTATTGCGGTTTTTGCGGCCGTGTTCTTAGCCGTTTTGGTAATTGTTTTGCTTTCGGTTTTGGTGGCGCAGGTTTCGGAAGGCTTTGGCGTTTTGCTTGGGTTATTCCTGGGCCTGGCGCTGGCGCTGTTGGCATTCTGGGTAGCGGTAAAGCTCATCTTTGTGCCGGTGGTTATTGTGCTAGAGAATGCTTCCGTTGGTCAGGCTATTCGCCGTTCTTGGCAGCTAACTCGTGGGCACTTCTGGCGGTTATTCGGCATTTACCTATTGTCGTCTATTCTGGTCAGCATCGTTTCTTCGCTGATTACCACACCGCTTAGTCTGTTAGGTGGCATTGCGGGTGCTGGCGGGTTCTTAACGGTGAGTATTATTAGCTCGATTATTTCGACGCTTGTCACCTCAATATTTATGGCTGGCGTTGTCTCGTTGCTATATATTGACACCCGGATGCGCAGCGAGGGCTTGGGCGATTCGCTTGCCGCTGCTGCGCAAAACTCTGGAACCTTAGCCTTCTAGGCTGTCATCGCGGGCTTAACCAACCTGTCATCGCATCCCGTCATTGCGGGCTTGACCCGCAATCCGGCATTACGAGCCCAACCGACCCGGCATTACGGCTCCAACCAACCCAGCGGTGCGGGCCTTAACCAACCCGTCATTGCGGGCTTGACCCGCAATCCGGTTAAGTCAAGCAAAGTGTGCGTTTTAGCTTGGGACGGAGGTTCGTAGTGTTCCTTACCGCCCCGGCCTATCCGCTAACGCCCACCCCGGCACAAGCTCGCTCATGGCTCCTGGAGGAACTGGCTGGGCGCGAGTACGCCCATGGCGAC
>JGI24699J35502_11133733_pt1 | contig 14455 bp, 15 predicted proteins | sample TergutMp193P4_FD_35502 | JGI IMG/M metagenome (IMG submission 35502) | reverse complement strand
TCTACGGCGTTGATCCGGACTATGCCATAGCGCGAAACCAGAAGGTGAACGCCGGCAATTTTTTTGATGATGAGGATATGCTCTATCGAAACCGGGTAGCGGTTCTGGGACGCACTACGGCGAAGGATCTGTTTGGAGACGCGGATAACGCGCTGAACCAGCAAATACGGATCGGAACGATTTATTTTACCGTCATCGGCCTTTTGGAAAGCAGGGGGGCAAGTTTTGGCAACGATCAGGATGATATTGTCATGGTTCCCCTGGACACGGCAATGACGCGGCTGAATAATTCCCGTGATATCGGCACAATTATTATGAGCGTTATTGATAAAAAATACATGGATGCAGCCTTAAAAGAGGCGCGGTTGATCCTCTGCGAATCACGGGGAATTGCCGATGTAGCAAACGCCGATTTTGAAATTATGAATCAGGTGGAAATGATAGAAATGGCGTCGGCAACGTCAAAAACATTAACAACATTGTTAGCCGCAATTGCCGGGGTTTCGCTGCTGGTCGGCGGCATTGGCATTATGAACATTATGCTGGTTTCCGTTACCGAGCGCACCCGCGAAATCGGCATCAGAATGGCGGTGGGGGGCCGCAAGCGGGACATACTGTTTCAATTTCTTTCCGAATCGGTTATCCTCAGCCTTATGGGGGGCATTTTGGGAATCGGTCTGGCGTTTTTGGTATGCCGTATACTGACAGCGATGGAGATTCCCGCGGTGATCAATCCTCTGATTGTTGCCGGTTCAACCCTGTTCGCCGCGCTGGTGGGGGTGATTTTTGGCTACTACCCCGCGCTAAAAGCGGCGCGGCTGTACCCGATTGACGCGTTGAGATATGAATAAGGAGTAGCGAGCAGTGAGCGGTGATAAGCGGAGAAAGAGAATATTATTACTGATCAGCTTAATCTTTTTTGTTGGCGCGGGTCTGTTTGCTGAGGCGATTAACCTTGAGCGGGCGCGGGAGCTGGCGTTGGCTCACTCACGGAGTTTGGCGAAATATAATATGTCGATACGGAACAGCGTGCTGAATGAAAAAAGCCAATTTTATTCGATGCTGCCTTCGCCGTCGGCGGGGTATAGCGCTTCAATGAGTTATCTGAACAATGACTGGGGGTTTGTTAATCCTATTGACACATTAAACGCGGAGGCAACTTTCGCCGTAACGCAAAAAATCTTTGAGGGCGGCAAGAGCTTTATTCAAAAACAGTTAAGCGCAATCGCGACGGAAAGCGTCCGCAATGCCGCGCTCGCTGAATACTTCAATGTGCTTGATTCCGCCGACAACGCCTACTACGCCGTGCTGGAAGCGGCGGCAACCCTCGAAGCCGCGGAATCTTCTTTGCAGACCGCCGCATTAAGCCTTGAAATGGCGGAGATTCGGCAGCAAAGCGGGATGATCAACCGGGGCGACTACCTTAAAGCGCTGGCAGACAAAGAGGAGCGGGAAAATTCCCGCAATCAGGCGCGGCGCAGCTTTACCCTGAGCATGGCGAGGCTCAATGTCCTTACCGGCCTTGCGGGAACGTCCGAACTTGCACCGGTCGATTTTGACGTTTACGAAAATTTAATTCAGCGCCTCGCGGGAATTTCCGATGAGGAAGCCAACGCCCTGTACGACCGGTTATGGGAAACGTTTGCCAAGACAAATCTTTCGCTGGCGCAGGCGGCACTGGACAGACAAAGCGCGGAAAAAAGTTTTTCTCTCGCCAAGCGTGATTACGCTCCCACGATAAGCGCGACATTGTTTACCACCGGGCTCGGTTATTCGGCTGCCAACGGCTTGGATAACGGTTTCATCCATTCGTCGGGAGGAGGAATTTCAATCAGGGGGAGCATACCGATCGATTTTTGGAATGTAGCGAACAAAATCGAAAAAAGTAAAATCGCCCGCGATTCGGCATTGATGGATTACACCGGCGCTGAAATTTCGCTGGAAACTGAATTGTACAGTTCGCTTTTAAGTATATTCGCCCAGGCGGAGTCGGTTCTTTCTTCCCGCCGATCCCTCGACTATACAGAAAAACATTTCGAGTTTATAATGGAACGATACCGCCTCTCGCAAAGTTCGGTTTCCGATCTTGGCGAGGCTTCTTCCCTGCTTATCAACAGCCGCAACAGCCGCATTAAGGCGCAGTATGGATTTTTGCAAAGCCTTTCAAAATTGCGGTCTTTAGGGGCAATTGACGATGAGGAAAAATTGGTGCATATTTTAATGGGAAATTGATACTATGTTACACCTTGTCGTTTTCTTGGGAAACCCCGGCGCTGAATACGCGCGTAACCGCCACAATGCGGGCTGGATGCTTGCCGAAGCCCTGCCGTTTTTTTCCGTGCTTGACTGGAAAAAGAAATTTAAAAGTTTGTATGCCTGTCTGGACGATATCAGCAAATTTTTCCCTGATGATCTGCCGCCGACCATGCCGGAAGCCCGAACGGGAAAATTGAACTTCATCAAACCCCAGACCTATATGAATCTTTCAGGCGAATCGGCGCACGCCGCCGCGTCATTTTATAAAATCAATGTTAATGAAATTATCGTTATCCATGACGAGATAGAACTTCCTTTTGGGACCTTGTCGTTGAAATTTGGGGGCGGCCTGGGTGGACATAACGGACTGCGCTCAATGAAAGACTGTTTTGGCAGCGCCGATTTTTGGCGGCTGCGCATAGGCATTGGCAGGCCGGACGGCAGATTGCCCGGCAAGGGCGGCAACCCCGAAAGCAGCCGCCAGGCCGGTATCGCCGATTGGGTACTGAAAGATTTTACCGCCGCCGAAACCGTAGCGCTGACCCCGGTTTTTAATACCGGGGCGGGCTTGCTGGTACATGCTCTGTCCTGCGAGCCTGAAAGCCTGCTGCCCCGCTGGACAAAGAAAAACTGCCTTGCAGAAGCATAACGCTTTTGCTATACTTCTATCATTATGGCAGAGTTGCGCGGCGCCTTTACGGCGCTCATTACCCCGATGAAGGATTCCGGCGAAGTTGATTACGATGGCTTTCGCCGCCTTATCGAATTCCAGATCGCGGAAGGCATTGACGGCATCCTTCCGCTGGGAACCACCGGAGAAAACCCCACCCTTGACGAAGACGAGGAAGATCGGTTGATTGAAATTGCGATTTCTACCGCAAAGGGAAAGATTCCGGTTATCGTCGGCGCCGGTTCAAACGATACCCGCCACATGGTAACGTACGTCAAGCGGGCAAAACGCATGGGGGCGGACGCGGCGTTAGTCGTAACCCCCTACTACAACAAACCGAATGACGACGGTCTTTTAAAACATTTTGAAGCGGCGGCGGCGGTCGGTATTCCTATCATTGTTTACAATATCGCCTCACGAACAGGCCGGAATATCCCCACGCCGCTTATGAAAGAAATTGCCAAAATTCCCGGCATAGCGGGTGTAAAGGAATCGTCAGGCGACATTAACCAGATGGCCGACGTGATCCGCGAGATTGCCATTCCCCGCAAGGCGGCGGGCAAAGATTTTTGGGTACTGTCCGGCGACGACACGCTGACCCTGCCCCTTGTGGCATTTGGTGGCGACGGCGTCATTTCGGTTATTTCCAACGTGGTGCCAGCAAAGGTAAAGGCCATTGTTGCCGCCTGTTTCGCCGGCGATTTTGCCAAGGCCCGCGCAATTCACTTTGAACTGCTCCCCTTTATCAAGGCCGCTTTTGTCGAGACCAATCCCATTCCCATCAAGCAGGCCGCCGCATGGATCGGCCTCCCCGGCGGCCCCGCCCGTCTGCCTTTGGGCAAACTTTTGCCCGCAAGCGAGGCGGCGCTGAAAAAGGCGATGGTTGATTTGGGGCTACTCAAGTCTTAGTCGGGAAAACACATGAAGATTCTCGGCATCGAGACATCCTGCGACGAATGCGCGGCGGCGGTTGTGGAAGACGGCAAAAATGTTCTTTCCAATGTAGTCGCTACCCAGATTCCCTTTCACGCGCCCTACAACGGGGTAGTGCCGGAAATCGCCAGCCGCAAACATACCGAGTGGATCTACGGCGTAGTGAAAGAAGCGCTGGACAAGGCGAACATTACACCTAACGATATTGACGCTGTTGCCGCCGCTAACCGTCCCGGTCTTTTGGGATCGCTGTTGGTGGGTTTGTCCTTTGCAAAGGCGTTCGCGTGGGCGCGTAACATCCCCTTTATCGCCGTAGACCACATGATGGCCCATCTGTACGCCTCGCAGCTTAGTGTTGAAACACCGTTAGACTATCCCTTTTTGGGGCTGCTGGTCTCCGGCGGGCACACCATCATTTGCCGTGCGGATGCGTTTGATCATATCACTGTGTTAGGAACCACCATTGACGATGCGGTGGGCGAGGCTTTTGACAAGGTCGCAAAGCATTACCAATTTGGCTACCCCGGCGGCGCGGTCATTGATCGCATGTCCCAAAGCGGCAACAGCGGGGCCTTCCGTTTCCCCATGCCCAGCCTGCACAAAGGCGAACACCGCTACGATGTTTCCTATTCGGGACTGAAAAACGCCGCCATAAATCAAATGGATCAGTTTCGCGCGCAAAAAGGCGGTGCAACAAAGCCGGAGGACATAGCCGCTTCTTTTCAGAAAACGGCGGTTGAAATTCTGCTGCGGGCATTGTTCAACGCGTGTGAAGATTCGGGGCTCTCTGTCATTGCGGCGGGCGGGGGAGTCGCCGCCAATTCGTACCTGCGCGCGCGCCTTGCCGAGCGGCGCGACCTTCGCTGCATTTTCCCCCCGCCGGAATTCTGCGGCGACAACGGCGCAATGATAGCCGGCATCGCCTTTCACTACCTATCCCGAGGCGACCGCTCACCGTTAAGCGTAACCGCATCGGCGCGGGTAGAAGGGTTCAAGAAAAAATATCCGTAAAGCAAAACCTGCTTAGTGTTTGCTATTTAATCTCTATTTTTATTAATAATTTTCTAAATAACGCAATTAACGGCCCGCCCAATAATACTGATACTAATGTCCCTATCCCAACATTGCTTTTAGTTATTATTCCTCCAATTACGCATAAAGCATCTGTCCCTATTCTTATCCACTTAAACCAATTCTGCCTTTTTATTTTTTCCGCTATAATAATTCCAACTGCGTCATAAGGCGAAAGTCCCATATTTGTTTCAATATAAACTGCCGCGCCAAAATAGTAAAAAACCAATCCTATTGAAAAAGCGGCTATTCTTATTTCAAGAGAAAATATTTCCAAAAATGGTATTTGTGTTATCAGCCATAAAAATAAATCTGATGTATAACCGGCCGCAACCATAATGTATACGGTTCCAAAACCTATTTTGCTTCGGTCAAAAATGAATACTCCCACAAGCAAAATGAAACACATTATTAATTGCCATGTTCCAAAAGATATTCCAATCTGTTGTGCAATACCAATATTCAAACATGTAATGGGATCAACTCCCAATACAGCGTAACGCATAAAAGATACTCCAATCGCTAAAATGGTAATACCAATTATTGCAAAAATAATCCTATATATGAATTTTACATTATCCAATATTTAATGCTCCTGTTTATTTTTAACATGATTTTCTTTCTTTTTAACGTTTGCTATTTTGCAATTCGATAAGTTCGTCTATTTGCCGCAGTACAAAATCCTGATACTCAGGATACAGTTCGTTGAACAGGCTGGTCATCCGCTCCATTTTTTCCTGCGGCGTGCTGTTGAACATCCGCCCCTTTCCGGTAAGCAGCCAGTGTTTGTTGACAGAAAACGCGCTGGCGATAAGGTGGACGAGGCGGTCTTTTACTTCTTTATGTCCCGTTTCAACTTCCGATAAATAACCACAGGAAACATAAACCGATTGGGCAAAATCCCGCTGAGATTTGTGTAAAGTATGCCGTATTTCTTTGATCCGTTCATTGATTGTCATAAATGTTCATATATGAGCATATAACAGTACTACTCACTTATCAAGCAAAAATAGCTCAAAAATGAATATGATTTTGGTATTTTTTTCTTGACACAATACTCATATTATTATATTATTTGCTCATATATGAGTATTGAGGCAATAAAACTGGCCCAATTGCAATGTACCTTCCCTAAACTTACCGAGGCAAATCAGCACTATGTACTGGGGCTTGCCGAGGGGTTGAAGCGGGCGCAGGGGGGCAAGGTTGGAGAAGGGACAAAAGAGACAAGAGCGGGTTCGGGGAAAACAAACGGATGAATATGGAGTACTATGAACATGAAATTTATTTTAAGGATTATTTTTATAACACTTACAGCATTTTCAGCATGTGCTCAACAGCAATATGATGCTGAAAATAATTATAACTTTAAAATCATTGATGATGGAAAATCAGTAGAGATTATTGGATATAAAGGAAGTAGTACAGAAACTAAAACAGAAATACGAATTCCACCTCGAATACAAAACCTGCCTGTCACTGCAATTAGTGAAAAGGCATTTTTACGTGCATTTTATGAGGTTGAGGTTGACCAACTTGCTGTTATAATTCCAAATAGTGTGACACATATAGGTACAATGGCATTTGCAGGTAATTATCTTACCGATGTTGTTATACCAAACAGTGTAACACATATTGGAGAATGGTCGTTTGCAAATAATGCATTCACCAATATTACCATACCGGATAGTATAACGCATATTGGGGAATATGCATTTAGAGAAAATGAGCTTACTAGCGTTACCATTCCCGATAGTGTAAAATATATAGGGGTTGGTGCATTTATGGAAAACCAGCTTACAAATATCACAATACCAAACAGTGTAATACATATTGGAGAATGGTCGTTTACGAGAAATCAGCTTACGAATATTACAATACCTGATAACGTAACTAATATTGGAGCCGGAGCATTTTATGAAAATCAACTTACCAATATTACTATTCCTAACAGTGTAACGTATATTGGGAGTAAAGCATTTTTCAGAAATCAGCTTGCCGACATTACCATCGGCACTAATGTAGAACTTAATAAAGGAATTTATTTTATGTCAGAAAGTGGTGTTTACGGTATGGTTGAAGAAGGTGTTTTTGATAATGAATTTGATGATTTTTACAAGAATAACAAGAGCAGGGCAGGAACTTATACTTACAGAAATGATCGCTGGTCGTTTTCTTTTCCCGATAATAATCAACCTGTAACATCAAATTCTGGTAACCGTTTGGCTAATACAACATGGGAAGCCTTTGAAGACAGTCGTATCACTATCAGTTTTGGGGAAACGAGTTTCTCGTTAACCTATTTGGTTTGGGTTGGCTTAGCAACTAGTAGAGATGGTCTGGGAGAAAGGAGAATGGCAGGCTCTTATACAATGAATGGCGATTCTATCGCACTTAAGGGAAGCAGTACTAATTCAACAAGTCGAGAAATGACAGGCGCTCTTATTGGAGATGTACTTACAATATCGGGAATTGGGGACGGATTCGAGTTTTATAGAATTCGTTAAGATATTATAGGAGGTTTCAATATGTTAAATAATGAACTTAGAAAGCATCTCTATCTTGAAGTTTCAAAAATGACGATTGGAAAATGGGGGTATAAATGGCTAGTCCTTCACCATATAAACAATGGAATTGTATCAAATGTAAAGGCTTAATTGATCCACTGTTAAAAAAACAGACTTGGGGGACAAGTGAGATACTTTGTCCCTATTGTAAAAGCGTCATTAAACCGCCTCCAGTCAAAAGTATCAATGAAATTTTGGCAAATATACATAATTTCCAACAAGTTGGTGTAAATACGCATTATCACGTTTATAAATATTTTACTGATTTCAGACACTGGTATTCTTTAACCAAAGAAGGAATATTTGCCCCTAGTAAGTTTATAGGATATAAAGATACAACGCTAAAAGACTATGGAACCAAAACATATGAGGGTTATGGTGCTAAGAATGCGGCAAAAAATGGGAAAAAATGTTTTGGAATGGATGGGAGAGAAACAGAAGAAATATTAGAACAATGGTTTGTTCAGCTTGATAAAGAAACAGACAACTTTAAAAAACTATATATAGAATTGGAACAATTTGCAAATAAAATAAATCGTTCTTTACACCATTCTATAAAAAACATAGAAGGGAGTGGTGGTATACATATTTTGAAATATGACAATATCTAAACATTGACACGAAAGTACAGGTTATAGTATAATTGACCCTATGGAACCTAATATACCCCAAAAATATCAAAGGGATATTGAAATTGCCAAGAATTTACTCAAAAATGAGGGGTGTCAATCTATTTATTTGTTTGGCTCGCTGGTTACCGGGAAATACCATGACAATTCAGATATTGATATAGGTATAAAAGGGCTTCCCAAAGGAAAATTCTTTGCAACGTGTGCAAAAGTATATTTTGCATTAAATAATGATATTGATATTGTTGACTTTGATAATAACGATGAACTCTATTCCCTGTTAAACCGACTTGGTGAGGTAGTTGAAATTGGATAATAATGCAAAAGAAAAAATTGAATATGAAATTCATCGCATTGATAAATTGCTCAATGACGCAAAACCATTACTGGATTTATGCAAAATTAAAGAACCAGATTTCGTAGAAATAACCGCAACAGCACAAATTTTACATTCATTTTACAACGGTATAGAAAGTGTTGTTGTTCTTTTTCTAAAAAGCATAAATGAAAAAATACCTAATGACAGTAAATGGCACAAAACATTGTTTGAAATTATCTTTGGTTCAAATTCAAAAAATAGTGCAATACTTAGAAATGATATAAAAGATATAATGGAAAAATATATGTATTTCCGGCATTTTATTAGACATTCTTATAGTTCTGAATTAGATTGGAACGAAATGGAACCTTTAGTAAAAAATCTTGATGAAATATGGGGAAAAATAAAAATTGATTTTGAATCATTTATAAAAAATAATTAAGGAGTAAGCTATGTACTTTGATTATTACTATTTGGTTTTGGTTGTGCCGACGTTGATACTTTCGCTTTGGGCGCAGATTATGGTTAAATCTACGTTTGCAAAGTATTCGAAAATTTCCTGTTCGAGAAGGATTACGGGGCAGGACTCGGCGGCGCTGCTGCTCAAGGCGAATAATATCCGCGATGTGCGGATTGAGGCAACTGGCGGTTCGCTGACCGACCATTACGACCCTTCGTCAAAAAGACTGCGGCTTTCCCAGCCGGTTTACAACGTTAATTCCATCGCCGCTGTGGGGGTCGCGGCGCATGAGACCGGACACGCCATTCAGCACGCCGTTTCCTGGGGACCGCTGGCTCTGCGCAGCACGCTGGTTCCTGTCGCCAACATCGGCTCCATGTTTGGTCCCTATCTCGCGATGGCGGGGCTTATCTTTTCCATGCCCATGCTCCTGAACATCGGGATTTTTCTGTTTGCCGGGGCGGTGCTGTTTTACCTTATCACCCTGCCGGTTGAGTTCGACGCTTCGGCGCGGGCCATTGCCATACTGCGGTCCAACAATGTATTGACGCACGAAGAACTTAACGGCGTTAAAAAAGTGCTGACTGCCGCGGCGTTAACCTATGTGGCCTCCGCGCTTACCGCGTTGATGTCACTGCTCAGGCTTATCCTGTTATCGCGCAGCAGGCGGCGTTAATCTTTTCTGCTGCACGTTTGGTTTCTGCCGTTTTTCTTCGCGGCATAGAGTAATTTATCAACACCGGCGATAAAGCTGGCGAGCGAATGTTCATCATCGGGGATTATGGAATCGGCTCCCAGACTGATCGTTGCGGAAGTTTTTGTTCTGTCGGTGCATGGTACTATGGTCTCTTCGATATTTATTCGTATTTGTTCGGCAATATTCACCGTGCCTTCTATATCGGTATTAGGCAGCAGGATCATAAATTCCTCACCGCCCCACCTCGCGGTAAAATCAGACGTTCTGTTCACTGTTTTGTTAATCACCTCCGCTACCGCCTGCAATAAAATATCGCCCTGCGGATGCCCATAGGTGTCGTTATATCGTTTAAAATTATCAATATCAAGCATAATCAGGCCGAGCGTCTTTTTTTCACGGTAAGCGCGCCCCCACTCGACATCCATCCGCGTATCAAAACCTCTCCTGTTCGATAATCCCGTCAGCGCGTCCAGCATACACAGTTTTTCGATGGTATGGATATACTCAACCATTTTAAGCTGCGTTTTAATTCTTGCCTTAACAACGGATTGATTAAACGGCTTGGTGATGTAATCCACCGCGCCAAGAGACAGACCTTTTTCCTCATCTCCGGCATCGCTTAACCCGGTTAAAAAAATGACCGGAATATCCATGGTGGCTGCGGAATTTTTCAGTTTGATCAGAACATCAAAACCGTTCATGTCAGGCATGATGATGTCAAGCAGAATAATATCCGGCAGATGCTTTTCGGCCGCTTCGAGCGCCGATGCGCCATCTACCGCTACGATAATTTCATATTGCGGTTTCAGAAAATGAGCCAGTGCGATGATGTTCATTTTTTCATCATCAACTACGAGTATTTTCTTTTCATTACTTATCATACCCGTTCTCCATTTTCTGTTTGATAGCGGCAAGCGTTTCGCGCGCCTGTTTGAATTTGAGGTTCTCCACCTGAGACGCCAATTCTTCCGCTCCCGGAATTGCGTTCAAATCATACACCAGATTCAAGCTGTCAAAACTGTCGGCTTCCAGAAGCGAATCCAGCGTTTCAAGGAGTTCGAGCGCGTTTTTCCGGTCGAAAGATAAATTTTCTGTATACTTGCGAACATTGTCCATGTGGATTTGTATGAGCGGCGCAAGTTCATCCAGCGCGGCTTTTAATTCATGCTTCAGATCGTCTATTTGATCTTTCAAAGATTCTGTTTTACCCGATGCAAGAGACTGTTCAACAATCCGGGCGGCATCCGCAAGCGCAGTCATGCCGACCAAACCCGCGACACCCTTGAGCGTATGCGCAAGCCGGTGCGCACGTTTTAAGTCTCCCGCATCAAACGCATCTTTTATATCTTTGAAAGTGTTTTTGTTATCTTTCACAAATGTTGCTATCAATTCCATGCGCTGATCATCTTCTTCAAGATATTCGCCTTCTTTTTTTATAGGCAGCATACTGACCGGCTTTAAGTACTTCAACAGACAAGTCCATAATTCATGCGCGATAAAAGGTTTCGACAGACAGTCGCACATTCCTGAAACAAAATATGTTTCCCGATCGTTTACCATAATATTTGCGGTCAGGGCGACGATTGGCGTGCTTGAACCCATCTCTATAATTTTGCGCGCCGCGTCAAGACCGTCCATCTCCGGCATGTGAATATCCATAAATATCAAATCAAACGGTTTTTCACCCTTTTCGATACGGTTTTTTACGCAATTTACGCCGACGATTCCATTTTCCGCAATGACCGTTGATATTCCTACCTTTGAGAGATGATCGCTTATAACCATTTGATTGAGGGTATTATCCTCGCAAACCAGTATTTCGCCGTCAAAAATGGGTTTTTCGTCAACTCCTACCGTTATTGCCAGGCTGGGATGATTGACCGATGTGTCTATTGTATCAAATATAACATCGAAACTGAATCTGCTGCCCAGACCGGAAGCGCTTTCTACCTCCAGTTTGCCGCCCATAAGTTCGATAAAATTCTTTGCTATGGCAAGACCAAGCCCCGTTCCGCCAAACTTACGCGTGGTGCTGCCGTCCGCCTGCATAAACGGTTCGAATATCCGATCAATTTGTTCGGGCGTCATCCCGATGCCCGAGTCCTTAACCTCAAAGTGCATGGTGATGGTATTTTCGGTTTTTGCGGAGATGGCTGACAGGAGTTTTACCATGCCGTTATTCGTAAATTTAATCGCATTGGACAGCAGGTTGAGCAGCACCTGCCGCAGACGCGTCGGGTCGCCGACCAGCAGCTTGCCTATCGACGGTTCGGAGTAGCAAAACAACGTTAGTCCCTTTTCACGGGCTTTTGGCGAGGCGATAACGCGGCAAAGCTTGAATACTTCGCTCATATCAAACGGAATTTTTTCCAATTCCATTTTTCCGGCTTCAATTTTTGACACGTCAAGAATATCATTGATGATGAGCAAAAGACTTTCGGCGCTTGTTTTGATCTTCGATAAATAATTTCTTGTTTTGTACGAAATATTATCGTCAAGGGCAAGCTCGGAAAACCCGATGATGCCGTGCATGGGCGTTCTTATTTCATGGCTCATGCTTGCAAGAAAAACAGACTTCATGCGCGACGCTTCTTCTGCGTTGGTTTTTTCGCGCTCCGCCCGCAGCTTTTCTTCCGCCATGATTTTGATGTCGGTAATATCGACTGAATGCTGGAGATGTACCTTTTCGCCGCCGATCCAGTCGATATAGCTGTCCGTATTGCGATAATAACGATCCGTTACGGTATTATGCTCTTCCCACAAGACGGGCTTATCCGGTTCCTTGTCAAGCTGAATGCATGGACAGAAATCACAAATATTGTCAAATCCTTCCTGCAGGAGTTTATAACAATATTCTCCAATGCCGCTGCCCTTAACATTGAAATGCTGCCTCATCCTATCATTAATAAAGAGTATCTCGCCGGTTGCGGGAATAGTGACATAAATATTTTCGTCAATACCATTCAATATATTTCCCAGCACACGCAGCGACTTATCGGAATCTTTTTTATAAGATTCGATGCTCTCAAGCATCAAGTTTGCCGTGTTTTTAAGAACGCCGAATTCATCCCGGTAATCGCCGACTACCCTGACGCGGTAATCCCCTCGGGCGATTTTGCCGGCAACTTCATTAAATTCTCTTAGCGGAGATAATATTTTACCTATCAGATAGTACAGGGCGCCCGCGATAATGAACACAACTATTAAAACAAATATCACGATACCGATGGCCAATCGCCTGCCATTGGCGTTAATTTCGTCAAAGGGAGCCGTAACTGAAATATAAAATCGGCCGGCAAGCTGCGGAACATATATTGTTTCAATCGCCACCAGAACATCTTTGCCATGCAGAAAAGATTTGGTGCTTAAGACAACGGACTCTTCGCTATCTGACGGCAATGAGTAATTAAAACCCGCCTGATCCAGCGGTTTACCGATATCGGTAAACTGTGGACTGTAAATAACGTTTTCCCTGTCATTTGCTATGATGATATGACCTGTTTTAAATATTTTCTCGGTCCGAAGCTGCGCGTATATATCTCCCAGATAAATATCAACGGAAACCGCGCCAATGAATTCATTATTTACTCCCTGTATCGGATACGAGATGGTAAACATAAGGATGTCTATCCCGCCTATTTTATAAACATCCGGCTCCGTATAAATAGGAACGTTTAACGTTTTGGCGTTCACATAGCTTGGCAGCGTAAACTCAATATCATTAGACAGAGCTTCCGGAACATAAATCGTTTTGTCGTCCATACGGTAATAATAAAAGGCTATCCTTCCCGAATGCGCAGTGCCATATTGTGTGCCGATATACTCGGTGTCTTTGCCATCGTACACATTCGGTTCAAAATAGATATTGGAGGCGTAGATGCCTTCGTAGTTGTCAAAAATTTCCCATACCGTCTTTTGCATTTCTTTTCTGTCAACGTTCCCTTCCCTGATCTGCAGTTCCAGGACGTTCGCGACAATTGACATATAATCAAGGGCGTTGTTGATTTTATTTCCGAATATGCTTACATATTTTGAGCCAATATACTGCAATTCTACGCCTGCCGCTTTTCGCTGCTCGTTGAATAACGAAATAAAAAGGACGGTGCATATAAGAGAAATACTGAGTATAACCGGGATTATTGTATAGATGGTAGTCCGCGCTTTTACGCCGCCAAACCGTACCGGGTTAATCATGTTAACTCAAACTCCTTGTTTTGAACCACCGATTCTACCAAGTCCGCAAAATTTTTATCAAGTTCATCACTTTTTTCATCATCGGCAAAAACATTATTGTTAATGTAATGTATACCGTCTTGCTCATAAACTACTTCATTTTCCGTCGTCCGCAGCAGTTCGGGATGAGCCGTTGTAAAAGTAAAGGGCTGCCCGAACAGAAAAAAACTGCCGCGTGGAGCGTTGACAACTTCCACATGGACGGCTTCGGCGGACGTGAAGTCTGCGGCAGTATGCTCCGTTGTTCTTTGGGCGGAACCCCGGCGTAAATTAAAGCAAAAGAAATTTATTATAAATAATGTTAAGAAAATTACGGCAAGTAGTAATATATGCGCCGGTTTGCCGATGTTAACGGCGTAATCGGTGAGAATGCCGGTTAGAGTAAACACCGCAATACCCGCACAGAGAAGAGCGGAGAGCAGGAAAGAAAAGAGAATTTTTTGAGATACGGTCACCGCATATTCCTCGGTTTATTGTACCCTATTTTTTGTTGTATTGAAAGAACCAGAGACTCTACATAAAGAAAAAAAGCCCGGCGGCTACCTACTCTCCCGCGTCTTAGAGGCGCAGTACCATCGGCGCCAGGGGGCTTGACTTCCGTGTTCGGGAAGGGAACGGGT
>JGI24699J35502_11133734_pt1 | contig 14466 bp, 13 predicted proteins | sample TergutMp193P4_FD_35502 | JGI IMG/M metagenome (IMG submission 35502) | reverse complement strand
CCAGCCCCTCCCCTTTCGACGCCCCCTTAACCAGCCCCGCAATATCCACAAACTCCACCGAAGCCGGCACCGTCCGCTGCGGCTTAAAAATTTCGCTTAACCTCGCCAGCCGCGCATCCGGCACATCCGCAATCCCAATATTAGGGTTAATGGTACAAAAAGGATAATTCGCCGCCTCCGCCGGCGCCGAACTCAGCGCGGAAAAAATAGTAGACTTCCCGACATTAGGCAACCCCACAATCCCACAATTAAGAGCCATGAGGTATTATCGCATGGATATGGGGGGAGGTGCAATATGGGGGCGGGGGTGGGGTGAAGTTGTGCTTGCAAAGAAGGGGGAGCTTGTGTAGTATTAAGTTAAGAGATATTGCAAGAACTTAGGAGGGTAATTATGTCCGAGAAAGTATCTTTTGATGAAGTAAAAAAATATTTTAAAAAGCATACGAAGGTTTGGAGTGACAATTTTAATAAAAGTTATGATTCCTCAAATGACAATTACCGTATATTAGATGTCGGTTTAATCGAATTTGCTAAACAGATGAATATAAAAACACAAACAATAAAAGCAGAATCAGATGATAAGTTTGCTTCTGAATTAAGTAAAAACTCTTACCTTTTTTTTGATATTGTTTCCAAGTATTTTTTGGAAGATTGTGGTAACAACGATTATGATGGACGGCTTATGTACATCAAAGAGTATAATATCTTTCATAAAGGTGATTCTCATGGCTTATTTCTTTATTCAAAGAATAGTTCTTTATTTGTGTATAAAAATGGTAACGATGATTTTCTTTTTTCCGATATTTTACCGGTTTCCTTAAGTGAACATTATACTGAGGGAAAGAAGAATAAAAAAATATACAATATTATGAAGGACGGAAAAATTGAAACTGCAAAAATATTCACAAATAATCCAACCGAAGAACGGCAAAAACATATTACATATCAAAAATCACTGGAGAAATTTATTAAAAACTTAATTAAAACTCGCTGTATGTTGAAGGGAGCAATAACATTTATTGACTTTCTGGGATGGAAAGGGTTTTGGATTAATGAATTAAAAGATCCAGAGTATGAATGTTTAGACAGTGTTTCTGAGCTAGTTAAAGATATTAAGAAAAATGCACTTAGAGAAACAGAAAAAATATTCATCCATAATGGGAATTATTTAACCAGAGTGATTAGTATTTCTGATACAATTGCAATATTTACTATTGAAACATTGAAAATAGACGAAACCACCTTACTAAAATTGCATGCAGACATTGCGAGTTCAATATTAGATGAAGCTGCTAAAAAAGGTTATGCTTTGCGTGGTGCAATAAACAAAGACGTTTTTCGTTTGGAGCATAATATAATGCTTGGAGCCGGGGTGGATGAATGTGCAATGTGGTATGAAAAAGTCGATTGGTTAGGAGTTATATTTACGCCAAGTTCGCAGTTTATCATTGAGGATAAAGAAAGAAATGATAAACATTACCTAACAAATACAAAAATAGAGAAATATGATAATATTCCCTTAAAAGGAGTACAAAAGGGAGTAAAATATTGCGTAAACTGGGGACAATCTGAAGAAATTCTTAATGAGCCCCTCAAACGTACTGTTAGCCTTTTACCGGATATTGCAATAAAATATATCAATACGCAAAAATATTTGAATTCGATAAGGAAGGCTCCACAGACTAAGCGGATTAATAGGAAACTTAGATGTTTAAAACGTTTGATTCACAGACGCAAATAATTTTAGGATAAATTCTAAAAAAACCCCAATAGTGACTCTGTGTTCAAATAGAACAATTTATCAATATCAGTACTATCGAGGGAACGAGTGGATAATTCTTTATACAGACATTTAAACCCTTCCTCATTTAAAAGTATCTCAGGAAACAGTAACTTTACGTTCCAACGCTGGCTAAAATACAGGGTATCTAGGTAATCCGGCCCCAAGGCAACATGATCGATACCAACGACACTTGCAAACATTTTAATCTGCTCAACAATGTTTAGAAAAAGTTCTTCTGTATTTATGTTACAAGGGGCAGCTTGAGCAGATACAATATCATTCAAAAAAGCAACCCCAAATATAATACCATATTTTGATATTGACTCAATGGTTTTCATTGATAAAGAATTTGCTCTTGGTATTTTGTCAATGTATAAGTCAGAACAAGCGCAATGAGATATTATCATCCTACCTGAAAAATAATTAATAACCGGTCGCAGCAATTTTTCTGGTATATGACTCAAATCAAGTATCATATCCAACTCTTCGATTTTCTTTAATAACGCCAATCCTTCATTCGTTAAACCTTCATTACATGAGAAAAATCGGTTCGATTTTGTATGGTAGAGTTGAACAATCCTCAATCCGCGTCTCATCAGATGATTTAATTGACTTATATTTTTTAATATATTAATATTTTCTATTGAGTATGTTATCTTACAAGGATAGGGTTGTTTGGTTTCCATATAATCAAAATAGTTTTCAAGTGAATCGAAATAACACATATTACCGATATATGTATTATTAAGATCGGGATAAAATTCAGGTACAATTACCGATGATACGTCAAGATCATCACAAAATAATTTGCGAGGGATATAATGATTATGTAGAAAAGATAATTTTTGCCTTGTTTTTTGTGATTCCTCATGTTTCATATGGTAATCCCCATGATAAACAACAATTTAGACAATGTCTGTTGTAAACGCCCAAAAGCATTTCATTCCTAAAAGCATTCAGGTTTGCGTTATTCCATATCTCTTGTATTGTGTCTGTTTTTAGATTTCCAAAATAATTGTTTAATTCACAGCAAACAGATATATCGCCATTTGCCTTAACAAATAAGTGTTTCCATGGCGATGGACATATTTTCTTTTTTAGTTTTTTTTCCTGTAGATATGGATTGAATGAAAAACCAAGCTCATGCGTCTGTGCAAGTTCAGCATATTGCTTTATTTTAGTATCAAACTCCGCTCTGTCCTTTATATTATCAAGCCTAAAACCATCCCATATTGTTCTGTCAGGCATACATTCTCTGACTTCGGATGCAAATAGATAATCAATTCCTAATGAGCTTAATAACTCAATCATTTGTGGAATTTCACGATAATTAAGTTTTGTTACAGTCATATTAACAACAAGAGAAAAATTTGAGCAAGAATGATTAACTTTACACCGTACAATTTTACTTAAATTATTAATAATATCACTAAAGCTGCCAATTGGTCTGTGCAGTGAAAAAGTATTAGCATTAGCGCCATCCAGTGAAACAATAAGCTGCATATTTGCTGAAATAAATTTATTTATTAGGTCATCGTTTAGTAATGAGGCATTTGTAATAAGAATTACATAACATGAATGTTGAATGGCAGTATTTAAAACCCTGTGAAAATGCGGGCTTAACAATGATTCGCCAGTACCCTGAAGCTCTATTTCTTTAGAATACGGAATTATGTCATAACAAACAACATCACAGACCTTATCATCTAGGTGTTCACCATAATCTTCAAAACCATGTTTACAGGTTAAACATTTGAAATTACATTTACTCGTTAGTTCAATTTGAATTCTGTCAAATTGAATATTTTTGCTCAAAATTTGACCCCTATTCCAAGTTTATTTTTTATTTTTATAGGCAGGCTGCCTGGAATACCCTCGTAAATAATTTTTCCGTTATCAAGGAACACAACCCAATCAGAATTTTTTATGAAATAAGGGTTATTATCACATATCAGTACGCTGTTATTCTTATCGGTAAGCCTGCGAAGCATATTGAGAACATACGCGAAATCCAGAGTGTGCAAACCTTTTGACGGAGTATCCAGTATAAATAAACAGCGGTCTCCAAGTTTCTTGGCAAGTTCCCTCGTTATTTTTATTCTTTGGCTCTCACCACCGCTCAAACTCGTGGAAGGTTGTCCGAGCGTTAAATATGATAGCCCTACGTCAGAAATAAACCCGATTTTGGAACGAAGGGTTTTTCGGGTTACAAATTTGGATGACAAATCACCACAGGGTGATTTAAGCACATCACCGATTGTTAAACCTTCAACTAAAACTTTATCCAGGTCTTTGCGAAAGCGTTTTCCCTTACATATCCGGCATGTATCAAATAAAGTATCACTTTCTGTTGATATTTCAACGACACCGCGACCACCACACGCTTCGCATTTACCTGTGGAATTATAAGAGAAGTCAGCGGAAGTGTACTTTAGATTATTGGAAAGCGCTGTCTGAGCATACAAGTCGCGCAAGATATCCATGATTTTGGTATACGTCGCGGGTGAACTCATTGCATTATTACCGATTGGAGACTGGTCAATCAGGTAAGGACGACGAACATAACTTTTCCCTCCAATTTCTCCGTTTATACCATCTCTGTTTTTCCAGGCATTCACTGATTTATCAAAAGAGCGGAAAACAATATCCAGCAGTGTACTTTTTCCGGTGCCTGAAGCACCGATAATATTTACAACACAAGAAGACGGAAAGGTAAGCTCCGGTATTTGTAGTCCGTGATAGTCAATAGAGCAAATTTTCAAATATCTTCTATTCGGCTTCACTGCCGGCAAAGTTTTATTCAGGGCAGTAACAGTCTTTTTCCACGAATCAGTTGACTTGTACTCTTCCAAACTTCCACAAAACATCACTTTCCCACCCCGCGTCCCCGCATCCGGGCCCATTTCAACAACGAAATCCGCTTTAGCGATAAGCGGCAACGAATGTTCAATGGCTAAAATTGAATATCCATTATCGACCAGGAGTTTTAGCGCTACTGATAGCGCTTCCGCTTCAAAAAAACTCATTCCCGCCGCGAGTTCGTCTTCGACAAGTATTGTCGATTTTGTTTGAATCAATAACTTGATAAACCTTAACTTGTTATATTCGGTAAGACTCAACCCGGAAACGCTTGAATTAAGCTTTATACCTCCAATGCCAATGGTTTTTGCAACTTCAGATATTAATGCTGCGTTGTCAACTGTTTTGCTATTAAGAAGGAAGTTTAAAACTGTCGTGCCACCCCTGGTGTTACCACTCAAATACTGACGAACAGTATCCGCGTTTTTTGGAACTTCTACGCGCTGTCTAAACAATGCCGGTTGAACAGGGACTTTGACATTAGGAGAATTTACGAGTGCGCCTCCAACAATAACATCCGCCGCCAGGGTTGATTTGCCGCTGCCGCTTTTCCCGACAAAAACAACATATTGTCTCAATGGAATATCAATGCGGACATCCTTCAGGTTGTTGTTGTTCGCGTTTCTAACACTAATATATTTCATGGTCAATTATCCTCTCATAAATTAAAAAAAGTTATACCTCGTTACGTGTCACTATATCATGTTGCTACTATTCTTATAAATCATCAGCGTTTAAATCAAATAATTCCAGGACTTTGTTTGTTTTCCTGATAATATCTTCCTGTTCCTGCTCTGTAAGTTTTGAACTGTTTTTAACATAAAACTCAGGTGTAGCATGTCCCATGCGTATATCGTGTGCTTTGATATACTTATAAGCTGTTCTTTTCGACGCCGATGAATACTTGTTATCCAACAGCATTTGAATATAGCATAAATTACAACCTGTATCAGAGCTGTCTGAATGTTTTGGCTTCCAGTTCAGAAGCTCTGTTACTGTTTTTATTGTTAAGGCCATATCCTGCGGTACCTCTGCCCAATAATTGATTTTATACCGTTTTATTGTCATGTCTACACGCTGACACAACAGTTCATTATTTTTCAATTCAAGAACTTCATTATTCTTGTTTAAGAAGTCCTGAACCAATTCATAATTATTATTTAGTAAAGGTTGTTGTATATCCGCGTTTGCCGCGCTTCCAGTTATTTCAACAGGAATGCCAAAAATATCCATTAATTGATGGGCAAAAGAATGAAACGGTTCTTGAAAAAACTCGCAAAAGGCGCAAACATCAACTTTTTTGTATAAGCCGCTTCTAAAAAAATGATAAAAAGGCTTGTATGCGACTTCTTGTTTTAAGTATATTAAATCAACAGATAAAATGTCAGTCGCGTTTTTTACATTATTCTTTGCTTCCTCAGATTCAAAGCCGTTGTCATGCATATAAGCCAATATTCTCATATCATAAATATTTTTCAGCTCATATAAAGCCATTACACTATCTTTCCCGCCAGACAAGTGCAATAAACAATCGTATTTACCCTGATTCTCGCGGTTTTTTATGTCCTGAATCCTAGTTAGCAAAGATTTCCTGCTTTCAGACTCGTTCCCTTTGTAATCCTTAAAAACGTATCCTTCCTGTTTCTTTTGTTCAAAATCATTACATAAGTCGCACATACCATTACTGGCAATTTGAATACCGTCTTCAGTTGTTAATTGACATCGTTCACACATTAAAATAGCAGCCATCATTAACCGTCCTTTAAAATCCAACCTGGCATTACAATGCCTCTCTTTTGAACTCCAGAATCAGAGTCATGGGGATTTTTTCAAGTCTTTCCGCAAGTTCTGGATCATTATCATATCCAGTATATGCAAATGCAGATTTTTTCATATCAGGTTTTGGTTCCTCTAATTTCGTCAATAACCAACCATTATTATTAAAGAGCGATAATATACTTGAAAGTGAATAATGATAACGAAAAAATCGTATCTTTTCTTTGTTTCCATATTCAATAATATCAACTCGCCCATTTAAAAAATATGGCATTATCTCTCTGCGTTCAACATCCCCCTTAAACAAGGTTGTCCAAAATGGATGGAATTTCGAAATATAACATCTTGAAAATTGATGAGTCAATTTATTGAGTATACTAAAAAATTCTTGATTTAGTATGATATAATCAAGAGAACCGAAAAAGGTAATTAAATCGAAATTTGTGTTCTTACAAATAGCAAGACATTTGTCATAGCCAACTCCAAAATATTCCAGGTTTTTTCTACTGTATTTTTTCACAGCTTCGTTAATATTAATCTTAACAGGATCAATACCTATTGTTTTACCAGAAGCAATCTGCGATATTAAAAAAGTATTTAGACCATTCCCGCATCCGACATCAAGTACAGTTTCTGTATTACATACAAGATCCTTCGGATTTATACCGCTCAGCCCAAGACCCGTGTGAATAAAATCGATTGAATACATTGAAGACGAGTTATATTCGATAGCATAATCGCTCCATGATTGAATATTGTTCTTCATAGCACCATCCTAATTTAGGTCGTAATATCCGTACCATTTCATATTACTAAAATAACCTCCAAATTGCATCTCTATCGCTGGTGATTCATCTGTATCAATATATGGACCATTACCATTTTCTAATATAACAATAAAACCTCGGGAAAGAAGACAAAGAATATCCGCAAGATTAATGTCGTCTTTTTTAATTTCCATTAACGGTAATGGTTTTGATAATTTTAAAAATATTAAACTGGCCAAGAATCCCTTGATATATACAACGCCGCAATGTCGCATCCACCTTGCAAGTACTGGTATATTATCTATATATGAAAATACTATCGAATTCGAGAGCTTGATAACAGAATCTTTTCTTAATTTATTATGATGCACTGTTGTTGTATTAAGATGCCTCGATAAGGCAATAGTATGTCCAGTAGAAATAAAAATGTTATTTGGTGAAAATTTCTCATCAAAACGTTCACGCATTATTTGTATGAAACGTTGGATATCGTCATTTGTAAAGTTATACGATGAACTATGCCATCCGGGCTTATTTTGCTCATTTTTGAATGAATATACCAGTTCCTCCGCTATTGCTGATGTTCCATATAATATAAACTCGGAACAGTTATAATTATCCGGATGTGAAAGGTCAGAAAGCAGGAAATTACTAGTTAATTCTCTATCTTTTGCGGTCTCTCCAGGATAAGCAGCCATTACATAGGTATGGACCGAAATTCCTTTTGAACGGAAAATCCGGATTATTTCTGCTGCTGTTTCTATTTTAATACCCTTCTGCATAAGGTCAAGAACATTTTGAGAACCTGATTCAAGTCCAAATTTTACAAACACACACCCTGCATTTGCCATTAGTTCAACTAGGATCTCATCGGAAAATACCGATTCAAATCTCAAATTTGTACCCCATGTAATATTGATTCCACTGGCTATAATTCTTTCACAAAATTTTTTAATGTCTGATGGGGAAATAGCACTATCTAAAAAATAAACGCAGTCTATTAATCCATAAATGGAATTATCTATACAATAATCAATAATTTTATCTATGTTATATTGCTTGCAAAGACATGTATGAATTTCTTTATCTGTACAAAATTTACATTTACCCCAATAACATTGGTATGAGAACCTAAGCGAGATTACTTTAGCAGGTGATAGATACTGTGATATTTGTTCGTGTGTAAATTTGGGCGGAGTAACTTGCAATTCACAAAAACAAATATCCGAAGCCTTGACAAAATTAGCGAGTTCTGGATTTATACCTTCTCCCTGCTTTTGCAAATCACGACAACTGCCAGTTTTCGATAAGAAATATATCATTGCTTCACCTTCATTGGCAAAGACAGTGTTACAGAAATTAGCAATTGGACCAATAGAATCAAATGAATCGATAAAAGAATTAACAAAACCACCGCCGATTATAATATATATTTCTGGTTTGACTTTTCTGATAGCCATACACAGCAGTATTGATAAGAATAATTGGCTTTCAAATGTAATACTTAACCCAACGGTATCAAATCCGCTAAAGTCAAAATGGGAAACCCAGTTATTTATCATATCCATAATTTTACTGTTTGAATATTCAGCAACAAACGTTTCAATATCTGCCCAATCATTCCATTTATACTGGCAATCAAGTCCCTCAAACCTAAAACGCAAATTCTTAAACTGAAATGAAAATATATCATAACAGGCACGTACATAATCGATTAACTCCCAATATCGTAACGCAGAACGGCAATTTTTTAATTCAAAAATTAAATTTTCATAATTGGATATTTCAGGATATAAATTCAAATATTTTATTACTGACTCTTGCTCAAGTTTTAAAAAATTATCTATTGATGATGGAGAATGTGACTTACAGAGGGATGAGGCATAGTTAATAATACTCTTTACAAAAATGTTGTTATAATCACATACTTTTAACGGATATCCGCATTGTTCCGCAAAACCCGCTAATTGATATGTGCCTAATAACGGTACTGTTGGTTCACATATCGGTGGTATTATTAGATTCATACCGCGCATTCATTTCTCCCTAAATAACCTCAATCAATTTAAGTTTTAATAAATTATCAAAAATATCATTTATCTGTTCTTCAAGATGCTCACTTTCATATTGCCTGCTTATAATTGAAAAAATGTCGTTCACCGAATTATTACCATCAATTAGTTCCCAAACATTTTTCATATCGTTATTAAGTGCCAATGCTGGCGTAGTTCTAGAAATCACAAGTAAACCGAATTCTTCTACGCGAATTTTAACATTATCAGCTATTTTATATACGGTCGAATTATTCATGCTAACCTTCCAATTTGTTGTATTTTTTGGAATACGGATGTATTCCGTAGAAATCTCCTGAATGAGCAAGAGCGGCTGCTCTACAACCGCCTCTACAATGGGAAAAATCCTCGCATTCAGTACATAAATCCGGTACATCCGTACCCAGAATGTGTCGTTGATAATAGTCCGATTTCTCTTTCATGCTTATGAAATCTTCTTCGAGAATATTACCAATACAGACCCTTGACATGCCGCACATTAACACATTTCCGTTAATATCAATATAGAAACGCGAAGAACCAAAGTGACAGTATTCGCAATAGTGTTTCAAGTTTTTAGATAATGAACAATAAGGCATGGAGTGAGCAAGTGTTATGTTTAGGTTTTTATGTTGTCTTGTTTTTTCGTCAATATCGTTGATGACAGAAATTAATTCCGCATAAGGGATATGTAAATTTTTATTATTTGCACCCACTCCAATAGGGGTAAAACATGTTAAAGAAATTCTGTGAACACCTATGGTATTTAGTTCCTCTATTGTTTCTGAAAGCACAAAGACATTTTCAGAAGTGATTACAAAATTGCATGAAACTCTAAGATTACGTTTGAGAAGCTTTTTCAAACTATTCAACGCAAGTTCCCGGCTTCCATCAACACATGTCAATTTATCATGAATACTCGAACAGCCGTGAATTGAAATATTTACCTCAAAAATATTATTCCCAGCCATTACATCAGCAATGTGGTCGGTTATTAGTGTCCCATTTGTTTGCACCATCACTTTTGCAAATGTTGATGAACATTTTATCAGTATTGGAATAAAATCATGATGTATAGTAGGTTCGCCGCCTGTTAAAATAATTTCCGGTACTTCACATGATGCTAACCGATCAATAATTTTTTCTGTCTTATTTGAATCCAAGGGTTTTTGGCTGTTATAACAAAAACGACAGGATAAGTTACACCGTTCTGTTAGTTCTAACTCTATACGAGTGGGATTCATTTTTATATTCATTGCAAGCAAATCAATATTATTCATCAAATATTCCCCACTTTCTTGTTGCTGGTGAGTTTCCACAAGCAGCAATCGACTCATCATACACAACGCAACCGCCCCTGCATTCATTTATTTCTTCACATTTTCTGCATGGAACCGGTATATGACATAAACTTTCGTACTTTTCCCACTTGCTGGATCCCCAAATCTCAGAAAATGTCTGTTCTACCAGATTTCCGATTGCATCATTAGATATTGTACACGGCGTTACCACTCCGGTAGGGCTAATTCTCGCAAGCCCCGTTCCGTATTGGCAAGGAATATTTAAAATACGCAGTTTTTCATAAAAAGATTTATCCACTTCACAATACGGAACAGGTCCAGGTAGACTAACATCTCGTATGGATTTAAAATCTTCCTTAACTTTCAGTAAAATATCTATAAGTTCTTCGGTTTGTTTATGGTTAAGAAGTAACGATTTGTTTTTCTTATCATTTAGTATATATCTTGTTGAACATAATGCATAACAATCATGGTATGCAATAAGCTTGCCAATATTATAAATGTCTTTATAATTCTCTGTAGATGTACAGACATTAACTTCAACCTCAACTCCGTTGCGTCTCCATAAATTAATACCTTGCAGAGCATCTTTATAAGCACCTGTTCTTCCTGTCATCTTATCGTGAATCTTTTCATCAGAATGTAAAATTGAGGTGCAAACGCTTTTCATAAGTTTGGCGGTTTGATTAGCCAGTTCATTGGTTACAAGAGTTGAGTTAGTATTCATATGAAGTTCAAATCCTAATTCGTGTGCAAATGAAATTAACTCAAGAAAATCATGACGCATAAGTGGTTCTCCGCCATTGAAATTGATGCGAAAAACACCCATATCATATAATTGACGTAATATTTTCTTAACTGCATCTGTACCTAATTCGCTGCCATTCGTCTGTCCAAGTGGGTTATAGCAGAAATAGCATTTGTTATTGCATCTTTCTGTAAGCTCAAATTGTACATAAAATGGAGCTTTAAGCCGCCTAAGTTGCGTTATCATGCAAATTCTCTCCGTAAAAATCGAAAGGGTACGGTCACGGTATAAAGGCTATTTACAAGCAGAGCAAGCAGAGCAAGCAGTGCAAGCGCAACAAGCATCCATATCACGCTCATTAAAAATAATCTCTTTTTTTTCCGAAAAAGGAAGTTTAAAGGGATCAAAAACTTCCATCATAGGCTTGAATTTCTTCTTCATGGCATACCCCCTAAATTGTTTATTTACCGTGACCGCACAGGCTTTCATACCCAAGCAAATTACCTACCCTAATTAGCTCCAAAAATTTTACCGTAAATCCTTACTACATAAAGACTTACTCTATGTACAATGGGAGGAGATTTGCTCCCTTTCTTACCTCCATAATACAATACTGATTTCTCTATGTCAAGGAGAATTTGAAAAAATAACGCAATTATATCCTCACGTATAAATTGGTCTATATTTGGATATTTTGTATTTTATTTCGATATTATTTATTGATATTTGATTTATTTCTCCAAATGGACGTATTTAAGATGTTTATACAAATCCATATAATAATAATTCGCAATTATACCCTGACGTATAAATTTTCTTTACTGCCATACATAACGAAAGAATTGGATTTTCCCCAAGAATAACCCTCTATGCCATTGGGATACGGTACTTCAAATAAATGTTTAAAACCGAGAGCTTCATGGGCTTGATAAACAGAACACGTTTCTGTATGAAGAATAAATATTCCTTCAACAGCATCAAAAAGGGCTTCATTCATTTTACGATAAATGCCTCTGTTTCTACAGGATTTATCAACTGACACAGAGAACCCCTCTGATATTTTCTTTTGATTCTGTTTGCCGCCAATAACAAGTTTACCAAGCCCTATCGCTTTTTCATAAAAATCAAGATATAAATCATATCCTCTCTTTGCAATACGCCCTTGTTTGTTTAATATTAACAACAATGAACAAACGTTATTTATAAAACGGATAACAGGATGAATGATCTTTGGCTTATTAGCGACATACGCCAAAATATGCCCTACACACTTATTATTTTCTACCGCAAAACAGCAAAAGTTATGATTTTTTGACTGACGGTCTGTTAATGAATACAGAATACCCACATAATAATTAAACTTCGACAGCCCGTCAAATTCCCAATCCCAAGATTCTGCATAGCTTTGTACCAAAGTTTTTAAGTACTTAAACGGTATTCTGTTTTTTACAATTATTTCCATAATAACAGATTAACAAAACTAAATACTATGAAATATAATGCTCTATTTGAATACGTCATCCGCACGAGCGGTGAGAATACAGATGATATTGACGATTTTGATGATAGAGACAATTTCTGGGCTCCGGTTCCCGAAAACTTGTTATTTGAATGGATTTTGAGAGAAGCATCTGCCAAGATGGCAGACAATATTGGAGCAAAATATGTTTATAATTTGTATTCTCAGGCCTTAACGAGCAAGAAAAATAATAGAAAAACAAATGGTGATTTAGTCTTTTATAGTATTCGTGATAAATTTTTGCCTGCTTTTCAACGATTAGATTTATCTGGTTTTAATGAGAATATAGATAATGAACTCAATGATGAACAAAGAAAGAATATCCGTAATATTTTTATCGAAAATTTTATTGCAGAATTTCAAAATTATTCAATAAATGATATTCAAGTAAGTGAAAATACTTTAAGAAATTTTCTCGCATATATATTAACGAAAAATCAAATCTCTTATGATGGCGAAACTTACGAAAATGCCGTAAATCCAAATTATGAATGGACATTAAATTCATCAACGAGTTCATCGGCATAGTATTTTTTATTTATTATATTTTTTCTCATATTAAGAAATAATAATTCTTTTACAGTATATTTTCCAAATTTTTTGTCAAATAGATGAAATTGTAAATTATTATGATTTTCAATTAATCTATACATTTTATTCCAACCAATAGAAATTTTGGTCATTGACATTATTAAATAATCATCCTTATTTATTTTATTTTTAAAATCATCAAAATTTCTTGCAAATTCAAGTGGAAATTGACCATTCACAGCTTCTTTGAGTTCCTTTTTTTCATGTGGCCTAACCCAACAAAGCATTCTTTTATATTCCATTTCCAACCCCTATTAATAATATCAGAATAACATTAAGCCGCCAAAACGCACTGCCCCAACAGTGTATCAAACGCCCGATCATTCTTCCGATTATTCTGTCGGAAACACATCTCATCAATATAGCCCTGCATATATTTTATACTGTAATGATGATGTGTCCCGACCCATTGCCTCTTTATTAAACTCCAGAAATTCTCAATATTGTTCGTGTGAACCCCGTTTCCCGCGCTGAATTGTCCCAACGAATGATTGACAGTAACGTGGATAAATTGTTTCACATCTTTCCGGTCAAGAATACCGTAACCGCTGAAATCATCGCTTGCCACGGTTGTTCCGTCCTTGCAAACCTTGTCCAAAATTGCCAGTAATTGTTTTCCCGTCAGTTTCTGTCCTTTCTCATTCGGGAGAGCAACCTGAGCATAAACCTTGTTTGTCCCTCGTTCCTTAACGCCGACCACGGGCGTTTTGTCAGTTCCGCGTCCGCGTTTTGATTTCGGTGCGGGGATCGGTTTCCCATTTTTATCCAATCTCAAATTTTGCTTTCTCGGCCTTCCGCCGATGTAAGTTTCATCAATTTCCACAAAGCACTCAAACGCCTTCGACATATCCTCGTTTCCCATTGCCTCACGGATTAACCGAAGCATTCTCCATGCGGTTTTATACATAACTCCAATTTCTCGCTGTAATTGGCAGCCCGAAATTCCTTTTTTGCCGTTCAAAACCAAATGAATTGCATAAAACCATTTCCGCATATCGGTGCTGGATTTCTCGAAAATGGTGTCCGAAAACGGCGAAAATGAGTTATCGCACATCCTACAATGGCATACTT
>JGI24699J35502_11133735_pt1 | contig 14490 bp, 12 predicted proteins | sample TergutMp193P4_FD_35502 | JGI IMG/M metagenome (IMG submission 35502) | reverse complement strand
GACCGGGCGCGGGCAGCCGTCGCAGATTGGGCGCGCCGAATGTCTGTGACGGGCAGGTCTCCCCTCCACGGTGGCATGGGCACGATCACGCACCTCTCACGCGCGCCCTTCTCGTCGGGGGCGTACTCCGCAGAAGTCAACACTGCGCACCGTGGCGACGGGGCCGACCCGCGCTGCTCGCCGTCCTGAGTCAGGGCGTACCGGGCCTGTTGGTCGTACACCTGTCGGACCATCGTGGACTGGTCTTTCCCGGCAGCCACGTCATGAGCCGAGGCTTTCGCCGGGAAATCATCGATCAGCAAAGCAGCGTCCTTCGCGGCGTGCATGATCTTCTGCGCCGCCTTCACCGTCGCGCCGCCTCCGCCCATCGACACCAGGCGCTTGTTCTCATGGCGAAGTTTCGGGGCGAAATGCTCCATGGCGATCATCGAAATCTCGGTCTTGCCCGTCTTCGGCGAATCGACAAGCATCACCGTCAACGCATTGCCGGGCAGGATCGACCGATACGGCACGCCAGCCGTGGCGAACCCGATCCGGGACGGCAACCACGACCACACCCCCGTCTCACTCACCATCCCAACCGACTCCAACAGATCACCAGTCACCGACACCGACGGGGCCTCGATGCTCCATTCCTGCTGCATCACCACAGGAAGCATCGTCCGCACCGGCACCACACGGTCAGCAGTGATCGCACCCCCCGAGTGGATGTACGCCCTCTTGCCGTCGATCTCGGTCCACCCCGTCGCCGCATAGGCTTTGACGCGCCGCGACGACGACACGGCATCGATGGCCTCACAGATCCGCGCCCTCGATGTACGGTCACGGCCACCCTGGAAACCCGCCCCCAGATAGCGCTCCAGCCAGGACCCATCCCGCCACTCCTTCAGATCCACCGTGAACTGGGTCTCCTCCACACGCACCTCACCCGTGTCAGAATCCGTCCTGTCCCTCACAGCCCGCAACACATAATGCGTGACCTGCTTGCCGTCGGACTCCACCGCGTCATCCAACACAGACGGCCAAATCTCCTCAACGATCCGCACATCAGCGCCCAAGACGAGCCGCCTGGACGATCCCCACTCACCGTTCTCCCGACGCTCCCTCGTGAACTGGTATATACGATGATCCACGACCCTGTACCGAGGGCCATCGCCACGCGACCACCCCTCCCACAAGTCAAAATCATTGACTTCTACGTCTTCGGACTGATCTTCAGACAACGGCCCGGGTAGATTTTCCACAGGCTCTAAAACAGGGACAAGGTCCGACCAGCCGCCGGCCTTTTCCACATGCTCGGTCCAGTCCTTCCCACGGTCAGACTCGAAGACCTCCACCCGCAACCCGGCGCGGCCCAACTCGCCCGCGACCCGAGCAGCATACTTCCGTCCGGCGTCGTCCCTATCCCGGATAATCCTCACAATCCCGGCGTCCCGCAGCTCGTCCGTGTACTGGGGCTGCCACGGCGCATTAGCACCGCCGTCCGCGCTCGTGAACACCAAGCCGGGCAGGCCCAGCTTCGCCCCCGTGTCGGCGTCCTTCTCACCCTCGACCAACACGGGCACCGAGCCCGAATCGATGCCCGTCCGCAGCTCTGGGAGGCGGTACAAAACACGGTGAGCCGGGTCAGGGCCTTTCCTGATCCACCGGCCATCTGGCGCCGGCACGAAACGCCGAAACTCTTTACCAGACTCCGTCTGGTACCGAGCCACCACATACAACAACACGCCAGCGGCATCCCGGTACTCATACACGGTTGCTGGCATCCCCAAACTAGGAAACCTCAGTGTGGCGTAGGACCTAGTGACAGTCTGTTTCGGAGCCGACGTCGGTTCCGCGCGCCGAGGAACAGGCCGAGGCTTGACAGGCTCGTCATACCGGCGCTGCTCGTAAAAAAGATCCTGGATCGTCAACCCAATCGCGTCGGCCACAGCCTCTTCCGCACAGCCCGCGAAACAATACAAGACAACCCGTTTATCCTTCGCCTCAACGTGCAACGATGGGCGGCGGTCGTCATGGACCGGACAGCGCGCCATGAAATCCCGAGCATGACGCTGCTCGATCCGACCGAACTTCTCCAGACGTGATCGAACATCGTCCAACACGACCTCTGGAGGGGTCGTCTCTACCGTCCACCTTGACGGTTTTGATACACTATCCATGTCGATCCTTTCGCTAGGTCATCCATGTCGATCCTTTCGCTAGGTCGATAACCTCACCTCGCTGGGTCGATACCCTTTCGAGATAAGGGGTTTGGAACAAGGGAAAGTCCTCATAGATTTCTGAGGTCCGAAGGACTTCCGTGGAGGCCCGGTCTACAAGGCCGGGCCTCTTGTTATGTCAAAGCTCTTTTCGAGCGAGCGCCGATGTGAGCACATCATCGAACCACACGCTCATAGCCACTCCTTGTTGGGTGGCCGTTTTTTTGATCTGCTCGTGCATCGCAGGGGTCACACGAATAAACAGCGACTTGCTACGCACTCCATCCGATCTGTCAGCCGCGCGGATACGCCGTCTGAGTTCGGTCGTGGCATTCATCATCTCTGCCCTTTCAGTCAGTTGCAATACAGTCTTTCGGTAAAAGCGGAGTTTTCTTGCTCCGACACGCCGAAGAAGTGAATACTCCTAAGAGTGTATATCATCCATGTCTGAATATCCATCTATATACGATCTCTGGCGTAAGTTGTTCAACCTTGGAAAACTTTTCAGTATGAAGCGCGTCTCGGCTACCACCTCTGCACAAAGTGACATATGGTCAGCTCTCGGCGGCGTGCAACCCCGCGTCGCCATCCTCCTAGAACTGCTCAACCATCCGGAAGGTTGTCGCGCGCGCACCCTTAGCGACCATACTGGGGTGGGAATGCCCGTCGTGAGAAGCCACCTTCTCGCACTCCAAGATCTTGGCTTCGTTTTCAACAATGCCGACCCTGACATACCTCTCCAGGGTCAAAGGCCACGCTATTTCGTTGACCGAAAGCGTTTCTTTTCGGAACTAGGAATTCTCGTCTGTGAGGATGCTCACGCGACTAAAGACGAGATCAGATCTGTTACGACTGTGGAACCCACCTAGCCAACACTCTTTTTCTTCCTTATCCATCGATGGAGGATCTGCACGGGGTGCCATCCCATCCGTAACGCGGTCGCCCAGCTCCCGATAACGACGATGACCAGCAATCCTATCCCGGTGACCATTCCAACCTCCTACGCGGCTAATTGGACTTCGGAACGCGCCACATCAGCGGCGTCTAACAGTGCGAGAGTATTGGCGTACTTCGCTTCCAACCTGGCGCGTGTCACCTCGTCCAGCAACTCCAGACGTTCGGGATCCAGGTTGTCGGCCACGTCCGCGTACTTCACGTTCCTGGCCAACTCGCACTTGTTCACACGGTCGATGTAGTGGGGCAATGGCTCGTCCTTGCCTTTGGTGAGGGCTTCCACGGCCTGTATCACTGGCTCGGGGATCCCCGCGTCCTGGAAGTCTTGAACGGTCATCCCCGTGTCTTCCAACACGTCGTGGAGCCAACCGACCGCCTGTGCCTGGGCCGATCCGCCCTCGTCCCGGATCCGTTCGGCCACACGGCGCGGATGATCGATGTACAACCGTCCCGCCTTGTCCTTCTGCAACCCGTGAGCCGCCGTCGCGAGCCTCTGCGCCGCATCCACAAGCGCCGTTCCATCCGAATCCGAGCGCCGCACCCTGGCCTCTAGCGAACCGTCCTCCAAATGGACTACCTTGGCGTCCAAAGGACCCAGAGATGTCAGACGTTTCTTCTTGCCCAGACGTACTTCCGAGGCCCACTGGCGAGCCTTCACAGCCTCGCCAGCGCGAAACCTTCGCATCGGAACCCACGTCCCCAACGGAGCATTCCTCACGTTTTCCACCAGGTGTTTGTCCGCAGTCGGACGCTTCGCCCGCAATTCCACATCCAACCCCAGATCCTCACTCGACACCCGATCAGTCTCACGCTCGAACGTTCTCAAGACCCAGGCAAACCGCCGCGCGTCGAAGAGAGGAAGGGACACGACTAGCTGCGCGGCCTCTTCAGGTGTGATCTCCACCAACTCCCGGTCGAAGTCATGGCTGTACAGACGACGATCCGCGCCGACATCGCCCACCCACTCGTGGAAATTCGGGATCCAGCGGTACACGCCATTCTCCGTAGCGGCCACCACGCCAGTCACACGGCGCGTGTCCGAGTCATGATCAGCGAGAAACCGAACCTTCATGACGCTCACCTCCACGACGTATCATTCCTCACATCTGTAGTATATTCCTTACGCTGTTCTGGGGCAATATACCAATCTGGAACCCCGCCAACTTTCACAACTTCAGTCCCGCCAAGGCTGGTCAGATCCTCGATGCCCTGTGGCATGGGCACGGATCTGCTCTGACGTACGCACTCGTCGTAGCAAGCCGAAGCCATCTCCCGTCCTCGCAGCGTCCTTCTGTTATTCCTCTCTCGGTAAAACTCGTAAAACTTATGGATACCACCCGTCCCTCCTTCAGACTCCGGTCCTTCCTTAACCTCCAGAGATAGCCGTGAATGGAATTGAAGCTCGAATCGCGCCCCGTCCGGTGCCTGGATCGTCGTGTGCAAACCTTTGTACGGCGCGCCATCCGAATAAAACGACTCAGCCTCCACCACCTTGAAGCCACGCGACTGCAACCCGGAAACGACCGTCCGAGCCTGGCTGACCACCGCGCCGGGATCCTCGACCCGAACTGTGTACCTGATCGTGTCCTTCGTTTCAGCCGCGACCATCGCCTGGGGAGTCTGCCCAACTTCAGCCAGTTTGAAAGGATCGACGCTGGCAGACTTATCAGCAATTTTTCGAGCCAACGACTGAGGAGACTTCATCCTCGCAGCCAACCCAGCCAACTCCCCGACCCCACCTGGGGTACTCGCGATCACCGCGTCAGTAATCGCAGGCTCAACCCTCTTGTCCTGTTCCAACCGCTTCACCGCCGCGCAAATGGACGGCCTCCCATACTTCGGCTCATCAGCATCCGCGTCTGCCCACAGCTCACCCATGTCGCTCTGCGCCCATCCCACATCAGGAATGCCCTCGCGAGGATCAGGGGCGAAGTAACTGGCATCACGGCCCCGCAGTCTGCGCCAATCTTCACAATGCCTCTCACCAGCCCGACACATGGCCGTCCCTGCAATACTCATTCCTCATACCTCATACGTTACAAGGAAAAAGCTGACAGAAGACGCCAAAATGCCACACGTCCCTTTCCTGAACATTCCTCACTACTGGATAGTGACAAGAGGGGCGTCTTCGCACGAGTCGGCCCATTCCGCTGTCGTGGCTGTGGCATTGACACTGAGCACTACTCGGTACACTCCGGGATCCGTAATCGTGTGCGTAAACGCAACGTTTGGCTTTTTACTTTGGCTTAGATCTCCATCAGCTTCAGTAATACTCACCTGATCAGTGAAAGCCACAGGGGTGAGCGGGCAAGGTGATACATTCGCCTCTGGTGCGGTTTGGAATGGACCTATCCATGTCACAGTTCCTGTAATGGTCACTCCGTTGGTGGCCATTGCTCCGACGTTGTAGGTAAACGGCTGCTCAGCGTCAAGGGTTGCATTTTTGTAGACCGTGTTCCCGTTTTTATCCACCCCAAACGAGATTGCCGCTTGTGGGCTTGCTAGGATTCTTGTTTTGAGTTGGCCGCATCCAATCGACACGCCGGTACCGGTGAGCATCCACCAAATGTCTCCTGGAGTGTTGGTGGGCACGTCCACAGATTGCATCCCTCCACGCAGTGTCACTGGCATGGGTTGGACGCTGGTGTCTGTGCAGGTGCTGGGTTGTCCGGCAGAGACGAGGAAAGCGTACAGGCTGACGGTTTCCCCGTCGTGTCCTGTGCTGTTGATCACGACTGTGGCTGTGGCTTTTTCTACGGCTGTTTCTGGCGCGTTGAGTGTGATCTCTGGTGTCGGCGTTGGCGTCGGTGTGGTGCTGGGGGCTGGGGTGCATCCTGCCATGAGCATGATGAGAGTGAGGACGACGAGAAGGTTTCTAGAGCGCATTGGGGTCTCCTTTCAAGATGGTGTCCGTATACGCATATTGGTAGTCGGTTGTTGACCAGTCGGAGAGTCTGTAGGTGTGCGCCCCGGTGAATCCTGGGTCTCCGCACCCGGCTTCGCCTATGATGATTTGGTCATTGTCGGCATCGATGCCGAGGACGACCCCTGTGTGGCCACAGGGCGCGTTGCCGCACATCGAGGGTCCGGTCGTCCGGGAGAAGATCGCGTAGACGGCGGGCGTGTGCCCTCCGTCGGTCAGTCCGCAAGAGGCTCCTCCGCAGATCGGGTCATTGATCAGTGTCGAGGCGACGTCGCGTCCGTTGCCGGTGGCCCCGGTGATCCAACTGTTGGTGAAACGGTTGACGAAGTAGATAGAGAAAGAAACACAGTTGACCATGCATCCCCCGGTGCATCCACAGGAGAAAACTCCCCATTGTACGTTGTCAGCGACTTTGTAGGTGTCCATCAGGTCTTGGGCCTGGGCGAGGGTCAACCCTCCTGAGACCGTGCAGGACACTGCGCTTGTGTCGGCGTAGATGGCCGAGCGGATGGCTTCGGCGTCGGCTTGGTGCGGCCCGTATGCGTCAGGGTACCCCGAGTGTTGGACGGCTTGCGCGGCGTCGTTGAGGCTCATCGAGTCCCGATCCGTCAATGCGGTCAGGTGGTCGTAAAAAGTCCCTGACGCATAGTAGGGGTCTTGGACTTGCTCATCTGTGCCCCACCCCATCGAGGGCCGCTGTTGGTAGAGTCCTTTGCTGTCACGGTCCCCCCAGGGGAGGTTTTCGAGGTTGGATTCCTGGATCGCGGTCATGAGCGCGATGATCTGGTCTCGCTGCCCCAATCCTTTTTGTGCCCCGACTTGGAGGATGATGGCGGCGTTCAACAGTTGGTCGAATCGGGGATCCGCAGTGTTTCGCTCATAGGTGCGGTCGCCTGTGACCATTTCGATGCTGAGGGCGTCCGGAGTGATCCGGCAGTTCCCTCCCCCACCACTGTAGGAGGAGTCTGACTTCCCTGCCATGGAGAACACGGCTGCCACAACGGCGATCAACACAACGATGGCCAGGATGACCGCGACGACGGGGACGAGTGAGGATGCCACCGTCTTGACCAGCCACCGTGTTACACGTTGTTTCATGATGGGCCTTTGATGGATTGGACGAGCCATGGGGATCCGCCGTCACGCCGGGCGACGGTCACCTCATAGGTTCCCCCGTCGGTGGGGATCACGACTGTGGTCACCAGCGGGGAATTTTCCGAGTCCAGGTGGGGTGTGATCGCCCCTGGTTGGTCCGGGTCCGGTGTGACGATGACAACCGGGGCGGGTGAAACAGTGATTGTGATTTCCCAGCCGAGCAAGGCGTTCAACTCGTCTTGGTCTCCGGTCGTGTACGCGGTGAGCGCGTCGATGCCGGCAGCCATCGCTGCCGCCCTGGAGTAGTCGTTCCACACCGCCGGAGTGTCCCCTGTTGGCGTCGCAGACGCTGGGGTCGGGGTCGCAGAGGGGGACGTGGACGCTTTGCCCTGTGTGGGGACGGCTGTGGCTCCTGGCCAGTCAGTCCATCCGGCGGGGCCTGTCTGTGTCGAGTCCGGCGGCGTCACAGGTTTCGAGGCGGTCAGGAAGTGGTGGAGCCCTCCGGCCAGGACGAGCACGACGAGGACGGCGACGACCAGGCGCAGAGGTTTCCAGATCAGCCATCTCCCTGCATGGAGCAGGGCGTCCTTTGTTTTCAGCCATGTGCTACGCATAGATTGGCCTGTCCTCGATGACGGTCCCTCCAGTGGTGGAGGAGGGGCCGGTCCAAAGTGGTTGTGGTTGCCTCCACCGTTCCCGGTCTTCCCATAGCGGCTTCTCGTCGGCCCCGCCTGGTGGGGTCCAGGAGATCGTCGGCTCTGTCGGGGGAACATAGTTCCGGTCCTGGAATGTGATAGGGGATTGGACCTCGAACGGCTTCTGGAAAGCAATGGGGCTTTGCAGATGTGGTTTCATTTGGCCGCCGCCCATGTCTTCCCACTCCACGACGGGCTGAAGCTTCACAGGAGCTTGGACGTTGGTCACAGGCACTTGGAATGTGGGCTTGATGTCCTTGATCGGTTCCGGCTCGGTGGAGGCCACCTGGTATGTGGTGGTGAGAGTGTCAGACGGCGCTGAAGGCGGCGGCTGGTCCGCGCCGCCACCGTCGTCTCTGATCGCATCCCTGGTCGCCAACCGGTTCGCTGCGTACATCGTGCCGAACCTGGCGGCTGCACGGAACGGCGACGTGAGACGTCTGCCCACCTGTCGGGTTTCTTGCCCCACGCCGCCGATGAGATCCCCTGTGGCGGGGATCGTCACCGACCGGAATGGTTTGGACACGACCCATGTCACAGCTGTCAGAACTCCGATCAACACAAGTTTTCCGAACGTGAACTTGTCGTTGCCGATGATCGCGCCCGTGATCCCGGTGTGCAGAGCGCCGAAGATTCCGAACACGGCCATGTTATACACCGCCGCCAGGACCATTTTTCCCGCCCCGGTGGCTGTGGGTCTGGTCGCCTCGATGACCGCGAAAATGGCCCAGACGGGGATGAACATGACGACGAACCGAATCACGACCAATCCCATCATGGTCAAGATGGAACACGGGATTCTGATGATCGCTATGAGTCCCATCGTCATAAACGCCATGATCCCCAACCCAGACCTGCCCTTGCTCACGCCCTGGAGCTGATGGTACTGGGCACTATTCGCTGGAATGTTTGTACACGACTCTTCTCCTGTTAGGCATTTAGCAACCGTTTGGTATGCGGATGTGTCTTGGTCTGCGCCCCATGGAGAGGTGTTGGCGTGCCAAATCGCGTACGCCAGGGAGGAAGGGTCGTTGATGTCTCCGGCGTCGGTTCCGACTGCGCCTTGGATCCAGATGGGGACAAGAATTTTGTCGTACAGTGTCGCGCCATAGGCGGTGTTGGGAGGTGTGTCGGGGGAGTTGATCAGCGACGAGTTGACGGACCCGACGATCCCTGAAGCGGCGTGGTCGAACATTTGCCCGAGGGCGACCGCGCCAGAGTGGGGGCCGGTCGAGGTTTGCCATGTCGCGCCCAATGCGCCCATGGCCAACGCAGCCAGACAGATGGCCACCATAGTGCGTCCCGCTCGTCTCACGTCACCGGATCTGGCCCACCAGATGATGAAACACACGGCGACAACGATCACCACCGACCCTATGCCGATTGCGCCCCCAGTGCCCCACAGCGCCGTTGTGACAGCGGACGAGGCCGAGTCAAGCGAATCGTCAATGGGTTTCATCAACGATCCTGGATCCCCGACCCACTGGTCGAGCTGTGTCATTGTCGCCCCCAAGGTGCGGCTTCCTCCCATCCCGAGGTTGCCCACCGACGTGTCGGCCCAGGCCCAGAAATTCTTGGTCATGTCGGGTCTCTCGTTGAACATGTCCACGGTCGCGTCAACTCCGGGGATCCACGAGACCGCGCCAGGGGCTTTGCTCGGGTCGGCAAGGTTGCAGGTCGACCAACTCAGTCCTGACCATCCGTACTGCTCGTACAGGGTCGGTGAGCCGCCGGTGGAAGGCGCGGCCTGGTCGTCGATGAGACCGGCCAAGCCGTTCCCGGCATGGTCGGGCGCATCGGATGGGTTGCAGTCGGAGGCGTCATCGGCCCAGGCCGGGACCGTGGACAGCAGGATCCCCAGCACGGCCATAGCTGGGACGATGAGGATCCTGACGGCGATCTTTTTCCAGGTCATCGCGAGACCTTCTTTCTGTTGGGGGTTGTGTCCAGTGCGTCCCAGGCGTCGGGATGCACGTCGGCGTAAATAGTCACCCGTTCCACGCTTCCCATTTCTTTTGTGGAGATCAGGAAACGGTGGGGAACCTCTTTGGGTGGTTCGTCTGGGTCCTGGTGGACGACGGGTGTCAGGGTCTCTAAAGTGTGGATGTTTTCTGGCGTGGCTTGCAGCCCGGACAGTTCGAGATTGTCTTGGGCGGCTTGTGGGTCGGTTGTGTTGCCGGTGAAAACAATGGACGTGAGCGGCGCGAGTTTGTCGATGTGGAAGTGTCGGAGGATCTGTGAAGCGAGGATCACTCTGGCGTTGTGTTTCCGCGAATCGACACTGGAAACCGATATGAGGGCTTCCCCCTGCTCGAATTCCGTCAAGAGGTGCCCCTCATCGATGAGGATCCCTTTCCTCTCGTTCCTGTCACCAAGATACATGTCTTGTTGGACTAGCCAGGCGGCCATGTTGAAAAGTGCCATAGATGCCCTCGCGTCTGCCTTCTCATCTCCACGGGCGAGATCATCGGGCGTGGGGATGGACAAGCCAGCCAGACTGTAGACGTTCAACAGGATGCGGTCATTTGTGGAGGAGGTCTCCGGGGATTCCCCGAAAACAAGAGCGCCCTTCGGGGTTGACGCGAACAAGCTCAATTCGTCGTAAATGTCTCGCGCGGCGATCCGGTGTTCCATCGTCCATTCGATCCCATTGTCATCCAGGTTTTGTCCGGCGGCGATGGCGCTGAGGTTGGCCAGGACCATCATGGGCGAGCTGGACATCTCACCAGGGACTCTCCCTACCGCGTTTCTCACAACTGAGCGTGCTTTCGAGTCGGATCGGAGATCTCTGGGAAGGAGTGACTGGAGGAGATCTTGGCACACTGATACGCGCAGTGCTTTGATCCGGTTCCCCTCTTCCTCGAACTCGCGTTGATTTTGAAGCTCTGATTTTGTCCGGTCGTCGAAATTTTCGCGGCGAGGGTCTTTGAGGACCGCGTAGGGGTTCAACTCCCCGTTGCGGCCATCGAGCAGGTTTGTGTGACGTGAGTACGGCGCGAGATCCGGGATTTCGCACAGCCGGCCCAATTGTGCGGACGGGTCGAGGATTGTCCATCGTGATCCAAGCTGGACTGTTTGGTAGATGATCTCTCCGGCCAGGAGGCTCTTGCCCGACCCTAGCCCGCCGGACAACAGAGCCAGTCCAGACCTGTTGTAGACCTCCATGTCACGCCAGGGTGCCCACAGGACGGGTTTGACGGACACGCCGGAGGTTTCTCCGAGCAGCACCCCATAGCCGTCGCCGATTTCCGCAGTGGCGGCGGGAAGGCCCATCATCACCGACGGGGCGGTGAGCCGCCGCCGTTCCGCGTCGTTGGCCAGCCGTTCGCCGGGGACGAATTCTCGGACGAGATCGTATTGGCCGTTGGACCACCACCACTCGACCTGTCGTCCGTACAAAGCCCGGATGGTGGCGACTTTTGCGCGGATCTCCGCGTCGTCATGGCCGGTGACGGCCATCCGGTACCATCCGTTCGTCCTAGTTGCCAGACCGCCAAGACCCTTAGACAGTTGATCCTCGACCTCCAAGGCTAAGGCGTTCTGGCGCGCGAGAGCGCGAGGAGCTGGCTTCCCATGCTCGACCGTATAGTGCTTGTTCTGGTCAACGATTTTGTCAATTTGCTTCCGCATTTCTGTGTTGACCTTCTCGTCCGGCAAAACGTCTATGGTTGCCATCCATTCAACCGGGAACGGCAGCCGATCAGACCTGTTCATCCACCCGCCTTGCCGGTCTTGTGGGATCTCCATGTCCCCTAGACGTCCCATGGTCAGTATGGCCACCCGTGACGAGATCGTTTCTCCGGTCACCTGGTCATGACTGGACACCTCGCACGACTGTGCCCACGGTTCGGCAGTCACCAGAACTTCGGACGCCAACTCCGGGAGATCGGATTGATCCCAATCGCCCAAAACATGGGTCTCACGGGGCGGCAAAGGAAGACCCAGCCCAAAAGACTTGCGCAACAACAGATCCATCTCAGCAGGGGACGACGGGCGGGCATCCATGCCAGGCTCAGCCACGATCCCCGACACTTTCTCCAAGACCGCCGCCAACTCTGTCACCTCTCGACGTGAGTCCCTCGGATACCGGCGCTGTGTGGCCACACGGACGCCGAAAAAGACGAATTTCTCGTTCAGATCTGAGGTGGCGATACGCTCCTGTTCCCGGACCAGCATGGGCACTGCGGACGGCAACGGCCCGGCTGTGTGGTCCACAGCGTCTTGCCATGTCCGATCAGCCATTTCCCGGACGGACACGGGACGGTACGTGGCACGGATGAACACCCGGAACCCTGCCAAATCGGCCAATGCTGACCCGCCATCAGCAATCATGGTCTCCACTTGAGTATCCGGTTGAAACGAGACGCTACGGGCGCGCAGCGTGAACCATACTGTCACCTCTGTCTTCGTCAGGGTGACGTTTCCGACGACGGATTGGAGCGCGTACTCACGCCCACGCAGCGGCTTGACCTGGGGGTCAGTGACCACAGCCGGGCGCGGGATCCTCATCTTCGGCTCTCTCGTCTTCTTTCGCCCAACGGTACTAAGAGACATATTCCCACTTCCCATTCACATAGGTTTTGCCAGATTTCCTGTGCGTCACCGCAGATATCCGCGCCTTCACTCTGGCGAGCAGATGGGGACGGGGGGGCGCGGACATCCCCCACCGTTCCACATGAGACTCAACGCTGTACGTGACGACCTGGGGAGGCTCAGGTCTTGGAGCTGACAACTCCGTCCAAATACGCGCCACTTCAGCCCACACCGGGCGGTCAGGGGTCAGCCTTCGGTCCAGCCACTTCGCCCCGAGATACCCAACCGTTCCCAGGACCACTAACCCCAGCCAATGCCAGGGAAGGCCGATCATCCGGTACACGACAGCGAGCCCGAGCGTCAAGCCAACCCAACAGACATACATCCTGTATGTCTCGCGGATCGGCCATGGTTTTCCCTTCGGACCCAACCACACACGGTCGAGCCGATACAACTCATCATCGCATTGGAGCATCATCGCGCGTTCCCTTCAAGGTCCTACCCAGTGAAAAGATTCCACAGGAAGTCGCTGAACTCCTGGAAATGCGTGCCGATCGCCAACGCAACCGCAGCAATGGCAATGATGACGATTGTCACCGCTGAGTCCCGGATTGACCCGGACTTCGCCTTGGCGATGATCACGATCACATCGACCACGATCAACAGGCCAGCCACCAGCAAGGCCCAATTCTTCAATGAAGTAAAATCAATATTCATTTTTTATCCTTTCTCATCCATGGAGGAGACCCCCCACCCAAGGTATTGATTACAATTATAGGCACTCTAAGACTCTTACGGAATGTCTAGACATTCGCGCCCTCTGTGGCAGCCTCCACAACCCGGTCGAAAGTCGAGTCGGACGGCACCTCTTCTGTGCGTTGCTGTCCTCCAGGCCCTGTGAGTGACACTGCGACGTAATCGTCCTGGCCCTCGATCTCATCCACAGAAGATACGGTCCACACCTGCCCGTCGATCAGCACGCGGTCACCGTGCCCGGTCACACCGAGCTTTCCGGCATCATCCCCGGCGTCGGGGGTGAGTTGGTCAGCGAACACGGATTGGGTTGTCAGGTCGTCGGAGTGCTCAGTCAGGGTCCCGGTCACCGTCATCTGGTCAATGATCGGCCCTTCGGGGATGCTCCGAGCCCGTTCGGACAAGGCTGACAAGTCAAGGCCGGCGGGAAGCGGTTTCCCTTCCAGCGCCGTCTCAGCAGCGACTTTCAGACTGTCGATGAGCGCCGCCTCGTCGATGCTCTGAGTACGCGGATCCGGGACCCAATAGGTCTGCACCTCGACCGGGGTCATCCCGTCTGGCGATGCCATGGCGCGCCCCGCCGTCAAGGGGATATCGATGCCGGTGTAGGGGTTGCCCCACAGCATCTCGGAGCCCTGCTGGGACAACGGACCCAGGCCGATCCTGTGCCTCAGATTGTCACGCGACCCGTCCGGGAAGAGTGTGGCGTCGGGGCGTTGGACGCCCTCGACCAGTCGAATGTTGGCGCTCCGGGCCAGGGCTAGAAGGTCGGAGATCATGCCCAGGGCTGGATGCTCGGTCCCAGTTTTCGTCCCCCACACCTTCATGGTCTCGTCGCCTTTATGAAGGTTCCACCAGCGGTTCAGCCGTGACCGGAGGATCAGCAGCTCGTCCAGGAAGAAGAACAGCGGTTCCATGGTTTTGTCCGGGTCGGATCCTGGGCAGGGGACCCCAGATCCACACGTGCAGTCTCCCGAGTTATGGTCCTCGATCAGCTCGTAGCGGGCCATCATGAAGTCGTAGACGGTCTTGATCAAGATCCCCAGGTCCTCCTCGGAGGAGGCGACGGCGAGCACACCTGGCCAGCCCCGGAACGGTGTCAGCTCGATACGCTTAGGATCTGCGCCGACGACCCACATTCCTTGCCCGGTCGCGCCGGTCAAGAGGTCCCTCATCACTGAGGTCTTGCCTGTGCCAGTCGCGCCGATGATCAGCGTGTGAATCGTTGGCGTCCCCTTGGCGACCGGCCCGGTAATCGCCCACACGGCGACATGCCCAGAAGCGTCGAGGGCGTACGGGATGACCACCCCGTTGTAGCCCCGCCATAATGAGGGGC
>JGI24699J35502_11133736_pt1 | contig 14498 bp, 12 predicted proteins | sample TergutMp193P4_FD_35502 | JGI IMG/M metagenome (IMG submission 35502) | reverse complement strand
CGGAGCGCGCCAATCCGTCAACAGTGGCCGATGTTGCTCATCAAGGAGGCCGATCCGTCCCACATAGCGAGCCGGTTCCGCGTCTGCACCAGAGGTGGACATGTCCAAGCGCCCAAATGCCAACCGATCCTCAACCGCCGCCAGCTTAGCGGCCCGATCCTCCCATAAAGTCGCGAACGAATCGCGCTCGGAACGGTTTTGCGGCGACCCAGCCGGGCCCGCTAAGCGCACCTCACTTAGGCGCGACCCAGCGCGCTGACGGAGCGCGTCCAAGCGTCGGTAAAGCCGAGACACTACCTCTTGCTCTGCGGCAATTTCGGCAGTCCTGCTAGGCATCCCGTCTCCCTTCATCGCCCGATTTCCCGTCTGTCACCAATGGAGTGCCAATGGCAAACCATTAGGTTCCCAGCGCGTTTGCCGCCGGGCAATGCGAAAGCGAAAATAGTGGTAATCCATTATTCCGTACTCAAGCAAGATGCACCAGCACAGCGGCGCTCCCTGTTAGTACGCTGACGGCGGATAGCGCTTTTCCTAGGCCAATTCGGGCTACTATTCTCAGGTAAGAAACCGCTGATTTAAGGGGATATCATGCAGGACCCGATGGCACTAGTTGCGTGGTCAGAAAGTGCCGTGCGTGCCCTTGACCTGCGCAGGTTAGCCGCGCCGGGGGCGGTAGGGCCAGCCTTATTAGTCGTAGTACAAGGGTTTATCGACGCCGGTAATGTCGCCGGGATTGCCGCAGCACATATCCGCACTGAACTAAAAGCGACGCGATTAGCAGCTTTTGACGTCGATCAACTGATTGATTACCGGGGGCGGCGTTCCCAAATGCTGCTGCAAGCCGACCGGTGGGTGGACTATGACAAGCCGTTTTTGTTTCTTGATTATGTGCGTGATCGGGAAGGTGCTGGGTTTTTGCTACTTACTGGGGTTGAACCAGATTTGCAATGGGAACGCGTTATTGCCGCGCTTAGCATGATCATTCAACGCTTTCATGTTTCCTTAACCGTAACGATTCATGGGATTCCGATGCCAGTGCCGCATACTCGCCCGCTTACCCTAACCGCGCGGGGTACTAGAGCCGAATTAACTCAAGATTATGTCTCGGTTTTTAATGAGATTAGGGTGCCAAGTTCGCTATCGTCATTATTAGAATATCGGCTCGGGGAACATGGATATGATGCGATGGGTTTCGCAGTTCATGTGCCACACTATTTGGCGCGCGCTCAATATCCACCAGCGGCTGTTTTCGCTTTACGACATGTTGAGCGAGCTACTGGGCTAGATTTAGGCTCAGACCTATTACGGCAAGAAGGTTCTGAATTGACGGCTGCGGTTGAAGCCGAAGCTGCCGGTACTGAGGAAATCGCGCATATGGTTTCTAAGTTGGAGGAGCAATACGATTTGTTTGTCCAACGCTCTGCGGTGCCCGGATTACTAGATGCTGAAGGCTTAATCCCGAGTGCCGATGATATTGCCGCGCAGTTTGAACAGTATTTGCGCGAGCACGATGAACGGTGATGTTTATATATTCACTTTGCGCTGCGCCAAAAAGTTAGCTAGTTCCGCACCGGTGACGATTGCCGTAGGGACTGGGAGTGACCTCAATGCCCTCGCTAGTGCTGGGTTTTCCAGCGATGGCGGCTCGTTGTTAAGGTTTTCGCGGTTGTTTTCGTTGTTGGTTGGGCTGTTAGCCTTGCGGGCAACTAATACTAGATTTCCATAACGCTTACCATTTATGATGCCTTTCTCGGCAATCAAGCCAATTTGCTCAATTCCGAATGTGGCTTTTAAGTTTTCAAGTTCTTGCCTTGCCTCAGTTAGGGGTGGGCGATCGGCGCAATTTGCTAAATAGATTCCGTTATTAGTTAGTGCTTGTTTCACTGCGGTGGCGAACTCGGTGGTTGTTAGCTTTGCTGGAGTAGCGTTACCGGTAAAAACATCTCGGACGATGACATTGAAGGATTCGGGCTTGGCTGTTAATACTGCGTCATAAGCATCTTGGGCGCGGATTCTGAGTTTAGGCGCTCGCGGTAGATCGAACCAAGTGCGCACAAGTTCCACAAGTTTAGTGTCAATATCTACTGCGATTTGCCGCGATTCTGGATGTTTATGTGCCCAAGCCCAAGACAAACTGCAAGCCGCCGCACCAAGGTGGAGCGCTTTTATGGGGCCAGGGAACTGGTTTTCGACAACCGCATCCATTTGTTGCATGTATTCAAATATTAAAAACCCGGGATCAGAAATGTCGATGGCCGAACTCGGCACGCCATTAACAAAAACGGTGATTAGATGGTCAGAAGTGGATTCTAGCCGTGCTGACCCGGTACTAATCGGGTAATCAATGTTGGTGTTCCGAAATGCCTTTGAGGTAGTATTTTCGCTAGTTGGTCGGCGTGATTTTGGTTGCCCTTGGGTGACAACGGGAGCCTCGTAAAGGTCATCAAATCGTACGGACGTTTTATTTCTATTCGATTGTGTCCGTGCCTGATTGGAAAATAAATGCTGTGACGAACTCCGAGCGGCAGATTCTCTCTTACGGCCCATGCTTAGATTTTGCCACACTCGACGGTTGGTTGGGTTGGCCAGCGACAGACGCCACCGCACAGCTTACTTGACAACTGACGAACGCATGTACTAACATATCGAACAAACGAAGTTACCTAGCTCGGAAGGAATGACATCATGTCCGCAACCTTAACAGCAGTGAAAACCCCTAATCAGCACGCATACAGTGTAAAGGCAGGCGTGCGCGGGCGTCCGGTACAGGCCGCAAAAGATGCCCACCGGGGTCGGCTTACCCAGTCGGTAATCTCGAACAGTTTTGCTAGTTGCGATGCTGCCCTTGCCGCTGCGGCTATCTCAATTAGTAGCGCTGACCGCTATATCCACGCTCATCTGGCTGCCGTGCGGGCGGCGCGTGCTTACCTGAAACTTGTCGATACGTCACCACCACGTGGGGTGCCGCGTTCCACTTGGGATCGCTTGGCCGTGGTAGCTCCCACGTTAGCGATTTGGGCAGCCTACTTCGCTGCCGAAACTCGGACGCGGAAAGCGGTTGAGGCTGGGGATCCGATTAGTGAACGCGATGCTGACGACCTGCTCGGCTTAGCAGAGGATTTCCGTGATGAGTTAGTCCGGGCTGCCTACTCGCTGGCTCCTGCGGGTGGGCGCTGGGCAGGTGATTCGACGGAGGACGCTGGGCTGGTGGGTGGATGGGATAGTGGTGGCGATGCCTCGGCGGCTCAGTTGGCCACGCTTCCGCTTCGCTTTACTAGCCATCTTGCTTCTGCAGCCTAAGGTGATGGCGTGAGTAAAGCTCCGCGAGCCGCTAGTGCGTATCGGGATTGGGGTTCAGATGAATCCCAAACCTCGATAATGCACGTAGATTTGGATGCTTTCTACGCGGCCTGCGAGTTGGCGCGGCGGCCAGAACTGAGGGGGCTGCCAGTGATTGTTGGGGGTGCGAGCCGCTCCGTGGTATTGGCAGCCACCTATGAGGCGAGGGCATTTGGGGTTAAGTCGGCGATGTCCATGCAGTCGGCTCTCAGGGTGTGCCCGCAAGCCGTGGTGGTATCGCCAGATTTCCGGTTATACTCCGAAGTTTCGCGTTCGGTGGTTGGCATGATGGAGGAAATCACTCCGGAAATCATGCAGGTTAGCGTGGATGAAGCCTTCCTAGATGTCTCGGGTGCCCGGCGGCGGCTGGGCGCACCAACCGCCATCGGGGCGAGCCTACGGGCAAAGGTTCGCGAGACGCACGGGATTACCTGCTCAGTTGGGATAGCGGAAAACGAAATGCTCGCTAAGCTAGCTTCCACTCATGCGAAGCCGGATGGCCTGCTATTGGTACCAGCAGCGGCCACGCTTGATTTTCTGCGAACCCTACCTGTGGGGGCGTTGCCCGGCGTTGGCGAGAAAACCGAAGCGCAGTTGGCCCGCTGGGGGATCACGCAAGTCGCTGAACTCCAACAATTAGGGCAGGTACAAATCCAAGGCATTGTCGGCCAAGCGGCTGGTGCTCACTTATATCATTTGGCGCGGGGCCGGGATCACTCGGTGTTTACCGGTATGAGCGTCCGGGCGAAGTCCGCAAGGGAAGGTGGGGAGTCCGGAGTCGGGGGCTTCGCCCTACCCGTTGGGCTTGGCGCCGGGGAGCCGAGTGTACGTTCCATCGGAAAGGAGGTCACGTTTGACATAGACGAAGCTGAGGTAAACGTTGTGCAAAGTCGGATACTTGGGCTGTGCGATCAGGTGGCCGCCCGATTGCGGGCCACGGAGCAGGTTGCCCGCACATTGGAACTCAAAGTGCGCACTTCGGATTTTAAGACGGTCACGAGGTCTCGAGTTTTAGATGGCCCCACCGATTTGGCTGCCGACCTTTACCCAGTAGCGAGCCTCCTATTCGCCAAAGTCGATCTGCACGGGCGGCCAGTGCGGCTAATAGGCGTAAGGGCGCAAGGGCTCGCTCCTCGCAGCCAGACGGGGGAGCAAACCAGCATCGAGCGAAGTGTTAGTCGGCGGGACGTGCGGGATGCCGAGTTAGCGCTAGATCGAGTCCGGGCGCGATTCGGGGGCAACGCCGCACACTTAGGCATTTAGAAAGTCTGTATAGCATGTTAAATTCCATAAACAATTCGGGGATGGTTATCGTTAATGGCTCATATAGCGTTGAATGTAAGCGCTAATCGCGCTACGGGTTACCACGGCGACGCTTGATTCGCTAACCTTGATACGTATCGAACGCCCTCCAGTCGAATCTTGAGGCTGACGGACTGCTACTAAAGGAGATTACAATGCAGTTATCCCGCATATCCCATGCGCGAGCAACACTTAAGGGTGGCCTACGGCTCTTTGCGGTGGCAGCAGCCACGCTTGCCTTAGTGGGGTGCGCAGGCTCGACGAACGGTGGCACCACTGCCGAGCCGACTGCGCCACCAGGAGTACCTCAACCTCCAGTCAACCTGGAGAGCTATGAGTGCTCAGTTGAGGTGCCCTGTGTCATTAGCTTCCGCTGGTGGGGAGGCGATGACCGCCAACAGCGCACCTTAGATGCCATCGCCCTGTTTGAGGAACAAAACCCCCATATCCGGGTTAACCCACTGCCAGTAAGCTTCGCAGGATACTACGAACAGTTGGCCATTGAGTTTGTCGCTGGAACCGGCCCGGACGTATTCCAAATAGACGCTGCTCGCCCTACCGAATTTGGCCGACAGGGGCTACTGCTGCCGCTGGATGGCATGGTAGATACCACCTACTTGCCTGCGGCACAGGTTGAAGAGGCTTCAGTTAATGGTGTCCTTTACGCAGCACCGCACACTGGTAACGCACAGTCGCTTCTGATCAATGCCGACTTATTCGCGGAAGCAGGAGTCCCACTGCCGGATGACGATACTTGGACTTGGGATGACTTTGTCCGCATCGGAGGTGAACTACGCGATAATTTGCCAGCAGGCCAATACGCCCTAGAGCTAATTCCAGCGAACATGGTACGGGCGTGGCTTGCGCAGCAATATCAGGGTGGCCTATTTGGCGCAGACGGAGATATTGCCGCCCCACCCGAGTTGGTCGCGGAGTTTTTCGATTTCACTAACCAGTTGGTGCAAGAAGGTATCACGCCAGCGCCTGCCGTCACTCAGCAATACCTGTTAGCAGGTTTGTCGGAATCATTGGTGGGTACTAATCGGGCGGCAATGATCTTTTGGCCCTCTAACGCCATCGGGCAATTGGTCGCGGCTAGCGAGGCCGATATTCGATTAGTCCGCCTGCCGGGCGAATCAAGCGAAACCTACGTAGGCACTAACGTAGATGTGGGCCTTTATTATGCTGCGTCTGCCAACACGCACTATCCCGAAGCGGCAGGCCGTTTCATTAACTTCTTAGTTAATAGCCCCGAGGCCGGTTTGTACTTTGGTGTGGAGCGAGGCATTCCGCTCAATAGCCAAGTGGCTGCCGCTTTGGCTCCCACAGTAGATGCCGTGGCGCAACAACAATTCGACTACTTGGATCGAGTGTTTGCAGCGAATGGCTTCGCTTACCCCCGTGCGCCCGGTGGGGATTTGCACGTCTTCATTAACCGCGCTTTTGAAGGTGTTATTTTTGGTCAGCTAAGTTCCCAAGCCGGGGCCGATCAGTTTATTGCCGACATCCAAGAGGGCATTGACCATGCCCGCCACGGCATCGAATAACGATACCGGATACTGGTAATCCATTCCTCCGGCGTCCGTAGTGCAACAATGCATTGCGGACGCTGTGGGGTTTTTGACCAAATCTCTGTTTGAATGCACACGCGGGTCGGAAGTTGAGTATTGTTATCCCTACTGAGATAAATCCAGATGGTGCGGCAGCATGAGGGGGCGGAAATGCCACTAACTGAGCAGGAACAACGAGTCCTAGACGAGTTGGAACGGTCACTAACGCGGGACGACCGGAGGTTGGCACAGAAACTGAGCGGGCACGGGCGTCGCCCGTCCTATGGCCGCGTAGTAGCGATGGGTGCCGGAGTAGTTGTCGGCATCTTAATATTGGTACTTGGTGTCATCCAAGAAACTGCATGGATTGGGGCAGTCGGCTTTTTGTTGATGTTTGCGGTGCTGGTGGCCGGGATCGCTGATCGACGGGGGAGTAAACTTGACGCTCCGGTTTCTAAGCCCGAACTGCAAAAACCTAAGTTATATAACCAGTTAGACGTCGGCCCGTCCCCGACTAATAGGTCAGCCTTCATGGAGCGGCTTGAGGATCGGTGGGATCGCCGTCAGAGTGAAAACCGGCAATAATCTAGCTGCTACCAACTCAAGTCGAGTGCGACCACCCGCATTTCGGTGCCCGTCTCGTGACAGGTTTGTAACAGGATAACTCCCGGGAGGCCTGCCAATGCGCGGGTAGTATCGCCCTGTTCCACGTCTCGCAATCCAACTACCTGAAATGCCCCATACCCCCTGATGAAGACGTGATCACCGGTCTCAAGATTAAGAATCGGCTCACCACCGCAATGGTTGTGAATGGGGAAATAGCCTAAATAGCCTTTATTGGTTAACTGCGCCTGCGCGGTCATATCCGTTAGGCCGCCTAAACAAGCATCCACGGCCTCTTGACCGCCTCGGTTCGCGACGAACGTTATCCAATCGTACTCAGTGAACTCTCGGTTGGGATTACCTCGACCACTATAGCGACTAGAACTGTTCTGGTAAGCCGAACGGCCTTGGATTGGACGGATACCTTGGTCTGGGTAGTCAGATGTACTCCGCATGGGCGCACTGCTCAGCGCAATGCTACCGGCCAGCAGGGCGGCGGTGGCATTGCGGATCAGTCCGATGCCCGCAATCACTTTCCAATACTCCTTTGTCGCTTATTTCCATTATGAAACTGTTATGCCCGTGACACGAGTCAGCGTTCCGAAGTTTGATAACGATTCCGGGCTAGGGCCCACCAGCGTCGGCGTGGTGACCTGCCGGTTCAGGTGGAGGCTCACCTCTTTTTGTGATGCTGGACGCAAGTTGCCAGCCTCGGGGTTTCGCGCGCCCGAATTCCTTGTATTCAAAAGCGCCCAGTTGCCAGTCGCCAGCGAAACGCAGCCTGCCAATACAACCAAACGGCGATGGTGCCGACCACCCGTTCGCATCGTAGCCACCTTGGCAGCAGTGGCGAATATACCCGTAATTTGGAGCCAAAAGTGGACGAAGTGGAGTAAAGTGGAGTACAGTGGAACATTAAGGAGTGAAACGCCCAAGCAGGGGAGGAGGTGCCGCGCCCATGGGACTCGACGGTTTAATAGGCAGCGGCCTGCTGCTCGGCACCTACACCCCGAAACTTGACGACAAAGGTCGGTTACTGCTCCCCGCGAAACTACGGGCAAGGTTCAACCAAGGTCTAGTAATGACAAAGGGCCAAGAGCGCTGCATTTTTTTAATGCCCGTGGACGAATTCGCTAGGTTCTACGAAAAACTAAAAGATGCCCCGGTCACGGAAAAAGAGGTTCGGGACTATTTGCGCGTGATGCTTTCGGGCGCCAGTGACGAAACTCCCGACAAACAAGGGCGCATCTCCATCCCGCAATCGCTAAGGGAATACGCCGGGCTGGATCGCGACGTGGCTGTGATCGGCGCCGGTACTCGGGTTGAGGTTTGGGATAAGGCAGCATGGGATACTTACATCGCGGATAAGGAAGGTGCCTACGCCGACATCACGACGCAGCTCCTTCCGGAACTGGCCTTCTAATGTCGCAGCACAGCCAATCACAGCCGCCCCAGCAACACTTCCCTGTCCTGCTCCAAAAATGCGTGGACCTGCTCAAACCTGCGCTAACCGCACGCGGGTCGGTAATGATTGACGGTACGCTGGGCCTCGGTGGCCACACTGAGGCCGTGCTGACCCAGATCCCTACTGTAACGGTGATCGGTATTGACCGAGATCAGCAGGCATTGGGAATCGCTAAAAATCGGTTGGCACCATTTGGCCAGCGGTTTCTAGCCGTCCATGCCACTTATGACCAAATGCCCCGCGTCATCGCAGCGCAGGGGCTTACTAGGGTTGACGGAATCCTGTTGGATTTAGGTATAAGTTCGTTGCAAATAGATGAATCGGCACGGGGTTTCAGTTATGCCAAAGATGCTCCACTTGATATGCGAATGGATCAAAGTGCTGGACCAACTGCAGCGAACATCTTAAATACTTACGATGAAGCGAGCTTAAAGCACATCTTATATACCTATGGTGAGGAAAAGTTCGCCCCTAAGATCGCGCACCTGATAGTCACTTTAAGGGATAACCAACCTTGGGAGACTACGGCGCAATTGGCGCAAGCGGTGGACAACGCCATCCCGCATAAGGCTAAAAAGACTGGCGGGCACCCGGCAAAAAGAACTTTCCAAGCCTTAAGAATCGAAGTAAATCAAGAACTCAGCTGCTTAGCCGATACCATCCCAGCAGCGATTGATTGCCTTAAGGTAGGCGGGCGCATTGTTGTAGAGTCATATCAAAGCCTAGAGGATCGAATTGTCAAACGCGAATTCGCCAAAGGCTTTACCGATAGCGCGCCGGTGGGATTACCGCAACAGCTTCCAGAACATGCCCCTTACTTAAAGGATTTGACTCGGGGTGCCATTAAAGCCGATAAAACTGAGTTAGCCCAAAACTCAAGGGCGGCTCCCGTAAGGTTGCGCGCCGCAGAACGTATTAGGGAATCAGCGAGAGGGAGTCAGGTATTACCATGAGTGCCGTCCGGAAACTTACCTCATTTGCTCAAGATAGCGACCACATCCGTTTTGGGGCACTCCCGGAACTCAAGGTGTTACGCGGTGGTAAAACCAGCCGAGTCGCTGGGTTGAAATCGCCGCTACGGGGCGGTTCTGCGTTAGGGTTTATTGTAGTTTGTGGTTTAGTGCTAATAATGGCGTTAGCAGGGGTGTTAGTGCTGAATACCGCAGTTGTCAACCGATCTTATGAAATGGCGCGCCTGCAAACCAAAGTGCAAGTACTAAGCCAAGACGTGCAATCTAAACAAGATCAAATACGCCGCGCCCAAGCTCAATTACCTCAACGAGCATCAGAATTGGGTATGGTGGGGATAGATTCAGTTGAAGTGGTTGATGTCTCAAAGTACGCGGCAAAAATCGCTAATGTAATGAATGGCTCGACGGGAGCGCGAGGTTAGCAATGGCTACCACATTACTAAGGGGTATCGCAAAGGCTAAAGGTTCGGCAAATACCGAATCAAACCGCGTAACTAAACTTGCGAAACCTACTAAATCAACGAAACCCATTATATCAGCGAAACCTAACCAGTCCCAGCGGCAAAGCAGACCAAATAGCATCAACGGCAAAACTGTACCAACGGTGGTAACCGCTACCGCCACAAAGCGCACCAATACCGCAAGCACGAATCATAACTTAACAACCGTCAGGCAAAAGCAGAATCCAACGGTTGTGGTTATGCCGCGTGAGCAAGTGCGCACTACTTTTCCGGGCCAACGGGCGATAGTTACCCCCGCGAAACGCCACCGGCTACTCGTTATCGGGGCGGCTTTAGTGGGCGTGATTATTGCGGGACGGTTGGTACAAGTGCAGGTATTCCAAGCGCCCGCAGTTGCTGCTGAAGCCCTAGAAAGCCGGATGAGTTATGTACCCGTGATATCGCATCGGGGTAGAATCACCTTCCGAAATGGCGAGGTGTTAGCTGATTCGGTTGATCGCTATTTACTAACTGCTGACCCGCAAGCGATTTTGGGTTATCGCAGTTATGGCCGGTTAGATGCTGATGGTAATGAGGTGGCGAATGGCGCATTGGGCATTGCGCAACTGTTAGCCCCGGTATTAGAGCAGGATATGGCCGAACTTGCGGCAAAGTTAAATGGCGATAATCGGTATGTCATCATCGCAAAAGATTTAGAGCCAGAAAAGCAGCGCGAAATTCGAGACTTAAAACTGGCCGCCTATCTGCATACTGAAGTCGTGTCAAAAAGAATTTACCCAGCCGGTAATATCGCTGGCCCGCTGGTTGGTTTTGTTGATCATGAAGGTGTGGGGCAAGGCGGCATCGAAAAAGCCTTTAACGATATCCTATCGGGTACTCCGGGGCAACGCCGATATGAGCGGGGCCGCGATGGGGTGCAAATCCCCGGTGGCGTTAATGAGGTAATAGGGGCCATAGATGGCGGCGATGTTATGCTCACGCTTGATTACGATTATCAGCGGAAAGCCCAACAAGCGGCAGATGACGCGGCGGCAAAATGGGGTGCTGAGGCCGTTACCATCCTTATCCAACATAATGCGACCGGCGAATTCTGGGCAATAGCCGATTCCAATAGCGTCGACCCAAACGACCGCTCCGACGCTAGCGTTGCCAGTGGGTCAAAGGCCGTGCAAGACACCTTTGAACCCGGCTCTACGGCCAAGATCATCGCGATGGCCGCGGCCCTCGAATCTGGTGTGGTTACGCCCGACACCCCATTTGTGGTGCCATTCCGCTTTGAGACGCCAAATGGCCAAAAGTTTAAAGACTCCACCGAACACCCGGATTGGCATTTAACGGCTACTGGTATTTTGGCGAAATCCTCGAATACTGGCATTATCCAAGTATCCGAAAACGTGCCACCACAAACTCAGTATGAATATCTTAAAAAGTTCCAACTCGGTGAATATACTGGCCTTGATTTACCCGGTGAGTCGAGAGGTAGAGTGCACGACGTCGCGAAATGGGATGGCCGTACTCGATATACCGTGGCTTTTGGGCAAGGGATTTCCGTTAATGCCGTGCAAGCAGTTGGAGTCTATCAAACGGTGGCCAATGGCGGCTTATATCATCCGCCCTCGCTAATTAGAGGCGTTAGGGCAGCCGAATCCGATGAAGTAGTACCAGTGGAAAAAGCTGAACCCATTAGAGTGATTGAACAATCAACCGCCGCAACGTTATCGAAAATGATGGAATTGGCTACTTCGGATGATGGCACCGCCAAAGCCGCACAAATCCCCGGCTTCCGCATTGCCGGTAAATCCGGTACCGCTGAATTACGTGTGAACGGACGCATTTCATATATGGCGTCTTATATTGGAATCATATCGGCAGATAGTCCAGAGTTCACCGTAGCCGTGTTTGTCCGCAATCCGCAAGGCCACATATTCGGTGGTGTAGTCGCTGCGCCCGTGTTCCGCGAGGTGGCGAGCTTCATCGTGCAAAATCGCGAACTTGCCCCCAGCGTGCCGGATAATGAACCCCTAAACATGTGGTGGGAGTAGGGCTAGTTTCACTTGCAGGTACGCGATGGCGGCCAGATCGCCGCCGAATCACTCATTTTCGGGCAAGCAGCGCCGATATTCGCCCAGAAACCCCTCGACGCGCATAAGGTCACTACGTGACATCTCCCGCGCGCTTGCGACCCCGCAACGTAATGCCAAAAACAGTGGCCGAGCTGGCGGAGAAATTTCCGCTTGAGGTCGCGAGCAATCCCGGCGACGCCAATCATCGTACCCACCTCGCCACCGCGATAACTGGCATCGCATCGGACAACCGCGACGTGGAGCCGGGCGAAATGTTCGCTGCACTGCCGGGCCTGCAGGTGCATGGCGCCAAGTTCGCCACGGATGCGACCACGCGCGGCGCCACCGTCATCCTTACCGATCACGAGGGCGCGGCCATCAGTGCTGCCACCGGAGTGCTCCCCACCGTACCGGTTTTGGTTGCCAAAGATGTGCGGAAACATTTCGGCCCTATCGCTGCACATATTTATGGTTTTCCGGCAGCACAAATGCGTACTTTTGCTATCACTGGCACTAACGGCAAAACCACCACAGCTTATATGCTCCAATATCTTTTAACCGCATTGGGTTTGAAAACGGGGTTAATCGGCACCGTAGAAATGCGTTCCGGCGATAAGGTACTACCGTCAAAGCTGACTACCCCGGATGCCGCTGATTTACAAGCAATTATCGCCACGATGGCTGAGGACAACGTGCAGGCGTTAGCGATGGAAGTTTCCAGCCACGCGCTGGCGTTACATCGGGTAGATGGCGTGGTGTATTCAGTAGCCGGTTTTACTAATTTGAGCCAAGATCATCTTGATTACCATAAAACGTTAGCGGACTATTTCGCGGCTAAAGCTTTATTGTTCAACCCGGATCACGCGCAGCGGGGTGTCGTGCTGATTGACGATGGCTGGGCACGCAAGTTAGCGCAAATCGCTAACATTCCGGTTACTACCGTGCAAACCGAATATGGCGACGCGCCTGCCAACACCGCCGATTGGGTGGTGTCGGACGTGCACCCTGAAGCTGGCGGGTCCGCCTTCACCCTGAGCAAAAACGATGGCATCGAAGTTATCAAGACGCATACCACGTTACCGGGCACCTTCAATGTGCAGAATGCCGCGTTAGCGTTAGTGATGGTGCTGGAAAGTGGCGTGTCGGTAACTGACCTGACGGAGGCGCTGGAACGGGCGGGCGGCGTCAACCCGATTGTGCCGGGCCGGATGGAGACCATTAATCGCGGCGTTGTCGGCGAGCCGCTGGTTATCGTGGACTTCGCCCACAACACCGAAGCATTGCGCGAGGCGTTGGGGTCGCTCAAGGATAAGCACGGCACTGGCAAGTTGGTGGTGCTGTTCGGGGCAGCGGGCGAACGTGATCAGGGCAAGCGGCCTGCGATGGGGGAGGCTGCGGTTGCCGGGGCAGATGTCGTCTATTTAACTGATGATGACCCCCATGGCGAGGACGCGGCGCACATCCGAAACGACGTTCGAGTTGGCATTGACGCGGCATTAGCGCAAGCCAAAGCTGAGGGCCGGGCAGTTGAGTTCCATGAGATTGGGGAGCGACGTGATGCGATTCACGCTGCCATTGCTGCTGCTGCGCCCGGCGATACCGTACTTTTAGCTGGGCGGGGGCACGAGACTATCCAGCAGGTCGGCCATGAGGACAGGTATTTGGACGACCGAATCGAGGCGCGGGCCGCGTTGAAAGCGCGGGCGGCAGGGGCGGCACGGATGGGCGATACCGGCGCAGACAGTTGAGATTGACCAGATTGACCAGACAGTTGAGATCGGCCAGACAGTTGAGATCAACCAAGCCAAGCGAATCCAGCGGACAGTTTCGCCAGATCCCGGCGGATGATGGCGAAAGCAAAAAAGGGGCAATACGTTGAAAGAGATGACCGTAGGCGAGATCGCGACGGCGGTGGGCGGCCAGTTGCACGCAGACAATGCGAACGCAGTGGTCACCGGGCCGGCAGTGATTGATTCCCGCAAAGCGACGGCGGGCACGCTTTTTGTGGCGTTCAAAGGCGAGAATGTGGACGGCGCCGATTTCGCCCCGAAAGCTGCCCAAGCTGGCGCCGCAGCCGTCTTAGCCGACCGCGAGATCCCCGAACTTGACATACCGCTAGTGGTGGTGCCCGACGTCCAAAAGGCGCTCGGCCAGTTGGCGCGGCATTCTTTAGCTGGGGTGCGCGAGGTCAACCCCGATTTGCGCATTATGGCGGTGACCGGATCGCAGGGTAAAACTACTACTAAAGACATTATGTCGCAGTTAGTTGAAGCGGGAGCGGATGGTTATGGTGGTACCACGATATCGCCCCCCGGTTCTTTCAATAACGAAATCGGCCTGCCATTAACAGTGTTACAAATAGCCCCCGACACGAAATTTGCGGTATTGGAAATGGGTGCCGACCACCCCGGTAATATCGCATATTTAACCGACATCGCACCACCAAATGTGGGTGGAGTTTTAACGGTCGGCACGGCTCACATGGAAACCTTTGGTAGCCGTGATGGAATTGCTAAAGCTAAGTCTGAGATGGTGGATGGCGTGGTGCCGGGTGGCGCCGCAGTGCTAAACCTTGACGACCATCGGGTAGCCGCCATGCAAGACAAAGCGACAAGCCGGGGCCTCAATGCAGTGATGTTTGGGCGCAACGATGGGGCCGCCGTGCAAGCCAGCGACGTGCAACTTGACCCGCTGGGGCGGGCGAACTTTACGCTGCGCGTCAAGGGTTCGTTAGTAGATGCCTC